>WNFL01371079.1_pt5 | contig 11915 bp, 8 predicted proteins | sample 5400361 | NCBI WGS metagenome assembly WNFL01 (sample SAMN13153351, study PRJNA577476) | soil metagenome | isolation source: 40 cm soil on Douglas fir-dominated hillslope | place: USA:California | collected 2013-09-17
TCCTCGGTCAGAGCGGTCAGCATGATAATGGGAATCGACGAGTGCATCCGAATCCTGCGGCAGATGCTGAGGCCGTCTTCGCCGGGCAACATGACATCCAGGAGCACGAGGTCCACTTTCGCGGTTTGCAAAACGGTCTCCATCGCCGGCGCGGATGCGGCGCAGGAAATCACAAATCCACATTCCGCCAACGATTGGGAAAGCGCGCGCCTGATTTCGAGGTCATCCTCGACCAACAGGATGTGGGGCAGAGTTTTGGGCTGTGCGGCCAAGGCGACAGTCATTCCCGCTAACCACCGTTACGTTTTCGAATGGGCGTTTTCGCCGATTGCCGGGACCCTGTCACCCAGGGATTTGTGTTTTTTTATTTAGGCGAACGCGGGAGACGACGAACCACGGCGCGCACGGATGATCCAATATGCCATCTTAGTCGCCGCGCTCGGCGTGCCCCGCCGTTTGTACCGCGGCTTGTGTGGCGTTCTCCATGATTGTCGAGGTCGCCAATGCGAGCAAATCCGCGGAGTGTTGCGCACAGTAATCATCGAGCATGAGTGCCAATATGCTTCCGTTGGGCAGTATGGCTGCGTCCGGAGATCGCGGCACGTGCTGGCTGAAAGCCGTCGCATAGCCCAGCACCCAGCCCATCTGTTCCCAGGCGAGCGGTGCAGGCGCTTCGCCTGCGGCGATGTTCTTGCGCCCCGACAACCAGTTGCCGCATGAGGATGCTCCCGCTCCATAGACGGTGAACGTCGAGTTCTCGCCCGCCGTTGCGAAGCGAGTTCCCGATAGAACGAGCACTGCACAGGATAGGACGGACCAATAGCGGCGCCTGCGCGACTTGGGCAATCCCGTGTTTCCATTCGACGTAGACATGTACACCTCATCCTGATGACTGATTGGCAAACGCGCATACGGCTGCCGAGTGTCGAGGCCCTACGGTAATCCGCCGCGTCCATCCCGAGCGTTAAGTGTGATGAAGATGTGTTTCGGCCTCCGACTCGCATCGACGCCTCACGGTCAAACGCCACTGGAACGCCGACGCCGCAATCTCTTTTAACAACGCTTAAAACGCCTTTTGCGCGTCGATGCGCCAAAGTGCCTTCCCGTGATGCGAGAGAACGGTGGAGACTCTGCACTCGCGAAATTTGTTACGCCGCTGTGGATCCCATCTTCCTCCCCCCGGGACACAGCCGCGTCGCGCACCGGCAATTGCGCTCCTCCTTGCATTGCCGGTGCGCCCTTCGCTTGCGAGCCGACGGTCTCCGGCGCGGCAACTTGGCCGCGGAATGGTCATTGCGGCTCGATCGCTCGCTTCACCGGCTTCAACATTGAAAAGAGCTCCGGCTTGGCAGCGGTGAGAGCACTGGTCGAAAAGTCGAATAAGGGGTGCTCGGTCGACCTCGGGGATACAACCCTAGTCCCATTCATGCTTATATCGTGGGTTGCGAGAGCAAACGCCCCGACGCACCTGGCTGCGTCGTGCTCGCTGTCAGGCCGTCGGGACCAAGCTGACTGGAATTTCAACGTACAATGATGAAATCCGGGAGCGCCGCACTTCGCTGAAGACGTAACTCTCGGATGATTGGGAGATGACGGCGATGGCATCCGAAACGCGGAAGACCGGAATAGACGCGGTTGGTGACATGCCCTGGGGCACGCACTTTTGTCTCTTCTACGAGACGAAAGAGGATCTCCTCGACATGTCGATCTCGTACTGCAAGGCCGGATTGGAAAACGAGGAATTCTTCCTGTGGGTTGTTGCCGAACCCTTGACGATTGAACAAGCCAAAGACGCGCTGAGGGGGGCGGTGGCTGACCTTGATCGATACCTGGCAGATTCCAGCATAGAAATCGTGTCGGCCTCCGACTGGTATCTTCAGGGCGGCGCGTTTGATTTCAAGAGGGTGTCAGCCGGCTGGCTTGAGAGACTCGCTCGTGCGTCGGCCAGGGGTTACGCCGGCGTAAGAGTGACCGGCGATACGGCCTGGCTGGAAAAGCGGACCTGGAATGATTTCTACGAATACGAAACAAAGCTCAACGAGGCCGTTGCCAATAAGCACTTGGCCATCTTGTGCACGTATCCCATTGCTGCCTGCGGAGCTGTTGAAATGCTGGATGTGGTGCGCACCCACCAGTTTGCCTTGGCGAAGCGAAACGGCAGTTGGGACGCCATAGAAACCGCCGGACACAAGCAAGCCAAGGGCGAAATCAAGCGACTGAATGAGGAGCTCGAACATCGGGTCGAGGAACGGACCAGCCAATTGATGCTGGCCTCGGATGCTCTGCGCCGGGCGCAGGCGGAGCTCGCGCACGCGACGCGTGTTGCGACTTTAGGCGAGTTGACCGCCACGATCGCTCACGAAGTGAACCAGCCGCTTGCCGGCGTCGTGAGCAGCGGCAACGCCTGTTTGCGCTGGCTCGCCAGTCAACCGCCCAACCTCGAAAACGCCAGACAATCCCTAGACCGGATCATCAGGGATGCCAATCGAGCCAGCGAAGTTGTCGGACGAGTGCGGAGCCTGGCAAAAAACACTCCACCCGAGAAGGTGTGGTTGAACATCAACGATACGGTTCTCGAGACTGTTGGTCTGACGCGCATGGAGGCTGCGCAAAATCGCGCTTCGCTGAGGAACGAACTCTCGGATGCCGTCCCGCTGGTCTGGGCCGATCGAATTCAAGTACAGCAAGTGGTGCTGAATTTGATCGTCAACGCCATTGAAGCCGTAAGCGCGCTCGGCAACGGACAGCGAGACGTGTTCGTAACGACCGCGAAGGGCGAATCGGACGGCGTGCTCTTGACCGTCCGCGATACCGGCACGGGGATCGATCCGGCGAAACTCGAGCACATCTTCGATCCTTTCTACACCACCAAGCGCGAGGGCATGGGCATGGGGCTGGCGGTCAGCCGCTCGATCATCGAGGCGCATGGCGGCCATCTCTGGGCGACGTCGAATGAGCCCCGCGGCGCGATCTTTCAGTTCACGCTGCCGACTGCCTGGGAGGAGGCATCATGACCCGACCTCCTGCCGTCGCCCGGCCGGAACGTTCGGTCGTGTTCGTCATCGACGACGATGCGTCCGTGCGGGACGCTCTGGAGGATCTTCTACGCTCAGTCGGTATTGGAGTGGAGTCGTTCGTGTCGACCGAGGAATTTCTTGAAAACAAACGCCCCGACGCACCTGGTTGCATCGTGCTCGATGTCAGGCTGCCGGGATCGAGCGGGCTGGAATTTCAGCGTACACTGATGAAACACAATGTTCTCCTCCCAGTCATATTCATCAGCGGTCACGGCGATATCTCGATGTCGGTGCAGGCAATAAAGGGCGGGGCCATCGACTTTCTTACCAAGCCGTTGCATGAGCAGAAGCTGCTCGATGCCATCCAGATTGGGATCGAGCGCGATCGCGCCCGACGTGCGGGCGAAAAAGATGCTGCCCAACTTCAGGAGCGTTTCGATTCATTGACGCCGCGCGAACGTGAAGTGTTGATGATCGTCGTCACCGGCCGCCCAAACAAGCAGATTGCCGCCGAGCTCAAAGTGAGCGAGATGACGGTGAAGATCCATCGCGGCCAGATGATGCGGAAAATGAGAGCCAAATCGTTGGTCGAGCTGGTGCGAATGGCCGACACGCTAAAAGGGGCGGCGAGAAATTCGCAGCCAGCCTAAACCAAAGTACTACTGTCTAGTTCCGCCCGGTTAGCCTGATCCCGCTACTGGATTATGGATTTGGGCCGCCGAACGGCGCTAGCCTCCAGGAAGACCTGTGGTGGCGCAAGCGGATGAAGACAGTGATCTCGATTATCGACGACGATCCATCGGTTCGCGAAGGTACGCTGGACCTGCTCCATTCGATGGGCTTTATCGCCGAGGCGTTCGAGCGAGCCAAGGATTTTCTGAACTCCGACCGTCGCCACGACACATCCTGCGTGATCGCCGACGTGCAGATGCCGGAGATGACGGGACTTGAGCTTCATGATCGTCTAGTCAGGTCGGGGAACCTCATTCCCACGATCCTGATCACTGCCTTTCCCAACGCCAGAGACCGGGTGCGCGCACAGCGGGCCGGTGTGCGTTGGTACGTGACGAAGCCGTTCAAAGAGAGCGAATTGCTCGACTGCATCCGTGAGGCGCTCCAGATTGGCGGAGAATCTTGATTTTTGCCGTCTCGAGGCGCCGTCAGTCCTGCCTGGCGACAGGACGGTCTTGATATTTCTGATCCCTATGCTGTTCGACGGCCGCGCTCGCAAGACCGATGGGGGATTGCGCGCGAAGCGTTCGACCCCGCCGACTTCGCTGCGCAACGGCGGCGAACGAGCGGATAGGTCACCCATCGACAAACGCGTCACGGAAATGGGGGCGAGCTCTCGCGGTATTGCTCCGCAAGACCCGAAACTTCACGCAACTTCGGACCAAGAATGGCAAGCGCGGGCAAGTATCCGATCGTCCCTTCCCGCATGTTCCAAACGAAAATCCGTCAGCGGCTCCAAGAGGACAGCCGGCGCCGCCTGAAACCACAATCAATTGATGAGAGTGACCTGTCGTGTCCGACAAAACTCCATCGCCCTCTATGGCCAAGCCTGCCGTCCAGGTCGATGAACCAGAGGCAGGCGCCGTTTTTGAGCCCTATGAAAGCCCTGCCGGAGGCTGGGGTGCGCTGCGCGCCACGGCGAAAGCGCTTCGCGCGCAGAGCGTTGTTCTGAAAGGCTCGAAGGCGCTGCTCTCGATGAACCAGCCCCACGGCTTTGACTGTCCGGGGTGCGCATGGCCCGATCCGAAGCACACCAGTTCCTTCGAGTTCTGCGAGAACGGCGCGAAAGCGGTCTCGTTCGAGCTTACCAAGCGAAGGGTCACGCGCGAGTTCTTCGCCACCTACACCGTCAGTGAATTGGAACAGCGGAGCGATTACTGGCTGGAGGAACAGGGGCGCTTGACGGAACCGATGCGCTACAACTGCGCGACCGATCACTACGAGCCCATCGGCTGGGAGGATGCCTTTGCCATGATCGGAGCGCGTCTTCGCGCGCTGGCGAATCCCGACCGGGCGGATTTCTATACCTCCGGCCGCACCTCGAACGAAGCCGCCTTTCTCTATCAGCTCTTCGTGCGGCGGTTTGGGACCAATAACTTTCCCGATTGTTCGAACATGTGCCACGAGGCGACGAGCGTGGGCCTGCCCGAGAGCATCGGCATCGGCAAAGGGACCGTGCTGCTGGACGATTTCGACAAAACGGACGCGATCTTCGTGATCGGGCAGAATCCCGGCACCAACAGCCCTCGAATGATGACATCCCTGCGCGCGGCGTCGCGTCGCGGCGTTCCGATCGTGGCAATGAACCCGTTGCGAGAACGGGCACTGGAACGGTTTGCCGCCCCCCAGGACCCAGTCGAGATGACGACGTTCACTTCGACCAAGATTGCCAGCGAATATTGCCAGGTTCGCGTCGGGGGAGACGTCGCCGCGCTAAAGGGGGTGATGAAGCTTGTCCTCGAGGCGCACGACGCGGCGGTTGGCGCGGGCAGGGAGCCGGTGCTGGATCTCTCCTTCATCGAGCAGCACACGTTTGGCTTTGAGGCGTTGGCCGAGGATTTGCGGCGCACGACGTGGGAGGACATCCAGCGCGTCTCGGGGCTAGGGCTCGCCCAGATCCAGCGCGTCAGTCAGATCTACATCCAGTCCAACTCCGTCATCATCTGCTATGGCATGGGCATTACCCAGCACGGCTGCGGCACGGAGAACGTGCAGCAGATCGCCAATCTCCTCATGTTGCGCGGTAATATCGGCAGGCCAGGCGCCGGCATTTGTCCCGTACGCGGCCATTCCAACGTGCAAGGCGATCGGACCGTCGGGGTCGATGAGAAGCCGAGCGCGGAACTTCTCGACCAGATCGAAAAGGTGTTTGGTTTCTCGCCGCCGCGGCATCGGGGACGCGCGGTGGTGGATACTCTCCGCGCGATCATCGATGGCCGATCCGATGTGTTCATCGCCTTGGGCGGGAACTTCGTTGCCGCGGTCCCGGACGCTCAGATTGCGAAGCAGGCGATGAGGCGGCTGAAGCTGACCGTGGGGATCAACACGAAGCTCAACCGGGGCCATGTCGTGCACGGCCAGGAAGCGTTGATCCTGCCCTGCCTGGCGAGAAGTGACATCGATGTCCAGGCGACCGGCCCTCAGAGCGTCACGGTGGAAGACAGCATGTCGATGGTGCATGCATCCGGCGGTCTCGTTGCACCCCCAACTCCCGATCTCAAATCCGAAGTGTCGATCGTGTGCGGCTTGGCGCGCGCGACGCTTCAGAATAGCGGGATCGATTGGAATGCTCTCGAAGCCGACTACGATCTGATCCGCGACAAGATCGAGGCGGTGTTCCCCAGGCTGTTCGCCGATTTCAACGTCCGCATCCGGAGTCCTGGCGGCTTCCACCTCCATAATGGCGCGCGGAACCGGACGTGGAAGACGGCGAGCGGTCGCGCCAACTTCCTCGTCTGCGAGGGAGTTGCGGAAGACCCCGAGTTGAAAAATCCGGCAGCGTTGCAGCTCACGACGATCAGAAGCCATGACCAGTACAACACGACGATCTACGGCCTTGACGATCGCTACCGCGGCGTCTTCGGAGGCCGAATGGTGGTCTTCATGAACGAGGACGACATGAAAGATCGTCAGATCGAACCGGACTCGCTCGTCGAGCTTGAAACGGTGACGAACGACGGCGATGTGCGCAGAACCGCAAGCGGCTTCAAGGTGCGGCCCTACAACATCCCGCGGGGTTCCATTGCCGCATACTATCCTGAGTCGAACGGTCTGCTGCCGTTGAGCCATCACGACAAGAAAAGCAAGACGCCATCCGCAAAGTCGATCCCGGTTGTCGTAAGGCGCATGGCCAACTGACTCGGAGCGGAGCGACAATCCGGCAGCCGAGCCTTTCGTACGGGCGCCATTGGCGTTGGCCGGCTGAGGCTCACGCCAATATCTCGAAGATCAGCAACACGTTGAGAATGAGGATCAGTAGTGCCAGACCCCAGCTGACGATCTTCGCGCTCCCGCCGAGCGCGAACTCGCCCATCATTTGCCGCAAGCCGACAAAGCGCAGCAGCGGAATGAGCGCGAAAGGAAGCTGCAAACTGAGCACGACCTGACTCAACACCAGCAGCCGCGATGTATCCGCAAGGCGGGTGATCAGCCGGCGGATCACGGGAGACAGCCGGATTTGCAGGAAGCCTTCCATTACCATCTGGGCGCCGAGCGTTCCGGTGATCGTCGAGCTCTGGCCGGCCGCGAGGAGCGCAATGGCGAAGATCATTGCGGCAACGTGACTGCCGAGCAGCGGATCGAGCAGCGCGTGGGCGCTGCCCAAGTCGGCGATCTCCGTCAAGCCGTGGGCATGGAAGACGGCGCCCGCAGCGATCAGAATGGCGGCATTGATGAGCAACGCGAAGCCAAGTGACGCGTTCGAGTCCCGCACGTTCGCTTTGATCGCGCCCTGCTTGGCCTTGCTGTCGAGCGCACGGCCGGTCGGAGCAAGCAATCCGCTATGCAGGTAGAGATTATGCGGCATCACGGTTGCACCGATGATGCCGAGGCCGAGCAGCAGCATGCTCGGATCGGTAACGAGCTCCGGGGTCGGGAAAAAACCGACGACGACCTTCGACCAGACCGGCTGCGCAAGACACAGCAACGCGACGAAGCTGACGGCAACCACCAGGATCAAACCGAAAACCAAGCCGCGCATCCAGCGCCAATCATCCTTCCCGAGGATGAGAAAAATGAGAGTGCCGGCACTCATGAGCACGGCACCGGAGACAAGGTCGATGCCAAACAGGAGCTTGAGGGCGATGGCCCCACCCACAAGCTCGGCCAGGTCCGTCGCAACCATAGCCACCTCTGCCAAGAGCCAAAGCAGCAGGACCGATGGCCGGGAAAAAGTCTCACGACAGAGCACCGCAAGGCTCTTTCCGGTCGCAATCGCGAGACGTACGCACAGCGCCTGCGTGATCATTGCGATCACATTGGCTACGAGCACCATCGACAAAAGCGCATAGCCGTAGCGCGACCCGCCGCCGAGATCGGTTGCCCAATTTCCGGGATCGATATAGCCGACCGCTATCAACAGCCCGGGTCCGGCAGTGCCGACGAGACGCCGCCAACTGGGAAGCCAATTCCCGCCAAGCCGAGAATCGCGTGTCGCCTCGGTCAAGGATAGGGCGACTTGGTTCTCTTCAAACCTGTCAATAGTGGCAACGCTCGCCGAGGCACCGAGAACCCCTCGGCTCATTTTCCGCCGCCCGCGATGAACAGATCCCGATCGGAGAAGTTCGCGAAGGTGCTCTCCGGTACGCCGAAGTTCGTCGCGAGAATCTGACGTGGTGTTGCCGCAACCCAGTCGGAGATCGAGATCTCCTGGTAATTGCCGTCGTCAAACGTCAGGATTGCCTGGCACGCCTCGTTTCCGATGTTCTCGATCGAATGGCCAAAGCCTCGGGGGACGTAGCCGACGTCGCCCGGTCCGAACTCGACGACGGACGCACGGCCCGTCGAGCCGAACACCGTCATCCGGGCTCGACCCTTGACGTAGTACTGCCATTCGTTGGCATTCGGATGCCAATGCAGTTCGCGCATCGCGCCGGGATCGAGCAGCAGTGTGGCGCCGGCCATCGTCGTCGAGATCGGGAATTCCTTGACCGAGGCTAGCCGGAACGTACCGCCCGGGAAGCTCAGTGTCGGTCTCTGCGCCATGAGGTGGTAGCGATGCGTAAGCGGACTGACATGCTCGGAAGCGGCCGCGGGGTCCGCCGGAAGAGGACCCGGTACGGCGCCCTGGGCGATATAAACTTCGCGCTTGGGAAAACTGTTGAAGGTGGAGGCCGGCACGTTGAAGCTCTTCGCCAGCACCTCGGGCGGCGTGTGGCCGATCCAGTCCGAGATGCTGAAAGTTGCGAATTCCGAGAAAGCGCCGTTATCGAAAGACAGAATGAATTGACATTCGTCGGGCCCGACGCCGAGAAGCGAATGGCCGTAGCCGCGCGGGAAGTACCAGATATCGCCCGGTCCGAAATCCAGGACCTCCGAGCCGCCATCAGGGTCGAATACCGTGGTGCGGCAATGGCCGCTGATGATGTAGGCCCATTCGGCGGCATTGGTATGCCAGTGTAGTTCCCGCAATCCGCCGGGCTTGAGGCGCATCGAGACGCCGGCGATCCCCTCGGAAATCGGAAATTCCGCGACGGTCGCTTCCTGCGCGGAGCCGCCCTCGTACAGCTTGGCTTTCTGCTGCCCAAGAGGGAAACGGAAGTTGGCCCATTCGGCGTCCTTGCCGCTTGGTTTTCCGGGCGAGGCGACCGGGGCGGCACTTGCTTCGTCCGCTGCTGCGGTCAGTGCGGCGAGGCCGCTGGCACCGACGACGGCGCCCTCGAGAAGTCGACGTCTTGAGATCGTATCCATGACTCTTTGCTCCCATGTGTCGCGCGGATTGATCTGCGCGCGAGAGATGTGGGTGTGGTGATTTCATTCCCACAATGCATTTTCGTCACAGGCACATGTCTCTGGTGCATTGGGACCTCGCTTAGTCAGGGGGGCGAAAGACGCGGGACTAACAATTCAGCTCACCCGTGTTCCGCGCGAGACCGCAAGCTTCGCGCAACTTCGCACCAGGAACGGCAAGTCCGGCCAAGCAGCCGATCGCCCCTTGCTGCATTTTCCAAATGAAATCGTCGGAGGCTCCCTATCGGGGAGACATGCCGAGCCATGCAGCGATCATCCGCCAAATACCGTCCAAACCTTGCGCCCGTGGGCGTCCTTCCTCTCGGCATCATTGGCGCGGCGAGCCTTTTTGCGGCCGCGCTTCTGTTTGCGGCTGATTCCTCCCACGCGGCAAACGGGAAGACCGCGGCCGCCGGCGCCTGCGACAACGCGAATGCCGGCATCACGCTTCCTGCGGGATTCTGCGCCACCATCTTCGCCGACAATGTCGGCCATGCACGCCATCTAGCGGTCGCGTCGAACGGCGTCGTCTACGTCAACACGTGGAGCGGCCGCTATTACGGGAACGACAAGCCGCCCGCAGGCGGATTTCTTCTTGCGCTCAAAGATTCGAATGATGACGGCAAAGCCGGCACGATAATGCGCTTTGGCTCGGGCACCGAAAGCGGCAATGCCGGCGGTACCGGGATCGCGCTCTATGACGGCGCGCTTTATGCCGAGACGAACGATCGCATCGTGCGCTACCGGCTGTCCTCCGAAGCGCTGACGCCCGCGGGCGAGCCCGATGTGATCGTCTCCGGATTGCCGCTCACCGGCGATCATCCGATGCACCCCTTCATCATCGATACGAACGGCGCGCTTTACGTGGATATTGGTTCGGCGACGAATGCCTGCCAGACACAGAACCGCATCGCCAATGCGCCGGGCGTTCAGCCCTGCACCGAGCTCGAAACGCGCGCTGGGATATGGCGCTACGATGCCAATCGCACCGGCCAGAAATTCTCGCCGGCCGAGCGTTTCGTCACCGGACTGCGCAACGGCGAGGGCTTTGCCTTCGACTCCGCCGGGCGATTCTTTGCCACCCAGCATGGCCGGGATCAGCTGCGCGAGAATTGGCCGAGCATCTATTCGGTGGACGAAGGGCAAAACGAGCCGGCGGAAGAATTGGTGCAGCTCGAGCGCGGCGCCGATTATGGCTGGCCCTATTGCTACTACAATCTCGAGCGCAAGAAACTCGTCCTCGCCCCCGAATACGGCGGCGATGATGCACAGGCCGTGGGTGTGTGCGCACAAAAGCGCGAGCCTGTCGCGGCTTTTCCCGCTCACTGGGCGCCCCTGGCTCTTGCGATCTATGAGGGCCGGCAATTCCCGGCTGCCTATCGCGGCGGCGCATTCATCGCCTTCCACGGCTCATGGAATCGGGCACCGGGTCCGCAAGGTGGTTACAACGTCGTCTTCCAACCGCTCGCGAACGGGAAACCATCGGGACCATATGTCGTCTTTGCCGACGGTTTCGCCGGTGCGGAAAAGGAGCCCGGCGAGGCGGCGCATCGGCCGGCGGGTTTGGCCGTCGGACCGGACGGCGCCCTGTATATCTCCGACGATCAGCACGGTCGCATCTACCGCGTAACCTATAGCGGCCCGGCGTCGGCGCCTGTCGCCGCCGCCCCCGCACCCGCAGCGCCTGCTGGACCGCTGAGCGCATCCGTGCTGCCGCCCGAAGGCATCCATCCGGACGCAGGCTCGCAGACGGCCGGGTTACCGACGCCTGCGGGAGCGACTCCTGCAGACGTCGACCTAGGCGAGCGCATCTTCCACGGCCAAGTCGCAAGTGCGCCTTGCGCCGGCTGTCACGGAACGAATGCCGAAGGCACTCCGCTTGGTCCCAATCTCACCAACAACAAATGGCTGTGGGGCAACGGCAGTCTTTCGTCGATCACCGAGATCATCGCCAACGGCGTGCCCAATCCCAAAGAGTACAGGAGCCCGATGCCTCCGATGGGAGGCGCCCAGCTCGACCGCTCGCAGATCACGGCGGCGGCTGCCTACATCTGGGCTCTCAATCATCGGAAAAAGAGCTGAACCAATGTCCTCTCGAACAGACACCGGTAGTCGTTCGGACCTGGCAGCGGGTGGCTCTGATGCCGAGCCACCCGGCCGGTCCTCGGACTCCCCGCACGGCGTTCTGAAGATTGGCGTAATCGGCGCCGGCGCAGTGGGCTCCGCCTGCGTGCTCGCAACGGTGATGCGGGGATGTGCGCGAGAAATCGTTCTCGTCAATCGAGATCGCAAACGGGCCAAGGGCGTCGTGACCGACATGCAATACGGCGCCGCGTTGTCCGGAGCCCTCGATCTTCATGACGGCGAGTACGCGGACTTGGCCGGCGCGGCCCTCATCATGATCACCGCCGGAGTGAACGAGAAGACTGGCGGCGCAAC
>WNFL01218536.1_pt1 | contig 11913 bp, 12 predicted proteins | sample 5400361 | NCBI WGS metagenome assembly WNFL01 (sample SAMN13153351, study PRJNA577476) | soil metagenome | isolation source: 40 cm soil on Douglas fir-dominated hillslope | place: USA:California | collected 2013-09-17
GATCCCGCAGAAGCTGGTCGAGCTCGCGATCCTCGTGACCGCGCGCCACGTGGACAACGCATTCGAATGGATCCTGCACCAGCCCCTCGCGCGCAGGGAGGGCCTGGCGCAGGAGTCCATCGAGGCGATCAACGAGCGACGCCGCCCGGGCTCGATGACTCCCGACGAGGCGGCGGTTCACGATTTCGTGCGCGAAATGCTGGAGACGAGCTTCGTGGCCGATGCAACATACGCGAGCGTGCTCGAGCGTTTCGGCGAGCAGGGGGTGGTCGATCTCACGGGAACGGTCGGCTACTTCGTCGCCGTCTGCTACGTCATGAACGTCGCCGGAACGCCGCCGCCGCAGGGCGACGCGGTGCCGCTCGCCCCTATTCGACGGTGACGGCCTTGGCGAGGTTGCGCGGCTTGTCCACGTCGGTGCCGCGCCGCAGCGCCGTGTGGTATGCGAGGAGCTGCACCGGCACGGCGTGAACGATGGGCGAGAGCCATCCCGCGTGGCGTGGCGTGCGAATCACGTGCACGCCCTCGCTTTCGGTGAAATGGCTGTCGAGGTCGGCGAACACGTAGAGCTCCCCGCCGCGCGCGCGGACTTCCTGCATGTTCGACTTCACCTTCTCCAGCAACGCGTCGTTGGGCGCGATCACCACCACCGGCATCTGCGAGTCCACCAGCGCGAGCGGGCCGTGCTTGAGCTCGCCCGCGGGATACGCCTCCGCGTGGATGTAGGAGATCTCCTTCAGCTTCAATGCGCCTTCGAGCGCGACGGGATAGTGGATTCCACGCCCGAGGAAGAGCGCGTGGTCGCGCTGCGCGAAGCGCTCCGACCATGCCTGGATCTGCGGCTCGAGGTTGAGGGCATGCTGGATGCTGCCGGGCACATAACGCAGCTGGTCGATGGCATCGGCTTCGGCCTGGGCGCCCAGGCGCCCCTTCACCTTCGACAGCGCGAGGCAGAGCGTGAACAGCGCCGCAAGCTGCGTGGTGAACGCCTTGGTGGATGCCACGCCGATCTCCGCGCCGGCGCGCGTGTAGAAGACGAATCTCGATGCGCGCGGGATGGCGCTCTCGCGCACGTTGCAGATCGAGAGCGTCGTCGGATGGCCAAGTTCCTTCGCCCGCTTCAAGGCCTCCATCGTGTCCAGCGTCTCGCCCGACTGGGAGATCGTGACGACGAGCTGGCGCGGATTCGGGATCGACTCCCGGTAGCGATACTCGTGGCCCAGCTCCACGTTGCAGGGGATCTGCGCGAGCCCTTCGAACCAGTAGCGCGCCACCAATCCCGCGTAGAAGCTCGTCCCCGATGCGAGGATGAGCAGCGAGTCGATGCCGGCGAAAGCCTGCGTGGCGCCGGCGCCGAAGAGGTCGTCCACGTCGATGCCGGCGTCGATCACGCCTTCGAGCGTGTCGGCCACGGCGCGCGGCTGCTCGTGGATCTCCTTTTGCATGTAGTGCCGGTAGGGACCCAGGTCGACCGCATCCGCGGAAAGCTCGGATAAATGCACGTCGCGCTTCACGTCGCGACCGGCGCTGTCGACCACGCGAACGCCGCCGCGCGTCAACGCGACGACGTCGCCGTCCTCGAGGTAGAGGACCCTGCGCGTTTCCGATATCAGCGCGGAGACGTCCGAAGCCAGGAAATTCTCGCCCTCGCCCAGGCCCACCACGAGAGGGCAGCCCATGCGCGCGCCGGTCATGGTGTCCGAGTCCGCGAGCGCGACCACGCCCAGGGCGTAGGCGCCGCGCAGGTCTGCCACCGCCTTGCGCGTCGCGTCCAGGAGGTCACGCGAGGACTTGAAGTAGTAGTGGATGAGGTGTGCGACGACCTCCGTGTCCGTCTGCGATTCGAACGCGTAACCCGCGGCCTTCAGCCGCGCGCGCTGCTCCTCGTGGTTCTCGACGATGCCGTTGTGCACCACCGCGATCTCGTTCATCGAAACGTGCGGATGCGCATTGCGCTCCGTCACGCCGCCGTGGGTGGCCCACCGGGTGTGCGCGATGCCGACGATTCCCTTGAGATTCTCCGAGCGCGCCGCGCTCTCCATCTCGGAAACGCGTCCCACCCGGCGAACGCGGCGGATGCCGCCATCGAGCACCGCGATTCCCGCCGAGTCGTAGCCGCGGTATTCGAGCCGCTTCAGCCCTTCCGTGAGGATGGGGACGACATCACGGCTGGCGATGGCACCGATGATTCCGCACATGGGAGCGGGCGAGACAGGCGAACGGGAATCCATTGTCTCAAAAAAACAAGCTCTCCCCGGCCTGGGGACCGGGGAGAGATGAAGTCAGGCGGCATGCTCTTGGCCTCACGTCGCCCTGAAGGCCCGGGAGAGGAGGGAAACCCGGACCCATGTGCATCGTGCGCCGCCCTCCCCGGGGACGCATCGGGAAAATTCTCAGCCCTGGTGCGTAAAATTCGACGCCGCGGAAGGAACATTGCGGCGTGAATGCCACGCAGCCACGCATCGCCACGCGACCGCGGTCCAGATGGCGAAAACCATCGGCGAGGGCCCGATGAAAAGACCGCTGCGCAATGCGAATACGGTGCCGGCGAGCAGCATTGCCGTGGCGAGGACGCCCCATGCGGCCGAGATCTTCCAATCCTTCACGAGCACGACGAGCGCCGCCACGGTGATGAGAAACAGAATCGTCGCGTTCGATGCATCCGCGGGCGCCGATCGCGCAAGCGCGGTCCGCAACGCCTGTGCGTGCACGACGATAGCGGGCGATTCACGCTCTACGGTTTCCCATCCGGCGAGGTTCACGGGAACTGCCACGCGATCGCTGTAGGGCTGGGTCTCGCCGATCAGCACGATGCGGCCCCTGAACCATCGCTCGGCGAGCGCCGGATCCTGGTTTTCGAGCACGCTCTTCAGTGACACCTGCGCGAGCGGCGCGCCGAGGCCGTAGTCGATGAGCCCGTCCGTGCACTGTTGCTTGAGCGTCCGGCACAGGCGCCCCTCCAGCGTGGGGAACGCGCCGTCCTCGGTCGGGAGCGCGAGCGAGAAGCGGCGTGTCACATGGTCGTCGTCGCGCGCGAGCAGCCCGATGCCGAGCCGGCTCTCTCCGAGCAGCGCCAGGAACGGCGTGTGGATGCGCTTTGCCGCGCGCGTGCGCGCGTCGATCGGGAGCGTCGCCACGAATGGTCCGCCTTCCACCGCCGACGCAAGCCCGGTGAACAGGGCGCGGTCCAGGCCCGGGTGGATCGCGTCGAACGACCGGTCCGGCAGCGGGAAATCGAGGACGATCGCGCGCGGGTGCGCAGCGGAGACGCGAACCAGCGCGCGTGCCAGCGGCTGGTGCCATATCGCGGGCGGTTCCGGGATCGCGTTCACGGTCGCCGGATCGATGCCCACGATGATGAACTCGTCACCGGACGGGCGCGCGCCGAAGTTGCGAAGGATCCGCCAGCCCTTGTCGAGCGAGATGCCGTCCAGGTAGGTGGCGAGGGGCGTGAGCGAGAAGAGCGCCGCGGCGATGGCCACGGCGGCGACGGCCACCGTGCGAAGGATCGCGCGACCGCCGTCGTCAGTCTCGTTCATGGACGGCTATCTTAACGCCCACAGCCGCCGGTGCTAGACTGGCCCTCCCTTTCGCGCGCCCCGAGAAGAATCCATGGCAGGGGAGTCCCCCAGCGCCGCGCAGCTTGGCGAAATCTCCGACGGCTTCGTGAGGCAGCTCGCCTCGCTGGGCCGCGTTCGTGGCTATCCGAAGAACACGGTCTTCATCACGGAAGGCGATTCCAGCGATTCCGTGTTCGTCATCCTCTCCGGCCGCGTCAAGGTCTTCCTCTCGGACTCGGAGGGCCACGAGATGATCCTCGATACACAAGGGCCCGGCGAATACGTGGGCGAGATGGCCCTCGACGGGAAACCGCGCTCGGCCTCGGTGATGACGCTCGAGCCCAGCACTTTCTCCGTCGTTGCGCGCGACCCGATCCGCGAGGAGATTCGCAAGAACCCGGACTTCGCGCTCGACATGATCTCCAAGATCATCGACCGCGCGCGGCTCGCCACCAACAGCGTGAAGGACCTCGCGCTCCTGGACGTCTATGGGCGTGTTGCGCGCCTGCTGCTCAACATGGCGGTGGAAAAGAACGGCAAGCTCGAGATCCCCGAGAAGCTCACCCAGCAGGAGATCGCCGAGCGTGTCGGCGCCTCTCGCGACATGGTGAGCCGCATCTTCCGCGACCTCACGGCGGGCGGCTACATCACCGTCGAGAGCCGGCACATCACGATCAACAAGAAACCGCCGGCGCGGTGGTGAGCAGCGGGGCGGTCGTTCGAACGGACAGCAAGCTGCCGTTCAACGACGCGTTACAGCGTCAGGGCTTGTTGTCGGGAGAATTCGGCATTTCGGGCTGGAAATCTTCCGTCGAGGAAAAACGCGGCCCGAGGGTAGCCTTGAGGTGCCTGGCGATCATCAGGCTGAAAGGCACCTCAAATGGAAGACCGGCGCAATCACGATTCGAGACCTAATTCCCGCGAACGGGAGTGGATGTCCGTGGACCCGGTGTCGCTCCTCGTGAAGCTGGTCGCGCTGGCGGGATTCGCGATCGCCATCGGCGTCGGCGTCTCGACCACGGTCATGGTGGCGCCCGAAAACCCCTCGCCGGTCGCGGCGCAGCACTAGCCGCTATTTCTTCTTGCGCGGGCGCTGCCAGCCCGGCTTCGAGACCTGCTTCTTCTCGGTGAGCGTGAGGCCGCCAGGCGGCACATCCTTGGTGATCGTGGCGCCGGCGCCGATGGTCGCGCCCCTGCCCACGGTTACCGGGGCGACCAGCTGCACGTCCGATCCGATATGCACGTCGTCCTCGATCACCGTGCGGTGCTTGTTGGCTCCGTCGTAGTTGCAGGTGATCGTGCCCGCACCGATGTTCACGTCGGCGCCCACCGTGGAGTCGCCCAGGTAGGCGAGGTGGTTCGCCTTGCTGCGCGCCGCGATGCGGCTTGCCTTCACCTCGACGAAGTTCCCGATGTGCACTTCGTCCGCCAACTCCGTTCCGGGACGGATGCGTGCGTACGGCCCAATGCGCGCGTTGTTTCCGATGCTCGATTCCTCGAGCAGCGAAAACGGCTTCACCTCGGTGCCGGCCCCGACGGTCACATCGCGCAGGATGCAGTTGGCGCCCACGCGCACGCCATCGCCCAGGACGACCTTGCCCTCGAAGATGCAGTTCACGTCGATGGATACGTCGCGCCCGCATGACAGCTCGCCGCGCACGTCGATGCGCGCGGGATCGGCGAGGGTGACACCGGACTCCAGCAGGGATTCGGCCTGGTTCATCTGGAAGCGACGCTCGAGCGCCGCGAGGTCGGAGTTGCTGTTCACGCCGAGGCATTCGTGCGCCCCCGCCGGCTGGCGCACTTCCACCGGCACGCCGTCGGCGACCGCAGCGGCCACGATGTCGGTGAGATAGTACTCGCCCTGCGAGTTGTCGTTCGACAGCCGCGCGAGCCACGCCTCGAGGCGTTCGCGCGGTGCGGCGAGGATGCCGGTGTTCACTTCGCGGATCGCCCGCTCCGTCGCATTCGCATCCTTCTCCTCGACGATGCGCGCCACGCGCCCCGAGGCGTCGCGGACGATGCGGCCGTACCCTTTTGGATTCGCGAGGTCTTGCGTGAGGATCGCGAGCCTCCCGCCGCCGGCGGCTTCCACGAGCGAACGCAGGGTGTGCGGCGCGATCAAGGGCACGTCACCGTACAACACGAGGATGGTACCGCCGGGTGCGAGCGATGGGATCGCCTGCATCACGGCGTGACCCGTGCCGAGTTGACTCGCCTGCAGCACCCAGGAAGCGCCGGGGGCGGGCACGCGTTCGCGCACGATCTGCGCGCCATGTCCCACGACAATGCACAGGCGCTGCGGGTCGAGCGCGCGCGCGCTTTCCATCACGTGCGCGAGCAGTGGACGGCCGGCGAGCGCGTGCGCGACCTTCGGCACATCCGAGTGCATGCGCTTGCCCTGGCCCGCGGCGAGGATGACGACCTGAAGGGGTGTGCCCATCAAACAAAAAGGGCAGGGTTTCCCCTGCCCGTATGCGTTGCGCCTCTATCCAAGGAGTTTTGCAATCTCCCCTCTTCAGGGAAGATCTTACCACCCTAACGCATCTTGCGCAGTTTGCGGATCGCGGCGATCTGCCGATTTCCTGCACGCCGGTGCGATTGGCGAGCGCTTCCTTCGCCAGGCGCTCGGCTTCCATCGCCTTCGCCTCATCGAGGTCGTGCGCGCGCACCGACGTATCGGCAAGCACAGTCACGCGATCAGGCTGCACTTCCATCATTCCGCCCGAGACGTAGATCACCTCCTCGGGACGTCCCTCGGACTGGATGCGCACCGTGCCGGGCTTCACGCGGGTGAGCAGCGGCATGTGCTCGGGAAGGATGCCGAGCTCGCCGGCTTCGCCGGGCGCGATGACCATGTCGGCCTCGCCGGAGAAGATCTCCTGTTCCGCGGAAACGATGTCTACGTGCAGCTTCTTCGCCATCTCTTGCCCTCGCGCCTCGCGCCTCGGACCTCTGCCTTACAGCTTCTTCGCCTTCTCGATCGCTTCCTCGATCGAGCCGACCATGTAGAACGCCTGCTCCGGGAGGTTGTCGCACTCGCCGTTCACGATCATGTTGAAGCCCTTGATCGTGTCCTTGAGCGTCACGTACTTGCCCGGCGAGCCCGTGAACACCTCGGCCACGTGGAACGGCTGCGACAGGAAGCGCTGGATGCGGCGCGCGCGACCCACCGCCTGCTTGTCCTCGGGCGAGAGCTCGTCCATGCCCAGGATCGCGATGATGTCGCGCAGCTCCTTGTAGCGCTGCAGCACGGCCTGCACGGCGCGCGTGGTGTTGTAGTGCTCCTCGCCCACGACGTGGGGGTCCACCTGGCGCGACGTCGAATCGAGCGGGTCCACCGACGGGTAGATGCCGAGCGCGGCGATATCGCGCGACAGCACGACTGTCGCATCGAGGTGGCCGAAGGTGGTCGCGGGGCTCGGGTCGGTCAGGTCGTCCGCGGGCACGTACACGGCCTGGATCGACGTGATCGAGCCCTTCTTCGTGGAAGTGATCCGCTCCTGCAGGCGCCCCATCTCCTCGGCGAGCGTCGGCTGGTAGCCCACCGCTGAAGGCATGCGTCCGAGGAGCGCCGAGACTTCCGTCCCCGCCAGCGTGAAGCGGTAGATGTTGTCGATGAAGAGCAGGATGTCGCGCCCTTCGTCGCGGAAGCTCTCCGCCATGGTGAGCCCCGAGAGCGCGTTCATCTGGCCGAACACCATCGCCACCTTCGACTTGCTCAGGTCCTCCTGCACAATGACCTTGGCTTCCGACATCTCGTGGTAGAAGTCGTTGCCCTCGCGCGTGCGCTCTCCCACCCCCGCGAACACCGACAGGCCCGAGTGCTGCGTGGCGATGTTGTTGATGAGCTCGAGCATGGTCACCGTCTTGCCCACCCCGGCGCCGCCGAACAGGCCGATCTTGCCGCCTTTGGCGAACGGGCAGATCAGGTCGATCACCTTGATGCCAGTCTCGAGCAGCTCGACCGAAGGAGACAGCTCGTCGAACTTGGGCGCGGTCGCGTGGATCGAGCGGCGCTCCTTCGCGTTGACGGGTCCGCGCTCGTCGATCGGGCGGCCGAGAACGTCCATCACGCGCCCCAGCGTGGCGGGCCCCACCGGCACCGAGATGGGCGATCCGGGGTTCGTCACCTTCATCCCGCGTCGCAGGCCGTCGGAAGAGCCCATCGCGATGGTGCGCACCACGCCATCACCCAGCTGCTGCTCCACTTCGAAGGTCAGGTCCTTCTCGGCGAAGGACTTGCTGCCGTCTTCGACGAGCTTCAGCGCGTCGTAGATCTTCGGCATGTTGTCGCGCGGAAACTGGATGTCGATTACCGCGCCGATGCACTGGACGATCCTGCCTTCTGTCATCTGGGTCGTGCTCATGGTTGTCCTGTCCTGTGAATGCCTAGACGGCGGCGGCGCCGCCGACGATTTCCGAAAGTTCCTTGGTGATGGCGGCCTGGCGGGTCTTGTTGTAGACCAGCGTGAGGCCGTCGATCACGGTCGAGGCGTTGTCGCTCGCCGCCTTCATCGCCACCATGCGCGCCGACTGCTCGCTCGCGATGTTCTCGGCGACCGCCTGGTAGATGATCTGCTCCAGGTAACGCGTGAGGAGCTGGTCGAGCACCACGCGCGCCTCCGGCTCGTAGAGGTAGTCCCAGTTCGCGCGCGTGCCCGCGCGGTCGTCCTGCAGCCGCTCGGCCGGCAACGGCAGGAGCTGCTCGACCACCGGCTCCTGCTTCATCGTGTTCAGGAAGCGCGTATAGATGATGTAGACGGCCCCGATCTTGCCCTGCGCATACGCGTCGATCTGCACCTTCACCGGACCGATCAGTTTGTCCATGCGCGGGATGTCGCCGACGCCCACCACGTGGGAGACGATGTTCGTGTTGAACCGCTGCATGAAGCTGAAGCCCTTGTTGCCGATCGCCGTGAGCTGAACTTCGTGTCCCTCATCGCGCCACTCGCGCACCTTGTTGACCGCCAGGCGCAGTGCGTTGGTGTTGAGGCCGCCGCACAGGCCCTTGTCGGAGGTGACGACGATGAGTCCCACGCCTTTCACGCCCTCGCGGCGCACCAGGAACGGATGGTGGTATTCCGTATTCGCATGCGCGAGGTGCGAGGCGATGGTGCGGATCTTGTCGCCGTAGGGGCGGGCGTGGCGCATGCGTTCCTGCGCCTTGCGCATCTTCGACGCGGCGACCATCTCCATCGCCTTCGTGATCTTGCGCGTGTTCTGGACGCTCTTGATCTTCGTCCGGATCTCTTTACTGCCGGCCATGATGTCATCCCTGCGTGGGCAGGGACCCAGAGCAAAAGTTAGTAGGTTGCGTTCTTTTTGAAATCCTTGATCGCTTCGTGCAGCTTCGCCTCGTCTTCCTTCGAGAGGTCCTTGGTCTGCTCGATGCGATCGGCGAGTTCGCCGTACTTGTTCTTCAGGTGCGCGCGCATCGCCGCTTCCGCCGCGAGCGCCTTGATCACCGGGATGTCGTCGTAGTAGCCGTTGTTGACGGCGAAGAGCACCAGCGCCATCTCCCAGACCTGCAGCGGGGCGTACTGCGGCTGCTTCATGAGCTCGGTCACCATGCGGCCGCGCTCGAGCTGCTTGCGGGTGGCTTCGTCGAGGTCGGAGGCGAACTGCGCGAAGGCCGCGAGCTCGCGGTACTGCGCGAGTGCGAGGCGCACGCCGCCGCCCAGCTTCTTGATCACTTTGGTCTGCGCCGCGCCACCCACGCGCGACACCGAGATGCCTGCGTTGATGGCCGGACGGATGCCCGCGTTGAAGAGGTCGGTCTCGAGGAAGATCTGGCCGTCGGTGATCGAGATCACGTTGGTTGCGTCTCGATGACGGGCAGCGCCGTTAGCGAGCCGGTCTTGCCCTTCACCTGACCCTTGGTGAACTTCTCGACGTACGCGGGGTTCACGCGCGCGGCACGCTCGAGCAGGCGCGAGTGCAGGTAGAACACGTCGCCCGGGTACGCTTCGCGGCCCGGCGGGCGGCGCAGCAGCAGCGAGATTTGGCGATACGCCCAAGCCTGCTTGGTGAGGTCGTCATAGATGATGAGGGCGTCCTGGCCGCGATCGCGGAAGTACTCGCCCATCGTGCAGCCCGAGTAAGGCGCGATGTACTGCATCGCAGCCGGGTCGGACGCCGAGGCGGCCACGACGATCGTGTACGCCATGGCGCCGAACTCCTCGAGCTTGCGCACCACGTTCGCGATCGTGGAAGCTTTCTGGCCCACCGCGACGTAGATGCAGATGAGGTCCTTGCCCTTCTGGTTGATGATCGCGTCGACGGCCACCGCGGTCTTGCCGGTCTGGCGGTCGCCGATGATCAGCTCGCGCTGGCCGCGTCCGACCGGCACCATCGCGTCGATGGACTTGAGGCCGGTCTGCACCGGCTGCGACACGGACTGGCGCGCGATCACGCCGGGCGCGACCTTCTCGATCGGCTCCTGCATCTTCGCGTTCACCGGACCCTTCCCGTCGATCGGCTGGCCGAGGGAATTCACCACGCGGCCGATGAGCTCGGGGCCCACGGGGACTTCGAGGATGCGGCCGGTGGCCTTCACCGTGTCGCCCTCGGAGATGTGCTCGTAGGCGCCCAGCACCACGGAGCCCACGGAATCGCGCTCGAGGTTCAGGGCCAGGCCGAAGGTGTTGCCCGGGAATTCGAGCATCTCGCCCTGCATCACGTCGGCGAGGCCGTGGATGCGGCAGATGCCGTCGGTCACGGAGATCACAGTCCCTTCGGTGCGCTTTTCGGCGGCGACCTCGAGTTTCTGGATCTTCGACTTGATGAGTTCGCTGATTTCGGAGGGGTTGATCTGCATTGCGGGATCCTTGGGATCGAAGGGGTGCTAACGCGTCAACGCGGCGGCCATCTGGGCCAGCGCGTCGCGCACGGATGCGTGGATGACCTGGTCGCCGACTTGCACGCGCGCGCCGCCCAGGAGGCTCGGATCGAGATCGACTTCGGCCTCGACCTTCCTGCCGTAACGGGTCTCGAGCGCGCGCACGATCTCGCCGCGCTGCGCGTCGGTGAGGGGTTGTGCGCTGGTGATGCGCGCGCGAAGGACCTTGTCGTGCTCGTTCTTCAGCTCCTCGAACTGCTCGGCGATCGAGCCGATCAGAACCTCGCGATGCCGGTCGACGAGCAGGTCGAGGGCGCTCGTCATGGTCGGGTGAAGGCGCCCGCCTGCGGCGGCCTCGAACACCTGCTTCTTCTGCGCCGCGCTCACTTTCGGATTCAGAAGCACCGCGCGCATCGTTTCGTCCTTCTCGATGGCGGCGGCGAGCGCAAGGCTCTCGGCGACCGCGCCCAGCGCGTTCGCCTCGAGTGCGGCCCTGAAGAGGGCCTCGGCGTACGGCCGCGCGACGGTGGCGATCTCGGCCATGGTCTAGAGTTGCGCCTTCAGGCGATCGAGCATGTCGGCGTGGGTGCGGGCGTCGACCTCGCGTGCGAGGATCTTCTCGGCGCCGCTCACGGCGAGCGCCGCGACCTGCTCGCGCAGCTTCTGGCGCGCGGACTGCACTTCCTGCTCGATCTGGGCCTTGGCGGCGGCGACCAGCCGGTCGCCCTCCGTCTTGGCCTGCGCCTTCGATTCCTCGACGCGTTGGGCGGCGGTTTTCTCGGCGGCGGCGACGAGCTCCTGCGCGCGCCCGCGCGCCTCGCGCACGATCACCTCGGTCTGCTTCTGCGCGTCGGCGAGCGAGGAGCGTCCGCGCTCGGCTTCCGCGAGGCCGTCGGCGACCGTCTTCTGGCGCGTCTCGATCGCGCGCACCAGCGGCGGCCAGACGAACTTCACGCAGAACCAGATGAACGCCGCGAAGGTGATCGCCTGCGCGATGAGCGTCAGGTTGAAGTTCATGTTGCTTCCCTTTCGGGCGGGTTATCGGAACTGCGCCGTCAGCGGATTGGCGAACGCGAAGAACATCGCGAGGCCGACGCCGATGATGAACGAGGCGTCGATCAGGCCGAGAAGCAGGAAAACCTTCGCTTGGAGCTGGGGCATGAGCTCCGGCTGGCGAGCGGCGCCCTCGAGGAAGCGGCTGCACATGATGCCGACGCCCACGCACGCGCCCAGCGCGCCCAGGCCGATCATGAGGCCGATGCCGATGCCGGTGGAGGCCTGGATCATGGCGATCATTTGAAGCTTGTCCATTCTTTTTTCCTTTCGGTGTACTGGTGTCGAAGTTGAAGCTTTGCGGGGCGCTCAGTGCCCCTCGTGGGCCATCTGGATGTAGACGATCGTGAGCATCATGAAGATGTAGGCCTGCAGCGCGACGATCAGGATGTGGAAGATCGCCCAGCCCAGGCCGAGGAAGAATGCGGCGATGGAGCCCACCAGTCCCACCCCGGCCAT
>WNFL01278995.1_pt1 | contig 11913 bp, 10 predicted proteins | sample 5400361 | NCBI WGS metagenome assembly WNFL01 (sample SAMN13153351, study PRJNA577476) | soil metagenome | isolation source: 40 cm soil on Douglas fir-dominated hillslope | place: USA:California | collected 2013-09-17
CCGCTTGGCTCGCTGCTGGGCGCACCGCTCTACGTCGATCAGGAGGTGCTCCAGCACGAAACGGTGGTCTTTGCCGCAGCGAGCCAGACCGAATCCGTTCAGATCAGGACGGCGGACCTGCTCCAGCACGAGCAGGTGACGACCCTGCCGTTGATCAAGCATCCTGACGAGAATGACAAGGACTGGCCGCGGTAGTCACAGGTCTACACCTCCTGCGGCACGCATAGTCGGCAGGCAACACGCCGGTCCTGAGATCGGATCACACTCAGTGACGGGTGCTGGCGGGCCCAGTGCGCATGTATCGCCGATATGGCGCGGGCTCCTTGCACTCGGCGTGGCTGACCGCGGCGAGCAGATCTGGGTGGTCTGAGCGCGCCCACGCGCGCGGTCGGCAGGCTGAACCGACGCTCGGTCGTGCGTGAGCGGGCGCTGTCCGATGCGCGCGGCAGTTCGCTGCCGGGCACGATCGTGCGGCGTCGTGGTCTAACGGATTCAGGCGAGGGTGACCGCGTCGCCGCGGCGGATGCTTCCGCTACGGAGCACCGAGGCGTACACGCCGACGTTCACCGCATTGTGCAGGGCAGCGGTCCGGAGGATTCCTGAATCCTTGGGCAGGTCCCCCTGCGGCAGCGTGCGGCCGGTACACCGCATAACACGCCGACGCCCACCAGTGCCCAGACGGCAAGGTAGGACCCGGCGAACAGCGGCACGGCGCGCACACCGCCGGCCTGAGCGCGTCTCAAGACTGCCGGAGCCGCGCCCGGCAGCATCATCGCCGCCATCATCGACACCCACACGGCGACAAAGAACGCGAACGAGCCGAGCCGGGTCGCAACGCCCATGTCCATCGCCGTCATCTGCCGGACCGCGACCACCCAGGATGCGGCGGCGAGCCCGAGCGTCGCCGTCAGCGCGGCTGCCGTCGCGGCGCTCCTAGCGCTCGTCATGGCGGCGGAGCTCTCTCGCGCAACCTGCAGAAGCTCCATCGGCTCTTCCATCCATCGAGTCCGTTCCCTGGAGGAATTCACTTCGATCTCCACTACATTCGACGGCACGGCCACCGCCGGTCATATGGCTCCAACACCCACATGAGCGCAGCGGTGGCCGTCTCACGTCCCGGCCTTCACCTTTGCTTATGCCTTGACGGGCTCTGCTGCTACGAGCGCCGCAAGCTGGCGCTCGAGCGCCTTGACCGCACCGCTGCGCCAGCTCTCCGCCAGGGACTCTGACATCGGGTCGGGGAAGATGTCCTCCTCCCCGTTCTGCACTCCGTCGAAGATGGCCCGCGCGACGGACTCCGCAGAGGCCTTCGGTATGTCGAAGCCCCGGTTCATATCGGTGTCCGTGGGGCCGGTCAGGACGGCATGAACCCGCACGCCCCGTCCGGCCAGAAGAGCGCGCAGCGATTGTGTCAGGGAGAACGCGGCCGCCTTGGAGATCGAGTAGGCCGGAATGATCGGCATGGGGGCGAAGGCGTTCAGCGACAGATTGTTGACGATGGCTCCCCGAGAACCAGTCAGCAACGGCAGGAAGGCCCGGGTCACGCCATACGTGCCGAACAGGTTGACGGCGAGCTGCTGTTCGAGCGCGGCACGATCGCTGAGGTCATCGTAAAGCGCCAGGCCGGCGTTATTGATGACCATGTCGAGAGACTCGACGCTCTCGACAGCTGCCTGAATCTGCGCCGCGCTGGTCACGTCCAGGGTCAGCGGCGTGACGCGCCTATCGGAGTGGGCCAGGGGCTGGCGCGTGCCGGCATACACCCGCTTCGCGCCTCGCCGCAGGGCTTCCTCGACCAGCGCCTGCCCGATGCCGCGATTGGCCCCGGTCACCAGAACTGCTCTGTCTGCGATTGTCATGGTGGGTTCCTTTCCGTGTGAGGTTATTGCTTGCCGGCGCTGAACGCTGATCAGGGGAGCGGGCTGCGCCGACGTAACTGGCTGAGCGGCGCGTGAGCGTCGTGGTGAGAGCAGCGCGGCGGCGATGCCGAGGGCGGAGAAGGCTGCGCCGACCCAGATGGCGTCGGTGAAATGGCTGATGAACGCCTGGGGTGAGGCGTACACGCCCCGGTGGGCGAAGACGGTGGCGAGGACGGCGATGCCGAAGACCCCGCCGACCTCGCGCAGGGCGCTGTTGGTGCCGGAGGCGATGCCCATCTCCTCGGGCGGGACCGATCCGACGACCGCGTTGGCGACGGTGGGGAAGCACAGCGAGATCCCCACGCCGGCGACGGCCAGCGCCGCGGTGAGCTGGGTGTAGCCCATGCCGGGTGCGGCGATCGCCGCGACCCATCCGAGCCCGATCGCCTGCAGCGTCAGGCCGGCTGCCATGAAGGGGCGGTTGCCGTACCGGTCGGCCAGCGCGCCGGCGGCGGGGGCGACCACCAGGGGCGCCGCCGTCCAGGGCAGGATGCGCAGGCCTGCGGCGAGCGGCGAGTTGCCCAGCCCGGTCTGCAGGAACTGCGTCATCAGGAACAGGGCGCCGAACAGCGAGGCATACATGAAGAAGCTGACGCCGTTGGCGGCTGCGAAGCCGGGGCGCCGGAACAGGGCCAGCGACAGCATCGGGTGCGGGGCGCGCCGCTCCCAGGCCAGGAACGCGGCCGCCAGCACCGCTCCCGCGGCGAGCGTGCCGGCCACCTCGGCATTTCCCCAGCCGATGCTGCTGGCCCGGACCAGGCCCCAGGTCAGGCCCAGAAAGCCGGCGCCGGCCAGGACCAGCCCGGCGATGTCCAGCCGCGGGAGCGGGCCGAAGCTCTCGGTCAGGCGGCTGGCCGCCAGCGGGATGAGCGCCAGGCCGACCGGGACGTTGAGCCAGAAGATCCAGTGCCAGTTAATGCCGCTGATGACGGCGCCGCCGACGACCGGCCCGGCGGCGACGGCCAGGCCGACCACGCCGCCCCACAAGCCGATGGCCGTGCCGCGCTTCTCGGCGGGGAAGGCCTCGCTGATCAGCGTCAGCGTCATCGGCATCACGATGGCCGCTCCGGCGCCCTGCATCGCGCGGGCCGCGATCAGGACTGCGGCGGTCGGCGAGAGCGCCGCCAGCGCGGACGCGGCCGTGAAGACGAGCAGCCCCACGGCGAACATCCGCTTCCGGCCGAACCGGTCGCCCAGCGCGGCGCCGGTGAGCAGCAGGCAGGCAAAGGACAGGTTGTAGCCGTTCACGATCCACTCCAGGTCACCGATGCCCGCGCCGAGGCTGGTCCGCAGGACCGGCAGCGCGGTCGCGACGACCAGCGTGTCGAGGGCGGTCATGAACGCGCCGGCCGAGGCAAGAGCCAGCGTCCAGCCCTTGCGCGCGGCTGGGCTGGCCTGAGCTGTGGTCCTCACGCCTGGTCCTCTCGGGTTGGGGTACTGGTCACGCCTGGTCCTCCGCGTTCTGGTTCGCGCCTGAATGCTGGCGGCGCCTTGTCCCAGTACTTCGCCGAACGGCAGTCAGCGGGTGAGACTCCCGCCTGTACTTGCGTCATGCAAGGACCGTAACAGAGGTGGTTTCATGATGCAAGTACGGCTGGTAGGCTGAGGCCATGCTCGGCCGCACCTACGACACCCAGGTCTGCTCGGCGGCGCGCGCCCTGGAGCTGGTGGGCGAGCGCTGGAGCCTGCTGATTATCCGCGACGCCCTGTTCGCCGGGCACACCCGCTTCGGCGACTTCCAGAAAAGCCTCAGCGTGGCGCCCAACATCCTGACGGCCCGGCTCGACGGCTTCGTCGCCGCCGGCCTGATGCAGCGGCGGCGGTACTCAGAGCATCCCGAGCACTACGAGTACCTGCTCACCGGCAAGGGCCGCGATCTTGCGCCCGTGATCGTCGCCCTCAGCGCCTGGGGCGACCGGTACGCCGCGCCGAACGGGCCGCCGATCATCTACGAGCACGCCGTCTGCGGCAGCGAGATCCATCAGCAGATCCGCTGCGCCGCCTGCGAAGAACAGGTCCGCAACACCGGCATCAGGGCACGGCCCGGACCGGGCATGCTGCCCCCAGTCCCCTCAGACGACCGGGCCGCAGGCCACCGGTGAAGCACCCCGGGCCCGGGCCGAGCCCGGCCAGCCCACGCTGACGCCGCGCACCCGGCCCGCGGACCGGGGGCCCGGGCGGAATCGGCACGGCGCCGACCCCAGGCGGGCCGGGCCGGCCCGGCCCAGCCCGCAGCCAGCCACCAGCTTGCCGCCCATCGCGGCGCCATGATGCAGTCCGCCGATGAGTTCCTCCCTCGTTTCGGCGACGTGATCGACGACCGGGTTGCCGAAATGCTCGACGAGATGCCCGACGACCGGGACGCCAGGCTCCCGCGCCGGCGGCTGCGCCCGGTGCTCGCCGCGCCCAGGCTGCTCCCCGCTCGCCGCGGGTGTCGTGCTGCGGCACAGCGTGCCCGGTGTCTGCACGGTCTGGCCCTCGACGGCCGCGATCTACCTGGCGGCCACCCGGACCACCAGATCGGGGAGATCATGACCGTCATCGACGCCATCGGTCGTTCGGCGGGCACGCCCGCGGCGCTGGCCCGCCGCGGGCGGCTGGCCGCGCTGGGTGCGCGCGCTTTCCTGCTGCCCTGATGCGTGCTGCTGCTCGTGACACTGCCGGCCACCACGCAGGCGCGCCACTGGGCGGGCCTGGACGGCGGCACGCTGCTGGCCGTCGACGCCTGGTTCGACGTGTGCACCTGTGCGGCCGGCTTCGATCACGCGCTGGCCGTCGCCGAGGCGATCTGCGTCGAGCTGCCGCATTCTTTTCCGCCGACTGGGCCCGCACGATGACCGCGACGGAACTGAACCTGACCGCAGGGACAGTCGCGGAGCGCGACTGGATGAGTGAGTCCTGATCAATCTTGGGCGGCGTGTCTGGCCACGAACATCGGCGAAGGGCGCCGACAGCGGACTTATGAGAACAATGTCGGCGCCCTTCTGACCGGCACTCTACGTTGATCTCGATGATCGAGTCCTGCCCGCCCTGTGCTGGAATCGTGATCATCGGCCCGGCCGCAAGCCGGTGCTGTCAGACGCGGAGTTGCTGTGTCTGGCGGTGGCTCAGCCGTTGCTCGGGATCGCCTCCGAGCGGTGGGGGCCCGCGACAGGAAGCGTGGAAATCTAACGCTGAGCGCCGCCCGTATGCTGATCGTCCATCAGGACGGCCGAGTGCCTATAACGACCGCGCTGGGCACCCCCGCTGACTGCCGGAGCGTTCGTGATCGCGAGCGAGCCGCGCGAACCAGCCGCGGTGGGTACCGCACGGCTCCGCGCGGCGCTGAGGGCCGCCCCGAACGGGCTGATCTGTACTCCATGCGGCGATGGCGCCCGCCCGCGGAGAGACGCAAATATTCGGCGATATGCCCGGAAAGAAATTAGTTAGTAATAAGATTGTTTATTATATTACTACATATGGTGATGCTGCTATCCACCTGCATCCGACGAGAAGCTGCGCCGGCGAGATCGCTGGCAGGCGCCACGAACGCTTGGCGACGAAGGCACGCGTATAGCACGGCTGAAACATCGCAGGAGCACACTGGGGCCATGGGCATGCGACGGGTGCGGGTGGGATGCGAGTTCGTGTACGTGGCTGCCGTTGACACCCCGGCCGTTTTCCAGATCGAGCCCCGTGACGCGGCCCCGGTCAGTCTCGGGCGCCGGGAGTGGTCGACGGAGCCAGAGGTGCGCATCCGCCACTACACCGACCTCTACGGCAACCCGTGTGCGCGGGCGATGCTGCCCGCCGGGCGCTCCACGCTGCGTTTCGGCGCCTTGGTGCTTGTGCCCGACGCGACCGAGGACGCCGACGAACAAGCGCCGGAGCTGCCGCCGGAAGAGCTGCCAGACGGGGTGCTCATCTACACCCTGCCCAGCCGCTACTGCCTGCCGGACGCGCTCGGCGACGAAGCCTGGTCGCGCTTCGGCGCCATGCCCGCCGGCTACTCCCGGGTCCAGGCGATCTGCGGCTACGTCCACAGCCACTTGACGTTCGAGTACGGCAGGAGCGGCCCGCGGACCACGGCGGCCGACGTCAACGCCTCTGGGTTCGGTGTCTGCCGCGACTTCACCCACCTGGCAATCTCGTTCTGCCGGGCGCTGAACATCCCGGCTCGTTATGTCTTCGGGTACTTGCCCGACCTGGACGTGCCGCCGGACCCGGCGCCCATGGACTTCGCCGCCTGGATGGAGGTCTGGCTGGCCGATCGCTGGTGGACCTTCGATCCGCGCAACAAACGCCGGCGCAAGGGCCGGATTCTGATCGGATGCGGACGGGACGCGTCCGACGTGGCCATGGTCACCACCTTCGGCGCGCCGCGGCTGGAGTCGATGACCGTGCATGCGCAAGAGGAGCCGGAATGAATCTCGTCGCCCGCGGCTCGCTCAGCCGAGCCGGGTGACCTCGACGGTGACGCCGAAGTGCTCCGCCGCCGGGCCTGAGTAAACGCCAGACAGCGGCCGCACGTCCGCGTAGTCGCGGCCGCGGGCCAGCAGCACGTGCCGGCTTCCCACCTCGGCGAGACTGGTCGGGTCGGCCGCCACCCAGTCACCGGCCCAGAATTCCACCCAGGCGTGGCTCTCTCCGGTCATCGCCTCCCCGACCTCGGCTTCCGCTGCCGGGTGGAGGTAGCCGGAGACGTAGCGCGCAGGCAGTCCGACTTCGCGCAGCAGAGCCAGTGTGACGTGCGCGAAGTCCTGGCACACTCCCTTCCCTGCGGCGCGCGCCTCGGCCGAGGACGTGTAGACGTGTGTCGCACCCCGCTCATAACGCAACGTCTCGTGGGTCCACTCGGCGGCGCGCAGCCCGGCCTGCACGGGCGTCGACTCCGCGCGCAGGGACCGCCCGAGCTCGGTGAGCTCCGGCTCGGCGGTGACGAAGGACGAGGCGGCAAGCAACTCGCCGAAGCGATCCTGGACCCCGGGCCCGGCCAGCTCGGACCAGCTGATGCCGGCCGGCACGCGCCGCGGCAGCGCGGTCTCAACCATCGACGTCGCCAGCACGACGAGCTCGGTGTGCGGGACGTGAATGTCGAACGCGTCCACCGCCGTGCCCCAGTAGTCGACATAACGAAGCGGCCGCACCGCGGGCGTGACCGCGAGGGTGGCTTGCAGGGTATGCTGCCCGTCCACGCTCGGCGGGGTCAGCCTCGCTTCGTTATACGACGCGCCCACCGGTTCGGCGTACTTGTAGCCGGTGCGGTGCCGGATGGCGATCCGCCAACTCATGTGGTGTCTCCCGCGCGTTTCTGGGGCGCCTTCCGGCCCTTCAGCACACTCATGTCACGGGCTCCTTGAGGCTCCACTGGAGCGGCGGTGCCCCGGCGAAAAGCCGCTGGGTCACCCCCTCGCTAATCGTCGACACGGCCCGCTGCAGTCCGAGCAGCCGGTCCGGTAGGCCGTCGAGGAGACCGGCGACCGAGAGGAACTCCAGGTCGGTCCGCGCCCGGCCGATCGCCCGACGGGCTGGTTCGTCCAGCCCGGAGCGCCCGGACGCCGGGTCCAGCCGGGCCAGCGCACGCTCCCCGGCCTGGAGCGCGTAGAAGACCGACCGGGGGAAGAGCCGGTCCACCAAGAGGAACTCCACCACCCGGGGGGCCTCGACGCCCTGCTGGTAGGTACGCAGGTAAGCATCGTGCGCGGAGCACGCCCGAAGGGTGGAGGTCCAGCCCTCGCTCCCTCGCCCGGCGCCGATTCGGGCCGCCAGCAGGCGCGCGGTCATATCCACCCGCTCCAGACTGCGGCCCAGGACCAGCGCGTCATACCCAGCGTCCCGGCTCATGCTCGCCTCGACATAGCCGGCGACGTTGGCCGCGCGGTCGCGGACATAGGAGAAGAACGGCGCGGGGCCGAAGTCGCGGGCGGCCGCCACCCGGGCCGGCAGGGAGTTATGGGTGGAGTTCAGGCACTCCCAGATCTCCGCGGAGAGCGCCTCCCGGGCGCTGCGGGCGTTCCGCCATGCGGCGAACAGCGCGCCGACGATCGCGCTGGGCGATTCCTCGTCGTAGCCGAGGAGCTCCAGGACGGCTCTGGAGTCCCGGTGCCGCCTGGCGGTGTCGCCCGGAACGCCCATGACAGCCAGCAGGACCGCGCATGCGTGTGCCTCGTCCACGCCCGGGTCTTCGAGCACTTCGTGGAAATGCACGTCGAGTAGCCGGGCGGTGTCTTCCGCCCGTTCGACGTACCGGCCGACCCAGAACAGCGCCTCGGCGACCCGGCTCAGCATCCGGTCTCCTCACTGCTGCGGCTGGTCCTGGCCGGGACCGCGGTCGGGTTCTGCGCCGCGTACCGCCTGCGCGGGAAACGCCGGCGGCCCGTCGGCTTCGGCGTCCCAGCCCGGGGAGGAGGTCAGCACCCAGGTGTCCTTGGAGCCGCCGCCCTGGCTGGAGTTGACGATCAGGGTTCCCTCCCGCAGCGCCACCCGGGTCAGTCCCCCGGGCAGCAGCCTGACCTGCTCGCCATCGTTGACCGCGAACGGTCGCAGGTCGATGTGCCGGGGCAGCAACTGATCGCCGAGCTGCGCCGGCGAAGTCGACAGCAGCACCAGCTCCTGCGCGACCCACGCCCGGGGCTCGGCCAGCACCTGCTCGCGCACCGCGGCCAGTTCGGCGTCGGAGGCCTGCGGCCCGATGACGATGCCGTCGCCGCCGGACCCCTCCACCGGCTTGACCACCAGCTGGTCGAGCCGGGCCAGGCACTGCGAACGCACGTCCGGGTCGTCGAGCCGGTAGGTCGTGACGTTCGGCAGCAGGGGACGCTCGCCGAGGTAGTACTCGATGAGCGCCGGGACGTAGGTGTAGGTCAGCTTGTCGTCGGCCACGCCGTTGCCGACCGCGTTCGCGATCGTGACGTTGCCGGCGCGGGCGGCGTTCAGGATCCCCGGGCATCCCACGACGGAGTCGGGCCTGAAATGCACCGGATCGAGAAAGTCGTCGTTGACGCGCCGGTAGACGACGTCCACTCGCCGCTGCCCTCCGACGCTCCGCATGTACAAGACATTGTCGCGGCAGAGCAAGTCCCGCCCCTCGACCAGCTCGATGCCCATCTTGCGGGCCAGGAAGGCGTGCTCGAAATAGGCCGGGTTGCGCACCCCGGGGGTGAGCAGCACCACGGCGGGCTCCTCGGCGCCGACCGGTGCCGACCGCCGCAACGCGTCGAGCAGCCGCCCCGGATAGGAGGCGACCGGCCGTACCTGCTGCTCCAGGAACAGGCCGGGGAAGACCCGGGCCATGGTCCTGCGGTTCTCCACCACGTAGGACATGCCGGACGGCACCTGCAGGTTGTCCTCAAGCACCCGCAGGATGCCTGCCTGGTCGCGGACGATATCGATCCCTGCTAGGTGCACCCGCACGCCGTTCGGCGGCTGGATCCCGTGCGCGGGCCGGCACAAGCCGGCCGAGGTGGTGAGCAGCGAACGCGGCACCACCCCGTCCCTGACCACCTCGGCCAACCCGTAGACGTCGGCGAGAAACGCCTCCAGTGCGCGTACCCGCTGCACGACGCCCGCTTCGACCAGCTTCCACTCGGCAGCCGGGATCAGCCGCGGGATCAGGTCGAGCGGGAAGATCCACTCTTCGCCGGCATGGGAGAAGACGACGCCCTGGTCACGAAAGCTGCGGTCCCGGGCCTCCGCCCGCCGCGCCAGGTCGTCGCCGGTGAGCGTCTGCAGGGCGTCGTACAGCGCCCGCGTGTGCGGGTGCGGCAGCCCATCCGCCCCGAACATCTCATCGTAGGCAGGGCCGCGCGGGTATCTGTCGAGGAGGCCGCCCATAAGTGGATTCGTATCACTGGTCTGTTACCCCGTCATTCTGCCCGTCGTTACAGTTGAGAAACAAAGCTAGTTCACTATGCAGTAATGGCAGCAGTCGCACCGCAGGTCCGGACGGAGTCTGAGTTCCGGTGCGCTGCGGAGGTCTCGACCTGCGCGCTCGGGGTCCGGTGCTGCAGAGACGGCGGTTCCGGACCGAGGAGATGACATGACGGAGGCGCGGGCCGATGCGCTCCCGTCCACCCCGCAGCGTCGTGTGCCGCCCCGCGACCTGCCAGACGCAGGCCGGCTGACTTACGTGTTGCGCCAGCGTTTCAGCTACACCTATGACGCGCCGGTACGGGACCTGGACCACAGGTTGGTCGTGGTGCCGCCACGTCGGCACGGCGACCAGCGGCGGCGGCGGCACTCGATCACCGTCTCCGCCGCCGACGCCCGGACCACCCACCGGCGAGACGCCGTCGGCAACATAGTCACCAGGTCTCGCGTGCCACTGGTGCCGGACAGGGTCGAGTTCGTGGTGGACGCCGTCGTCGAGCGTGTCGGGCCGGACACCGACGTGCTTGTTCCGACCGCGACTCTCACCGACTCACGGCTGCTGCGCCCGACCCGGCTGACCGCCGCCGACGCGGCCATCCGGCGGCTGGCGGCGACGATGGCCGACCAGGACAGGCTAGCCACCGCCGATCGGTTCTGCGCCTACGTGCATGAGGCGATCCGCTACGCGTACGGGGCGACCTCGGTCGCCACCACCGCGGCCGAGGCGCTCGCCGGCGGACAGGGGGTCTGCCAGGACGCCGCGCATGTCATGATCGCTCTCTGCCGGACGATCGGGCTGCCGGCGCGCTACGTCTCCGGACACCTGCTCGGCGAGGGCGGCACGCACGCCTGGGTGGAAGTTATCGTCGCAGACGCCAACGCCGCGCGCGCCGTAGCGCTCGACCCCTGCAACGGCTGCCGTGTCGGCGCGAATTACCTGACCGTCGCCACCGGGCGTGACTACACCGACGTAGCCCCGACCTCCGGCACTTATCTAGGCACCGCCCGCGGCAACCTGACCGCTACTAAGCAGGTTGACATCGCGCTGCCCTGACCTTCCCCGGGCCTATTACCACGGCCGCCAGCAAGCCCTGCTCCACGCGCGGAACAAGATTGCCCGTGCTGAGTACCCCCAGGCGAGGTCACACTCGCCGAGAACCTCGTCAAAGAACACCCGGTATCGGACTCGAACGTCGAGCTTCCCGTCGGCTGCCTGCTCCTCGGCAGCTGCCAACCCTGTCCCGCCATCGGTGAGCTCAAGACAATCATTGAGATCCTGCTCAGGCTCAGTACCCAACCGAGCAATTTGACCTCAATGGCCACGAAACGTGGCCGACCCGTAGTGATGGCACGCACTCTGACCCGCCGATCTGGCGTGTCGACGGTGTGGGTCGCCCCCGCATCATGGCAGCACAGAACAGACAATGTGCGCGTGGCCGGCCGGGTCTTTCAGGAGCCAGCCAGCCGGGCGTCCTGCTTGTGCAGTTCTTGCTGCACCTGGCGGGCAGGTACTGGGCCGCCTGCCGCGGCATGCAGGGCAGCCGCGACGCCGGCGGCGTGACCGGTGGCCAGCGCGGTGCCCATGACTCTGAGCGAGCCGCCGGCGTACTGGTCGCCGTCGGCAGCGCGTCCCGCCGCGTACAGGTTGAGGGTGTCGACACTGGTCAGCGTCCGCAGCGGGATGTCGTAGGTTTCTTTCTCTTTGACCGGTATCCACTTACTCGGTGCTCCGGCGGCGTGGTGGTACTCCATCGCCCACGCCCCGAGCGCGACGACGTCGTCGAAGCGCTGGCCGGAGGTGATGTCGTCGGCGGTGAGCTGGTACACGGCATTGACGTGCCGCGACTCGCGGGTGCCCAGGATGGGCCCGGTGACGCTGAGATAGGCGTTCTGCCAGCCGGGCATGGCCTGGCAGGCGGCGAGGTAAGCCCAGGCCTTCTCGCGGGCGTACTGCTCGGCATCGGAGATGCTGCGGGCCTGCAGGGCGTTGTAATCAGCGTCAACGATGAAGATCCCGATGTCGCCAGACAGGGGAAGCCGCGCCATCAGGCTGTCCTCCTTATCCAGCAGCGGGTCACCCTTGAGTTTCGCCGCCCGCACGGCCTGGATCAGGTCGTCGTGCGACAGCGTCAGGCCGGCCGGGACC
>WNFL01143025.1_pt3 | contig 11910 bp, 10 predicted proteins | sample 5400361 | NCBI WGS metagenome assembly WNFL01 (sample SAMN13153351, study PRJNA577476) | soil metagenome | isolation source: 40 cm soil on Douglas fir-dominated hillslope | place: USA:California | collected 2013-09-17
TTGAACGACCAGATCTCAGCGTTCAGTGCGTTGCGAATCAGGTTCAGCCAGGGCCCGCCGATGTCGGTGCTGTCCCAGGCTTGCTTCGGTATCGGCTTGTAAGTCAGGATCTCCGAGAGTGCTTCGTGATCCCACTGTTCAGGATTGGTGAGGATCATTGGCGGGGATTTGTGGGCGCGGCGCCGCGGCTCCTTGGCAAGCCGCTGCATCAGCGCGTTCAACTGCCCCGCATCCTGGGGCGTGAGCGCCGAGGATAAAGCCGCCTGAGCAGCCGCCGTCCGCTCGATGACGAGGCCAATCGCGCTCGCTGCAATACCCAGTCCGAGGGTCTTTATTGCAGTGCGCCTTGCAGTGATGTTCGTCATGGTTAGGGTTAGTGCCCGTCGGGTACGGGTGTTAATCTCCGTTGGCCCGATTACTCATCGATGCCCGTATTTGGATATCGCGTTACACCCGTAACATAAATTGGCCAGTGTGAGGCAGGCACAATGGCTGCCGCCTTGATGTGCATCAACACTAGCACCCGTACGGATGGGCCTGCGGTACACTCGTCATGATGGGGTTTGGATGTGCACCGTGGGTCGCCGTGAAAGATTGCGCTTCGCTGCTTCTTTGCGTTCTCATTTGCACGCCGGGCCTTGCCGAGGGAGTTCCGGGAGCGGCGGTCGAAAAAACCGCGCCGGCGCCTGACCCGTATCGGATCGTGGCCTACGTCGCCGGTTGGTCGACTGCGGCGGTGATACATCCCGAGAAGCTCACGCATATAAACTTCGCGTTTGCGCGGATCACGGTGGCGGGTCAGGCTGCGCTCGCCGATGGCGAACTCGAAGCAAGTCTTCTGCGCCTCATCGCGCTGAAGAAGACGAATTCGCGGCTCAAGGTCATCGTCTCCATCGGAGGGTGGATGGCGGATGGGTTCTCCGATGCCGCGCTCACCGACGCGTCGCGTGCCTTGTTCGCGGACAGTGCCGTCGGGTTGCTTCGCCAATTCTCCGCGGACGGAATCGATATCGACTGGGAATATCCGGGGCAGGGTGTTGCCGGCATCAAATACCGCGCCGAAGACAGGGAGAACTTCACCCGGCTGCTCGAGATGCTGCGAGACAAGCTGGACGAAGCGAGTACAGCTCAGGGCCGCACCGGCGGCAACCGGTATACGCTGAGCATCGCGTCGGCAGATCGCGAATATTTCGATCACACCGAAATGGACAAGCTCCACCGGTATCTCGACTGGATCAACGTGATGAGCTATGACTTCTTCAACAGCCTGACGCCGACGACAGGTCATCACGCGGGACTGTATAGGGCGGCGTCGGCGCTGCCCACTGATCGAGATGCCGATGCCTCGGTCAAACAACATCTGGCGGCCGGTATTCCTGCCGAAAAAATCGTCCTCGGCGTCGCGTTTTACGGCCGAGGCTTCACGGGTGTGACGCCAGTCGACAACGGGCTCAAGCAACCCTACGAGAGATTCGAGGGTGCCCACGACTACTCTGAGCTCGCGGACAAGTTCATCGGCCGACAAGGTTTCGTCCGCTACTGGGACGATCGCGCCAAGGCGCCGTATCTATGGAACAGCACCACGAAAACCTTCATCACCTATGACGATCCGCACTCGATCAACATCAAGGCGCAGTACGTCAAGGCGCATCACCTCGGCGGTATGATGTTCTGGGAGCTGAGCGAGGACCGTAACGATGAGCTCCTCGACGTCATTGCAAGATCGATGCGCTCGAAGTAGATCGCGGAGAAACTGCGGAGGCGTCTCTCACTCCTCGTAGAACAGCAGTGTTCGCAGCTCGATGCTTTCGCGGGGCAACGCGCCGGCGGGCGCGGTTTGATCCACGAACGCCGAATGCGGTACGAAGCGTGCACGCCCATCGTCGACTGAATCGAAGCACTTGATCAGCATCACTTCGTCCTGGCGCATGGCGGAGGCGTAGAACCAGCGGTGAGATGGATTGAACTTTACGTAGTAGATTTCACCGATACGGTCGGGATAGACGAGATCCGTCGCGACGAGATCGTCACTATCAACGCTTTGAGCATCGGCGACGGCCAGCGGCGCATCTTGTATCGGCCCGCGGATAGGCCGCCAGACGTTGACCTCGGAAAAGCGCCGGCGCAGCAGATCGCTCGCGTCATCGCCAAGTAGATCACGGACTCGCTGCGGACCGGATTTTACGGTGTAGTCATTGTGGACGCGGGGTACGGGCTGACGCGGAATCCCGGTGGTTCTGTCAGTCGCGCCCGGAATCCGGCGACGAATCGTATGGTCGAAAACAACCACGCGGGAAGCACCGGTCAATTCCTCGAGCAATGACACGGTTTCGGCGTAGTAGCGGGTCTGAACCGCTTCTTGATCGTAGAAATTCCTGACGCTGCTCGCTGCGGTGACGAGCTGAAATCCCTCACGTTCCAGCGAGAGAGCCGGCGCGACCGGGCGAACATCGCGGATTGTGACCGTGTGTTCCCGGTAAACGGCCGTCGTGCGCGGTACGCCCGGCGGGGGCTCATATTCCAGCGATCGCGGCTTGTCGGTCATCGGCTCGAGGTAGCTCAGCACCGCCTCGACACGCGGCAATTGTCCGATGGCTAATGTGTCCATGATGGCCTCTCGCTCTGTTCGCCCTCTGGGTGACACTTTGCTCCCAGCCATCCCTCAGAACAAACAGAAGTTGTTGAGGTCGATTTAGTTTTTCTTGCCGGTGATCCTCGATATTGGAGCTGTCGAGGTGATTTGTTTAGACCGATCTATTGAGTTCGTGGCCTCCATTGGTTTTGGTTTTAATGGCGGCCCCCAAATTGTTCTTCACGTGATCGATGAACGCGCGCAGCTTGGGCATCACTTGGCGGCGTCCGGGATGGTAGAGAAAGACACCTGGCGTCATGGGAGCGAACGACTCCAGTACAAGCATCAGTTGGCCGGCCGCTACAGGTTCGGCGGCTATCGGCTCAGGCACTTGCGCAAGGCCCATACCTTCGAGTGCTGCACCCAAGAGCGTCGGAAAGTCATGGGCGATGAGTGGTCCCGATACGGCCGCCTCTACAGGGTGGCCGTTGTCGTTGAGGGGCCACGGGGCGGGTCCACCGCTGGATCGTCTAAGACGCAGGCATGCGTGCCGGCGCAAGTCCTCCGGCCGCTCGGGCCGGCCGCTGCGGGCGAGGTAGGTAGGGCTACCGACGATGACGAAGCGAAACGGCGGCGTCAGGCGCACCGCCACCATGTCGGGGGCGATGAATTGGCCTAGCCGGATGCCGGCGTCGAAGCCGTCGGCCGCGAGGTCGACCGATTTCTCGCTCGCAGCGATCTCTACTTCGACCTCGGGATAGGCCCGGCAAAAGGATGCGATCAAAGGTTGCAGCACGATCGGCACTACCGCGCGCGGCACTGAGAGACGGAGAAGTCCAGCCGGCCGTTGTCCCAGCTCACCCGCGACCCGGCCTGCTGCGACGAGCTCCTCGAAGGCCGGCTTAGCGCGCGCGAGAAATCGTTCGCCCGCTTCCGTAAGTCCGACGCTGCGCGTCGTGCGGGCGAACAGCGTCGCACCGACGCGGGCCTCGAGTGCGCGCACGGCTTGGCCGATCGCCGATGGCGTCACGCCGAGTTCGGCAGCCGCTCGGCGAAAGTTCCGATGCTGCGCGACAGTCAGGAACACCTCCACGCCGTCGAGTGCCCCGTGCCGGACTGTGAAGTTCCGCTTCATACCCCGTCGACATTATCGCGAATAGTCGCCCGCGAGAAGTAGCGTAATGTGATCTGCAAATGGACAAGAGGCACTCTGACATGACGGATGTACTTGATGGCGTGCGCGACCACTATCGCGCGACCGGCCTGGTTGAGCGGCTCAAAGTGGCGCTTGCCGTCTTCGGGCCGGAGGATCGGCCGCTTGGATCCCAGCAACTGGCGCCTCTAGACCAATTCCATACCCGCGGGCTCGCCGCGACTGCTGACCTCGCTCGGTTGGCGGGGGTTGAGGCGGCCATGGAGGTCTTGGACGTGGGGTCAGGCGTCGGCGGCCCGGCGCGGTTCCTGGCCGGGAACCACGGCTGCCGTGTCACGGGCGTCGACCTCAGCGAGCCATTCGTCGAGGCTGCACGCTATCTGACCGAACGGACAGGACAGACCAGGCAGGTATCCTTCAAGACCGCTAACGCGCTCGATCTCCCCTTCGAGGACGGCCGCTTCGACGCCGTGTTCTTGCAGCACGTCGCCATGAACATCGCCGACCGGGCCCGGCTCTACCGTGAGATCCGGCGCGTGCTGAAGTCAGGCGGCCGATTCGCGACCTTCGACGTCGTACTTGGCGGAGGCGATCCGCATTATCCCGTCCCCTGGGCACGGACGCCGGACACCAGCTTCCTCATGACGGCCGCCGCTACGCGCGAGGCGATCGACCTGGCTGGTTTTCACACGCTTTCGTGCCTAGACGACACCGAGGCGGCCAAGACCTGGTTCGCGCAGATGCGCGCCTCCGGGCCGCCGCCCTCGCCGAATCTCAGTGTGTTAATGGGGGCGGATTTCCCGCAACTCACCGGCAACTTGGCGCGAAATCTCATCGAAGGTCGGTTGGGTATTCTGTCCGCGGTGTTCGAGGCCGCGGTGTCCGAGGCCGCGCCGATTAACCCCTGATAGGAGACCAAATGTCGCCGGAACCCCTCTTCCAGATACATCTCGTTCTAGGCTATGTCGCGTGGCTGCTCTGCTTTCGTGCGTACGTCTGGCCCTGGCTCAAGTCGATGGACAGGGTCGACGCGCAACGCGCCATGGCTACCCTGCACAGCTTCCGCTTCTTCGGGCTCGTTTTCATCCTTCCTGGCGTCGTCGGCCCCCATCTGCCGGCCAGCTTCGCTACGTTCGCCGCCTACGGCGACCTTGCAACCGGGGTGCTGGCCATGCTGACGCTGCTCGCGGTGAGGATACGTCCGCTCTTTTGGGCGTTGGTCGTCGCCTTCAATGTCGTCGGGACGGCCGACCTCATCCTCAACTACTACCACGCCGTCCAGGTCGGCCTTCCTGCGCTGGCGGGGGAGTTGGGCGCCACGTACGCGATCCCGATCATCTATGTGCCCGTGCTCATGATCACGCACCTCGTCGCTTTCTATTTTCTGGCGCGTCCATCCGGTCGGCAAGCAACTCAAGCCAGGTCAGACGTCGATTTCATGCTTTCAGCGAGAGTCGAATAGTTTGACCGCAGCCTATCTCTCGCGACAACCGTGCACCGAGCGCATGCGCCAAGCCTCGCATCGCCTTATTGTCCTCGAGTACATCGCCGCATAGCCGAAGCACGCCCGCAAATCGCGCGCGCTGCGCCAAGATTCGCGTAAGCGTCGTTCCGAGGCCGATTCGGCGCCAATTGTCGGCGACTACGAGAGCGAACTCGGCGGATTCCGAGTCGGCGTTACGAATGTAGCGTGCTTCCGCAACGAGCGTTGTGGGTTGATCCCCAGCGGCGTCATGGGTCTCGGCGACAAACGCAACGTGATCACGATGGTTGACCATCGTGAACTCGCGCAGGAGGGTCTCCGAGAGCTCGCTGATCGAGCTGTGGAATCGCAGCCTACGCGTCGCGCGTGACAGCGCTGCGAAGAATGTCCTGAGTGCATCCAAATCCGACGGAACGATAGGGCGGATCGTAACGAGTCTCGCGTCGTTGAGGTGTACGCGCACGCAGAATAGCGCTATTGCTTCACATTGGCCTTCGCACCCCTTTCGATTGCCAGCAGTAAATCCGCGGACGGGAATTGTTCTTTCATCGCCTTGACGAGATCATCAGGTGTCTTGGCTTTCTTGAGCTCTTCCTCAAAGATCAACAAATATTTTTCAGTAAAGTCGACGGCCGAAGTTGCGTCAATTGGGGCTCCAACCTTGCTATGTCCGGGAATAACCGCAGCAGGTTTCAAGGCTCGGATTCTCTGCAGGGAGTCCAACCAGCGCTTTCTCGCAGTCATGTCCGTCTCTGCGGTGTAGACGTGCTGGTCGTTAAAGAGTACGTCACCGGCGATGAGGGTTTTCTGCCCAGGAAGCCACAGCATGGTATTCGCGTCGGTATCGCCTTGGACGTTCTTAAGGATTTCTATTCTTGAATCATCAAATCCAATAAAGTCATCGTCGAACTTGCTGATGGCAACAGTGTGCGAACTGGCGTCCGAGCCTAAGAGGCTTTTCCATTTGTCTATTTTCTCTCCATAGACCTTGTTGATTCGATCCACTACTTTGGAATTCGCCAGTATTCGCGCTTCCGGATAGGCTTCCTTAAACACCTCCAGACCCAGAAAATGGTCGGCATGCTCATGAGTGATGTAGATGATCGACAGCGGTTTGTTGGTCGCTTCGACTGCTTGCAGCACCTTTTCGGCATTGGTCTTTGTCAACTGCGCATCAACCAACATCACCTCATGAGTGCCCTCAATGATGATGGAGTTAGCCCAGAACTGGTCGCCGCCGGGAGTAACTACCTTGATTGCAAATGGCTGCTGGCCTTTCGCAAGAGGCGCTTGCGCGAAGCCCGCTGCCGCGCAACTGGACAACAGTAGGAATTTGAGTGAATTGTGGGCAAGGTTAATTCTGGAAATCATGTTAGTTCTCCCATTTCGCAAAATGGATCGTAGTTGAATCGAGGTCGCGCTATCTCTCGGCCCACTGATCGGTGAATATCACCGGCGCCCAGACGTAGCCGTTCGCCTCCTTGCGCAGGCGGCCCATGCCGGGAAATGGCATGTGCGGCCCCGCGATCATGACGCCCTCGCGCGCAAGTCTTGGCAACAATGGCTTCCGCGTTGCCGCAGCGGCAGCGTGATCGATGTCAAAGACCACTGTAATGTCGGGGTGACTCAGCTGGACAAGCTGCTCATGAATCGTATCGCCCCAAAACAGGATTTTCTGTCCCTTTGACGAGAATTCGTAGCCAGTGTGTCCCGGCGTGTGACCATGCAGAGAAACCAACTGCATCCCGTCCATCAACGCCTCGGAATCGCTGAACCTGTGCCACTTGCCGGCCTTGATGTACGGCGCAGCGATGGCTTGTGCGCTCTGGAAGAATGGTTGCGCATCTTTCGGCGCTGTGGCGGCGAGATCCGGCGACAGCCAAAAGTCACTCTCAGCCTTCGAGACGAAGACATCGGCGTTGGGAAAGACCCGCTTCCCATCCTGAGTGGTGAGGCCGCCGATGTGATCGGAGTGAAGGTGCGTAACCAAAACGCGGTCGACCTGTTCCGGCGCGTAGCCTGCGCTACGCAGGCTGTCCACCAAACGACCTAGAGATCCTCCGCCGAACCAAGTGCCGGCACCCGCGTCGATGAGGATCAATTGCTTGCCGGTGTTGACCAGGAGGCCGGTGTCGCCCACGTCCAGCAGGTGAGGATCCTCCCGCAAGGCCTTTTCGACGCCATCCATCACCACCTTCCTTGCGGTCAGCCAATGCAGATCGAATACGGCGGAGCCGTCGAGTAGAGCCGTCACTTCGAGATCGCCGACCCTCATCCGGTAGAAACCCGGCGCCTGACCATGGTGCTGGGGTGCAGCAGCCCGAACGGTGTTCGTTTGGGCAGCAGAACTGGCCAGCACCGCTAGAAGGGCCGCTGCGAAGAGCTTCGAATTTCCTTTAAACAAGTGTCCACTCCTTAGGCGGCAGTTGTAATAATGGCGACCGCAATGATTGAGATGCGCTATAATGGCGACCGCAATCTTTGATGTCAAGTCGATCCTTTTATGCGAGATACGTCCATTGAAAGTCACTAAGGAAAAGGTCACGGAGAATCGCGCGGCCCTGGTGGAAGCGGCCGGGCGCCTGTTTCGGGAGCGCGGTATCGATGGTGTCGGCGTCGCGGAGATCAGCAAGAAGGCTGGATTGACGCATGGCGCGCTCTACGCCCAGTTTCCCTCCAAGGAGGCACTGGCAGCGGAGGCCTTCACGTCCGCTCTTGAACCCGGCCTGGAGAAGATGACGGCGGACCGGGCCGGCCGAGCCGCCACTCTGACCGATTTCCTCGACGACTACTTGTCCTTCGACCACCGCGACGACCTGGCAGCAGGCTGCCCGATGTCGGCCTCCGCCAGTGAGGTCGCGCGACAGGACAAGATTGTCTGCGAGCGCTTCACGGAGGGGTTTGAGCAATTTGTCGCTCTAATCGAACATGGTCTCGGCGCTTCTACCCTCGAGGGAGATAAACGTCAGCGAGCCCAGGCGATGATGGCCGCGATGATCGGTGGCGTTGCCGCCTCGCGCGCGATTGTCAAGGTGGACCCCAAGCTATCGAATCAAATCCTGCGGGCGGTCCGGCAGATCGTTGGCGAGATCGGCGGAGAAGAGGTGCAGGTTGATGGAGCGCGAGGGAGGGCGCGGGCGACGAGGAAGCGTGCGAGTACCAAAAACTAGTATGGAGACCTCTCGCCGGAACGACCTGCCCAAGTCCGCCTGGAATGGTTCGGCGACCGTGACATTCAGTCGCCACAATACATCTGCTCGAGCGATACATCGTATCCAGTTATATGGGCTACCGGGCGAGAAGCCGCGGCACTAGTCTTACCAACGCGGATTCGGTGTGGCCAAACCACAATTACCTACGCACGCGCTGAGGCTCACGTCTGTTTGGTTAAGGAGTACTCGTCATGGCCAGCTCAATTCCCTACGGTCCTCGCTCAACGGCACATCAGGTTCTTGCGGGCGTGGATCTCACCAAAAAGTGGATTTTAGTTACCGGATGCAATGAAGAAATCGGCCTAGAGACCATGAATGCATTGGCTGCAAACGGCGCGCACGTTTTCGGACTCGCGAATTCATTGACCGGCGCGAAAAGTGCTTGCGAGCGGGTTGGCCCACGCGCAACGCCCGTCGTATGCGATCTAGCCGATCTCGATTCGGTTGCGGCCGCGGCTGAGATGATCAGAGGTCTTCACGTTTCACTGGATGCGATCGTTGCCACTGCGGAGCTGGCAAGTCCACCATCATTGCGCACGAAATATGGAATCGAACTTCAGTTTCTCGGCAATCATATTGGTCACTTTGCTCTGGTGAACCAGCTGTTGGATCTCGTGCGCAACGGCACCGGGCGAATCGTCATCGCAGGCAGCAGCGCGCGTGTCACGCAGACACCTCCCGAGGGGATCATGTTCCACAATCTCGACGGTCATCAATTCTACGATCCGATGATATTTTATGGACAATCCAAGTTCGCGGTGACGCTCTATGCGAAGGAGCTATCGCGTCGATTGCGCCGACGTGCCATTGCGGTCAATTCGCTGCATCCCGGTGCCGCCAGGGGGACGGGCCTGCGCAAGGACCTATTGCTTCCCTTGCGAGTGGTGCGTTCAACGGTGCAACAATTCATGAAATCGGCGAGCCAGCGGGCGGCAACAGGAGCGTTACTTGCGGCCAGTCCCTGTGTCGCGGGGATTACCGGCGAATACTGGTCGGACTGTCAAGTTGCCGAGGGAAATCCACTATTGAATGACAGTGAGCTTGCAAAGCGTCTCTGGCAGGTCTCCATGCAGATCGTGGAGCGAGTAAAGAGTGCAACTCGACCAACGCCGCCGGCTGGGTGGATCGGCGCGAGGCGATCGTACGTTGATCTATTAAGTCGCTAGTGCATATCGAAATATATAGGCTACCGAGATAGACGATTCGACACTACCCTTCGCCCATGCAAGCAAACGCTGCAGTAGTTGCGCCGTAACGCCGCGTCCCGCGCCGCATGCTCACGGTTGCCGGCTTGCGCGGGTAGTCTCCAATTGCAACTCGCGCATGACCTTCTGCCTTCTGCGCTCAGTCGCCACAAGCTCACGTAGATGCACGTACTCGCTTCTGAAGCAGGCAGCCGCCAATCCGATGCCGCATAGGATCAGACCGAATAAGAAGTCGTCGACGTTCATAGTTGCGCACAACTTAATGCAATTTCAATCTCACCCAAGAATATTACGGGTGCACGGACCGCCGGTAGCCTCTATTTCTAGATAGGATGTATCGAGCCGGCGCATACATCCGTCGGCCCAATCGCTCGCGCGACATATCACGTGGTTGAGATGGGGGCTGTCTACAGGAGCGACAGTCCGCCAGGGCCGGCGGGACGTTGGTTCATCGACCGCCTCAAGCAGGCACCGGCGCCGCTGAGACGAGAGCTCTCTCGATCGCAGCCGGTTTCCGTCGCCACCCAGGCTGCGTGTCGGCGGCTTTCTGGCCGTTTGCCGGTATCAAAGCGAAAGCAAGGCCAGGGAGGCAGCGGCGACACGGCGTTTGTCGAGTAAAGCGGTGGTTTGGTTCATGTGAGTGCTCTTTGGATCATGGTGGCAATGGCCTGATCGATGCCGATGCAGCCCTTGCGGGCGTTCGCGCCGCGATTCGGAAAGTCGATCCAGCCGGCGTTGAATCCGTCGATCATCTGAATGCGGGGCGTCGGATTCTTCATGCCCTGGGCGCGAAAGATCGATTCCCACCGATCGTGCGGCACGGCTTCCGCCCGCACCGGTTGCGCGAGCACCTTGGCGAATGCATCGGCCAAGGCGTTTGGCGACACGCGCTGTGGACCCTCCAATTCGACCACGCGCCGTCCCTCCCAATGCTCTTGCAGGAGCGCCGCAGCGGTACGGCCGACGTCGTCCGTGGCGATCATCGGGATGGGACGATCGAGCGGCCGCAGGTAGCTCTGGATATTCCCCTCCCGGGCCGAGGCGATGTCCCATGCGGCGTTTTCCATGAACCAGGCGGCGCGCAGGAACGCAACGGGCACAGGCAGGGTGTTAAGGGCATCCTCCATCAGACCGAGGGCGTTTAACAAATTGGGGTTAGGCGCGTCGGCGCCGATGGTCGAGAGAGCCACCATCTTTTTTGGTTTCGCTTCGGCAAGGGCTGTGTACATCGACGCGATGAATTCTCTGGCTTCGGGAAATCCGGGCGCCGGGTCGAATACCGGCGGCAGCATCGCAAAGACACCCTCCGTCCCCTCGAAGGCTTTGGTTAGTGCCCCCGCGTCCGCAAGATCCGCGACCGCAATGTCGCAGCCAAGGTCTGCCCATGGAGCGCCCTTGCCTCGATCTCGGACGACCGCGCGGACGGGTCGATCCGCGGAAAGAAGACTGCGGGCCACCGCGGCCCCTACTTTCCCAGTGATACCGGTGACTGCATACATATTCGCTACTCCTTTGAAAATCGCCTTCTGACGTGGTGGCGCCAATATCCCGCGTTGGCATTCGTGCTACAACAGCGTTTATGTGAAGATAGTCGTGATTTTTTGTCAGGAATATCATGACCTTCGACAGCAAGCTACTTTCCGGTCTGACGGTACTCATCGCCGTGGTCGAGGCAGGGACTATCGCGCGGGCCGCCGAAGCCTTGGGGCTCTCTCCCTCAGGTGTCAGCCGGGCACTCTCGCGTCTAGAACAACGCGTCGGCGCGCGGCTGCTGGCACGAACCACTCGCTCGCTCTCGCTGACCGATGAAGGACGGCGTTTTTATGAACAGGTCGGGCCGCATCTGGCCGGCATCGAGGAGGCAGCCATCGCGGCGTCCGGATCCGCCGACAAGGTATTCGGGCGGTTGCGCGTGAACATCGATCCCTACTTCGCTCGCATCGTCCTGTCAGCACATCTCGCAGCGTTTCTGACGCGCTACCCAGAGGTTTCGGTGGAGTTGATCATGAGGGATGCCGTGGGCGATCTTGTCGCCGATGGATTCGACCTCGCTCTACGTTTCGGCGAGCCGCCGATCGGCTCATTCGTCGCTAGAAAGCTCATTGAAACGCGGGTACTGACCGTAGCCTCACCTTCGTATATCAAAACGCACGGACTGCCACGCCACCCGAAGGACGTCGAGGCATGCGATTGCATCGACTTCTACGATGCGGCAAACGCCAGGCCTTACGACTGGGAGGTCAGACGGAGGAAAGAGGTGATCCCGCTTCGGGTCAAGGGGCGCC
>WNFL01363661.1_pt3 | contig 11910 bp, 8 predicted proteins | sample 5400361 | NCBI WGS metagenome assembly WNFL01 (sample SAMN13153351, study PRJNA577476) | soil metagenome | isolation source: 40 cm soil on Douglas fir-dominated hillslope | place: USA:California | collected 2013-09-17
CGCCGGTCCAGAGCTATCGTGGGTCCATGCAAACGTTCGTTTTGCCCAGGCATCTCACCGATGCCCTCAAAACGCTTAGCCGTCAAGAGAGCGTAACCCTCTACATGACCCTGATGGCGGCTTTTCAGGCATTACTTCATCGCTATACAGGCCAGGATGATCTGCTGCTTGGAACTGTCACCTCGACCCGCAAACACCCCGCGGTCCAGCATGTAGTCGGCTATTTCCTCAACACCGTCGTACTACGCACCGACTTATCGGACAATCCCACTTTCCGTGAGCTACTCAATCGTGTGCGTAAGGTCATCATGTCGGCTCGTCATCATGAAGACATGCCCTTTGATACCATTGTCAAGGAACTACATCCACAACGCAGTCTGAGCTATCAACCGCTCATACAGGTATTACTTTCGTATCAGCCTCAATTGCTCACCCTACCCCCCGGATGGACGCTCTCCCAGGTGGATATCCAGACTCATACCTCAAAGTTCGACCTCACCCTTGAACTCGATGATCGACCCGAGGGGCTTATTGGCCGCTTCATCTACAATACCGACCTGTTTGACGCCTCGACTATCAGCCGTATGGTAGGTCACTGGCAGACATTATTGGAAGGCATCATAGCCAATCCCTCACAACACCTGTCAGAACTACCTCTCCTAACTGAAAAAGAGCGACACCTGCTGCTGGTAGACTGGAATGAGACTGGGGCGATCTATGCTGATGCCTGTTTCTCTCAATTGTTTGAGGAACAGGTGGAGCGCAGCCCAGAGGCCCTGGCCCTGGTCTATGAACATGAACAGTGGACCTATCGCCAGCTCAATACACGTGCCAACCAGCTGGCTCATGCTCTTAAAGAGCGAGGCGTGGGACCTGAGGTCATGATCGGCTTGTGTTTAGAACGCTCACCCGACCTGCTCATCGGCCTGCTGGGCATCCTCAAAGCCGGAGGCGTCTATGTGCCACTGGACCCGCAGGCACCAGCCGACCGGCTTGCTTTCCTGCTGACCGATACCCAGATGCCTATCCTGCTGACGCAGCAGCGGCTGCTGGCCCGACTTCCAGCTTATTCTGGGCAGGTGCTCTGCCTGGATCGTGACTGGTCTCCTCTCATCAGTCAGTACGGCGAGCACAATCCGCCGAGCCGCGTGCAGGCCGAGAATCTGGCCTATGTCATCTACACTTCAGGTTCGACCGGTCAACCCAAGGGCGTGCTCATTTCGCATCGTGCGCTGGCGGCCCATTGTCTGACCATCACCCAGGTCTATGGCCTGGGGCCGCAGGATCGCGTGCTACAATTCAGCACCTACACCTTCGACGCCTCCCTGGAACAAATGCTGCCCACCCTGCTGGTCGGAGCGCAGCTGGTGCTGCTTGGGCCGGAATTGTGGACAGCCGCGCAGTTACTGAGCCACCTCAAAGCTGACGGCCTCACGGTCGTCAACCTGCCGCCTGCCTACTGGCAGCAGGTACTGCATGAGTGGGTCCAGACACCTGCCGTCATGCAATCCTACTGCTTGCGACTGCTGATCGTGGGAGGTGATCAGGTTCCACCCGCAGCGCTACATCTGTGGCGGCAGCTGCCGATGCTACGCGAGGTGCGACTACTCAATGCTTATGGGCCCACCGAAACCACCATCACAGCCACCCTCTTTGAAATGAGCACCCAGTGGATGCAGGAGGGGAACTGGGAGCGCGTGCCCATTGGCCGTCCGTTGCCCAATCGCACCATCTACCTGTTGGACCGGGCTGCCAATCCCGTCCCGGTGGGAGTAGCGGGTGAGGTGCATATCGGTGGAGCATTACTGGCGCGTGGCTATCTCAACCGTGCGGATTTGACGGCCGAGCGCTTCATCCCCGACCCATTTGGGTCGCAGCCAGGTGGTAGGCTGTACAAGACGGGGGACCTGGCACGTTACCTGCCTGACGGCACAATCGAGTTTGTGGGGCGCGTGAATCAGCAGGTCAAGATTCGCGGCTATCGTATCGAATTGGGCGAGATCGAAGCGGTACTCAGCCAGCACCAGCATGTCCGTGAGGCGCTGGTGGAAGTGCGGCCAGACAATATGGGGGAGCCCTGCCTGGTGGGCTATGTGATTTCCGAGCAGGGTCAGCGATTAGAGAGTCGGGACTTGCGCAGCTACCTGGAGCAGAAGTTGCCGGAGTATATGCTGCCGGCCGCTTTTGTACAGTTGGAACAGTTGCCCCTGCTGGTCACCGGCAAGCCTGACCGTCGTGCCCTGCCCGCGCCCAAGCTAACCAGGCTCGCAGAAGAAACGTTCGTGGCTCCAAGGCTGCTGATTCATCAGCATTTCGTGCAGATCTGGGAAGAGCTATTGGATGTACACCCTATCGGGATTAAAGATAACTTTTTCCACCTGGGAGGACACTCTTTACTTGCGGCTCGCCTTGTTGACCGTATCGAGCATAACTTTGGAAAGAGAATTGCACTCTCGACTCTCTTCTCCGGGCCGACCATAGAACAACTCGCCGCCGCCCTTCAGCAGGAGAATGCAGGTGCCCGGGCTTCGCTACTACCAGTCCAGGTGAGTGGATCAAAGCGACCTTTCTTCTTCTTACATGGCGATTGGACAGGAGGTGCTTTCTATTGTTTCGCTTTAGCTCGCGCTTTAGGGCCTGACCAACCATTTTACGTTCTTGAACCGTATAAGTTTGGTGGTTTAAAGGCCGTTCCCTCGCTAGAGTCAATAGCGGCGGCTCACATCGAATCGTTGCGCGCTATTCAACCAGAAGGTCCGTACCTCCTGGGAGGTTTCTGCAACGGTGGACTTCTGGCCTATGAAATGGCCCGGCAGCTGCGGGCAGCAGGAGAGCAAGTAGATTTCCTGGCACTCATTAACCCTTCATCCCCTGTCCAGCTCAAACTCATGCGTGCTGTAAGCAACTCTGTCAGCAAGTTGCTGCGATTTGGCACTAGCAAGCAGGCGAATTTGTTCTTACGCGTGCGGCACGCGCTGCGGCATGTGTACAGGCATTTACGCCCTACCGGCAGCAGAGTACAGGACTTCGATCAACTTCTGGCAATTGATTCGAGACTCGAAGCCATCTTTCCTCCAATTGATGCTCTTTATCATGACTACGTGGGTGTATTCAACTGGGTGGTTTCGAGATATGAAACGAGTGTGTATCCAGGCAAGATCACATTCTACTGGGCCAGTGAAGAGCCCTATATCGAACATTCATGGGCTTCGGTCACAGCGATTAAAAGCAGTGAAGATATTGAGAACCATGTTGTTCCAGGCACACATATGTCCTGCGTAACCGAAAACATGCAGTACCTGGCTGAAAGCTTGAGTATATGTGTGAGCCGGGCTTCAGAAGAAGTATTGAGTTCATTGTAAGAACGGAGCAGTGCTCCTCTTGTTTGAACATATATCGGTCAGGATAACGTCCTATGCAAGAAAATCAACAATACCCACGGATCAGTGTTGTTATCCCAACGCGCAATGAAGCTCAGAACCTTCATTACGTGCTGCCATACATTCCACCTGAGGTCAGTGAAGTCATTCTGGTTGACGGGCATTCAACCGATGACACTATTGCAGTGGCACAGCAACTATTTCCAACAATCCAGGTTATCAAGCAGAAGAGAAGGGGCAAGGGAGACGCTCTGCGCGTCGGCTTTGCGGCTTGTACTGGCGATATCATCGTCATGATCGATGCAGATGGGTCAACCGATCCCAGCGAAATAACTTATTTTGTGAATGCACTGCTGCACGGCAATGATGTTGCTAAAGGCTCGCGCTTTATAAAAGAAGGGGGAAGCCACGATATCACATTCGTGCGCAGCCTGGGCAACTACGCATTGAGCCAACTGGTCAATATCCTGTTCGGCACATCATACAGTGACCTGTGCTATGGCTACAATGCCTTCTGGAAGCACAGCCTTGCCAGCATTCAGCTTGATTGTGATGGCTTCGAGATTGAAACACAGCTAAATATACGTATGCATGGAGCCGGGTTGAGTATTATTGAGGTCCCCAGCGTAGAACGCCCTCGCATCTTTGGTCAAAGCAACTTACGTACCTTTCATGATGGTTGGCGTGTATTAAAAATGATTTTGAAGGAGTACATACGACTGTACCGCGCCGGGCAGCACGTGCCTATTCTCATGTACCATAGCATCTCAGATTCCGCCAGTCAGAAATTTCAGCAATTTGCAGTGTCGCCCCACCTGTTTGCTGAGCATATGGCCTACCTGCACCAGCACAGGTATATCCCTATTACCATCACACAACTGGTCACCGCGCTTTCGCAACCAGGCACCACACTTCCCGAGCGACCTGTCGTTTTAACATTTGATGATGGCTTCGCAGACTTTTATACAGAAGCCCTGCCTGTACTTAAACGGTACAGTTTCGCGGCCACGCTTTATGTTGCTACTGCCTTTATCAATGGTACAGGACGCTGGTTACAGCATGAAGGCGAGATGGCTCGTCCCATGCTGACATGGGAGCAGTTGAGAGAAATTCGCGCCAGCGGCGTAGAGTGTGGGGCTCATAGCCACAGCCATCCTCAACTCGATACTCTTACTTCAGCCGAAGCTCGCCACGAAATTGTGCAAAGCAAAAGGCTCCTGGAGCAACAGCTGGATCAGGAAGTTTTGAGTTTTGCCTATCCTTTTGGCTATCATACTGCCGGCATACGCCGGCAGGTTCAGGAGGCCGGATACACCTCGGCATGTGCCGTCAAACATGCCATGAGTTCAGCGTCCACCGACCCCTTTGCTTTAGCCCGGCTGATGGTAAGATCAGATACCACTGTGGACACTCTCGCCGCATTAATAGACGGAAGGGATTCACCAATTATCCCCACGATGTACGTACGTGCCAGGACACCTGTATGGCAACTGGCGCGGCGCAGTTCGGCCTCGATGACCCGGCGGCTCCAGGAAGGACTGTTTGCACGATGACAGCTCGGCATCAACCCCTGCTACCAACGTGGGCGACCACAGTAGAGAGCCGATTGAACACACTCGTGGTCGCCCCTACCAGACAGGATGAAAGGAAAATGACTCTCGATATTTCGGTGATTATCTGTGCATATACCGAGGCACGCTGGTTCGACCTTGTTGCATCAGTCGAATCACTTCACCAGCAGAGCATGCCTCCCCTCGAGATAATTGTGGTAATTGACCACAACCAGTGCCTGCTGGAGCGCGTGCGTACGCGGATCTCCGGGGTCGTGGTGTTGGAGAACAGCCAGTCCCGGGGATTGTCTGGGGCACGCAACAGCGGAATAGAGGTTGCAAGAGGAGCCTTACTTGCTTTTCTGGACGACGATGCCACCGCCGAGTCTGATTGGCTTGTACGGCTCCATCGCTGCTTTGAGGATCCGCAGGTTATGGGGGCAGGCGGCACAGTTGAGCCGGAGTGGTTGGGCAAGCGACCAGCCTGGTTCCCAAGAGAATTTTATTGGGTAATAGGTTGTACTTACCAGGACACTCCTGCGGCGCCAATCGTCGTAAGAAACCCATATGGCGGCTGCTCATGCTTCCGGCGGGAAATGTTTGAAGGAGTTGGAGCCTTTAGAACCGAAATGGGACGTATTGGAACAATTCCCGTGGGCTGTGAGGAGACAGAATTATGTATCCGCGCCCATCAGTACTGGCCCCAGAGAATCTTCCTTTACGAACCGCGCGCCAGGATTCATCATCACATTCCATCCTCTCGTACCAACTGGCGCTACTTCCGGTCGCGCTGTTTTGCCGAAGGTCTGTCCAAAGCTGCCGTCGCCAGGTATGTCGGTGCAAAAGATGGCCTGGCTACTGAGCGCACCTACATTGTCCGTAATCTGTTACATGGAATGGCCCGTGGCGTCACGGATGGCATTCTGCATCTTGATCTGAAAGGTTTCGCGCGGGCAGCGACTATAGCGGCCGGGCTCACAATCACCCTTGCGGGATACTCGGCCGGTATCATCATGCACCGTTTTGCCGCCGTCAAAAGCAAAACTGTTCATAGTAGGGGCAACCCTCATAAGCAAGGGATGTCCATAAGGTGAGAAAACAACTCTATCAATGGATCAAGACGAATAAAGCCATGTTGCTCAATGCCGGTTCAATTGTCGGAACAACCGCGGTAACGGGCATACTCGGCTTCGCCTACTGGTGGCTGGCGGCCCGGCTATTCCCGCCTGAAGCGGTGGGTCTGGCCTCCGCGGCAGTCTCCGCCATGATGCTGTTGGGGATGCTCTGTATTGTTGGATTGGGAACCCTTTTGATCGGTGAATTGCCGCGCCAACCTGGGAAAGAAGCCTCTCTTATTAGTAGCGCTCTTATCCTGGTTGGAGGGATAGGAATATGTGGTGGTATCCTCTTCGCGCTTGTGGCACCACTCGTATCGGCTGACTTCCGGGCATTTCGCGTAAGTATCGGCGCTATCCTGCTCTTCGCGGTCGGTGTCGGCCTCACAGCCGTCACAACCGTTCTTGACCAGGCACTTATCGGACTGCTCAAGGGGGGGTTACAATTCTGGCGCAATACCTTTTTTGCCGCGGCAAAGCTCGCTTTACTGTTCCTGGCAGGTTTCGGGCTGCTGAAAGCAGGAACAATGATTTATGGAACATGGGCCGCCGGCAATATTCTCTCACTGTTACCGCTTGCCGGACTGGTAATGTGGAAAGTAGGCCGCCCCAGTCAATCGTTTCTACCTGATTGGAAATTGCTGCGGAAATTGGGACTACCGGCTCTGCAGCATCACATGCTCAATTTGATTTTACAAGCACCAACCACAGCTCTACCGGTGCTGGTCACGATCCTGCTTTCTGCAACTACCAACGCGTGGTTTTATATGGCCTGGATGATTTCTGGCCTGGTGTTCATCGCATCCTACGCCCTTACCACAGTACTCTATGCAGTCAACTCCGGCCAGCCCTCTGAGCTTACGCGCAAGATTCGCGTGACACTGACCCTCGCGTTGGCGATGTGCATCCTGGGAAATTGCCTGATGCAGCTTGCAGCAACGCAGATATTGGATCTATTCGGCCACATTTACGCGGAGCACGCTGCCTGGAGCCTGCGCATTGTGGCACTCGGAGCATTCCCCATGATCTTCAAGCATCATTATATAGCCGTAAGCCGTATTCACAGTGAAATGGCATATGCTGTGCTGCCCGTAGCAATCGGCTGCCTGCTTGAGTTGGGAATCGCGTCACTGGGCGCTCACCTTGATGGCCTTGTGGGTTTGAGCCTTGGCTGGGTTGCAGCCGTATGTATTGAGGCCGCATGTATGTTTCCCGCCGTATACCAGGCAGCTTTCCCTGGTAGGGATGATCACAAGGGCTTACACGGGTAGGAAAGTAGGGGTGGGGGCAGGGTAGGGTGAGGCCGTCGGAAGGGCAGTGTTTCCCCCACGCCGCCCTGGTCACGAACTTCTTCCTGAAAAGCCTACATATATATATATAAGGACTACAGGGGCCACCCCACAGGGCAAGACGAAAGGAGACAGAATCAGATGCTGGTGGATGGTCAGCTTTGTACGCGTTGCAACGCAATAGTGCCTTCCAGTGCCAATTTTTGGGGTATCTGTGGGCAGAAGCTTAATAAGAGGGTCTGGTCCCCTTTCGATTTTGGTAACGCCGCAGCCACTACAATCCGGATGCCTGACCTGGATCAGATGCATAGACGAGCGACCACAAGTATTGCCTCTGTAGCAGAGCGAGAGGCAAAGCCGCCGCACGCATCGCGGCGGCCTCCGACAAGGGCGCAATTCATTGTCCCTCCGTCAAACGCTTTGTCCCCTGTTTCACGTTTGAGTGATATTGCTGGTGTGGCGCTTCCTCTGTTTGCCATTCTCTTGTGGTCACTTTCACTCCGCTTCGTAGACGTACGGCATATGACCGACCTTGGCCTGGTTTCAGTCTTACCTGCGTCGATCATTGCCGCTCTTATCATCCTCACTCTCAGTTTTTGCATGGTTTTGAACCGGCAAAAGCAGCGGGTACCGGTTATTCTGCTCCATCTCGCACTATTGATTTTTATGCTCTATGGCATAACAACCCTTGTTGAACAGGCTCCCCGCTTTGCCACCGTCTACCGTCACGCCGGATATACAGACTATATTATGCGAACGGGAACTGTTAATCCTGCTTTAGACGCCTACTTCAACTGGCCTGGTTTCTTTATATTGAGTGCCTTCCTGACACAAATAGCCGGATATCATGATATACTCAGCTATGCCGCCTGGGCCCCTGTTTTCTTTAATTTGATCTACCTGGCTCCAATGTACGTGATCTTTACGACTGCTTCATAATTTAATCTACCTGGCCCCAATGTACGTGATCTTTACGACTGCTCCAGGCCCGGTAAATCGGGCCCCTACAGATAAACGCATCGTATGGCTAGCGCTATGGTTCTTTTATGTCACAAATTGGATCGCGCAGGATTACTTCTCACCTCAAGGTCTGAACTTTTTTCTCTACCTGGTCATCATCGCCATCCTCCTGAAATGGTTCAAAAAACCGGCACCAGCACGTCAAAAGGTACGACTATGGCGACGTCCCGGTCGGCTCTCGTCTCTCGTATCGCGGGTCTATGCTTGGTTGACAGCGCCAGACCCGCTTCAGACGCCTGCTTCCCCGTGGCAACGCCGGGCCTTACTTGCCGCTGTGGTGGTGATCTTCGCATTCATGGTGTTTAGCCACCCACTCACACCTTTCTTCACGATTGGAAGTGTGGCAGCTCTTGTCATCTTTGGTCGGTGTACCCCGCGCTGGCTCCCTATTCTCATGTGTATCATCACCGCTGCCTGGTTAATTTTTATGGCTCAGGCATACTTAATAGGGCATCTGAGCACCCTTCTAGCCGACGTAGGCCAATTAGGTGGCTCCGTATCGGCCAATGTCACCAGCCGGGTCTCGCAAGGCGATCCCGATCACACACTGGTAGGCGAAATACGCCTTGTTATGACCCTCCTGGTATGGGGCCTGGCATTTGCCGGGGCCGTTCGTCGTCTGCGCAACGGTTATCGGGACGCCAGTTATGTTTTGTTGGCAGTGGCACCTTTCCCAATACTCCTCATCCAGGGGTACGGTGGTGAGATGCTCTTGCGCATTTATCTCTTCACATTGCCACCCATGGTCTTTTTCGCAGCAGCCCTGTTTTACAGTGTACCCGCTCCAAAACGACCCTTGCGGTCGCTCCTACCATACACAAAGTCGCCCTTCACAGCCGAGTATGGTAGGGGCGACCCTTGCGGTCGCCCTGGCGCGGTCTTCTCGTATGGTAGAGGCGACCCCTGCGGTCGCCCTGGTGCGGTCTCCCCCTCCCCCCGTCCACGCCCCTGCACGCCACGAGCAGAGGTGGTGTGGGGCTACAGACGAACAATCACAAAGGTCGCCCCTATTGCAGGACAGCAGCTAGCAAGGCTTCGGCGGCACGCGCTTCGGCAACATATCCTGCACAAAGGCTCCATAAGGATAGTCCCTGCAGACGGGCGGCCACAAAGGACGCTCCTACCGCAAAGCGAAAAACCCGAAGGGGCGATCCCTGGTGGTCGCCCATCAACGGCTCGCCCTCTCCGGGTTGCTTTCATAAAGGTGGCTATCGTGGTCATATGCCTGGTTCTACTTGTGGGATTTCTTTTCACCCGTTATGGCAATGAAAATATGGACTATATAACCAATGCTGAAATTACCGGTGTCCGTTATCTCTACACCATCGCTCCACGAGGATCGCTGCTTATCGCAGGCTGGAACGGCACACCATGGGAATTTCAGGATTATGAACAATACGACCAAGAAGTACTTGCTGAGGATATTCCTGGTGCCGTTGTAACCAGAAATGTCGCTTCTATTGTTCAGCTCGTCCAAAGCATCGGTGCTCCTGCAACGTACGTCATCTTTACACGTAGTCAAAAAGTAACGGCTCGTATGGACGGATTGCCGCCCGGCATCCTTGATCGATTAGAGGCTGCGCTGCTGGCATCCGGTAAGTTTACACAAATATATAGCAATACCGATGCACAAATTTTCATGTACATCCACGTGCCAGCCCGGGCGGTCCCAAAAAAGAACAAATGAACCTTTTGACAGCTAGTGCAAAGGAAGCAAACATATGTCACGAACTGCATGGTTGACCTGGGCATGGCCCTCGATTATTATACTCTCAGCTATCGGCGTAAGTCTTGTCACATTTGTATTTACAGGCACAGTAGTTCGCCCGGCCCTCGTAATGTGGTTCCTCATCGTCTGTCCTGGCATGGCAGTCGCCCGCTTCTTCCGGCTGAAACAAGTCGCAACAGAATGGATGCTGGCTCCCGCCTTGAGTCTTGCCATCGACGCATGCATCGCTGGTATCCTCTTGTATGCCGGTTGGTGGTCGCCTGTACGTATCCTTGGTATATTGATCGGCTTCTGTCTGTGTAGCGCAATCATACAGCTTATAGCCATGCACTTTAGTTTCCCAATATTCAGGTTAAACCGCAGACAAGTGAAGCCTTCCGAGGAAAAAAACAGTCTAAATATATGAGGAATGTAGTGGCACCATCTGCATATGTTTGAAATAACTGTGGAGATATATATGCGCAACCAGAAAAAAAAGCCTGGCAAACGTCCTCTTAAACGCATCAACAGGAAAACCATGCTTGTGACACTCCTTGCCGTAAGTATTGCCTTAATTCTCCTCAGCATAGCCGTGGCCGGCCACCAGCAACCAGCGTCCACCGTCACCATCGATCTCTCTTCACCTCAAATGACCAGTCAATTTTTACTGGGAGCCACATTTATCCAGCTTGATAACCACCTCAACAATCCCCGTGAGATACAACTCATGGCAAATGGCCTCGGCTACCTGAACACCTTCATCTATGGATGGGGGACTGACAATCCCGAACCCGCGCCGGGACAGTACGATTGGTCAAGTCTTGATCAACGCGTACAAATTATGAGCCAGGCCAAAACCAGAATGATCATCAGCCTCTGTTGCGCACCGGATTGGATGAAAAGCGATAACAACATCAACACCGCACCAGACCCACAAAACTACGCAGATTTTGCCCAACTCTCCCAACAAGTCGCACAGCGCTACCCGGACGTCAAATATTTCCAGGTCTGGAATGAATTGAAAGGCTTCAACGGCAACACCGACGGCTACATGCAAATGTATAACATGGTCTACGATGCCGTAAAATCCGTTCGCCCCGATGCCCTTATAGGTGGCCCCTATATTGGCATGGGACCCGCTGATATCCCCAATCCTGTCGTCACTCAGTGGTTGAACACCAGGCACGGGGGCAACTTTGTCGCCGTCGATGGAGGGTTCGACTCCAGCAGTCCGGCTCAAGATTTCAGCGGCGCGCAATTCTATACAGACTTCGCCAGTTGGCTGCGCAGGCAGCCCAATGGTGGTGCAACCCTCCCCTTTGGCTGGGCTGAATGGTATCCAGGCACAACCACAGGCTGGAATGACATCAACCATTTTAATGCCACCATGACCAACGCCATGATCTATACCCTGCAAAGCGGTGCCTCCTACGCCTTACTCTGGGGAGTAGAAGGCGGCGTCACAGGCGTATACCGGGAAGGAGATGGTCAGCAGGAAAACCTGGTAGACAATGGCGATCCCACGCCTTTCTATCACTCCGCCCAGGCATTCAAGGACTATTTCGGCCCAGGAACGAAAATTTACAAAGTAACACAATCCCCTCCAGATGTCACCGTACTTGCTTCACTAGCAAAAACAATGCTCGTCAACCATCTCAACGCAACCCAAACGCTCAATGTCAATGGAAAAACAGTCGCCTTAACACCCTACCAGGTACTCGTAATCAATACACCGCGAGGTTGACGTCACGCAATCTCCGAATCATTAGAACTCACCCCTCCAAAGACAGCGCCTGAGAAGTAATTTGGCGGCATCGTATGATTTGATCCAGCACATACTTCGTCTCA
>WNFL01001429.1_pt1 | contig 11908 bp, 10 predicted proteins | sample 5400361 | NCBI WGS metagenome assembly WNFL01 (sample SAMN13153351, study PRJNA577476) | soil metagenome | isolation source: 40 cm soil on Douglas fir-dominated hillslope | place: USA:California | collected 2013-09-17
CCGGCTCAGGCGCATGGACGAACGGTAGCGCGAAGAAGACGCGCGCCAGCGGCGGATGATGGTGATCCGTGGTCCACGAGTGATGTTTAAGGATGTCGTAACCGGCGATCAGATGCACCTGCTCGTCCATGGTCTGGGCGAACACGCGATGCGTCGCCGCGACGCGCACAACGGAGAGCACCACGATGATTGCGGTCCCGATCCATGCGTGCCGCGGTGTCATGGGTCGCGATTCTAAGCGCACGCCGGGCCAGCCGGCGAGACGCCAGCGCTCCGTCGCGCTGCGCGCTCTTCTTCTGCGCTTTCGCGCAGCGCTCTCCGCACTACTTCGGCGGAGGCGGCGACGTGGTGGTCGTGGCCGGCGGCGGTTCGGTCGTAGTGGTCGTCGTATTCGTAGGCGGCGGTGTTCCGGTCTCGGTCCTGAAGAAGCCGCCGGTCAGGGTGGGCGGCGGCGGCTCGGGGGTGATCGGAGCGAGTTGTTGTGTGCCGGTTACCGACTCGGGGGCGACAGGCATGCCGGCGGTGTCGAGGGCGATCGGATTGCCGAACTGATCGAGCAGCGGCTCCGGAGGCGCCTGCGGGCTGTGAAGGGGACAGGGATTCATCGGCTGCGTCCCGGACTTGAAGGCCTCGGTGACCACGACGTTCGGCGGGCAGGCCGGCACGGCCAAGCCGCCGCTGGTCTCGTCGATCTGGGCCGCCACGATGCCGTCCGGTGAGGCGAAGTCGACGTTCGGCTGGCCGGCGGTGACGGCTTGCATGTAGCGCGTCCAGATCGGCACGGCGCCGGTACCGCCGGAGAGGCCGGTGGGAGCGTTATCGTCGAACCCGATCCAGGTCAGCGTCAGCGCCTTCGGTGTGAATCCGATGAACCAGGCATCGCGCTTGTCGTTCGTCGTTCCGGTCTTGCCGGCGGCGGTTAACCGGAAGCCCATAGCCCGCGTGCCGCCGGCCGTTCCCCGGTCGACGACGCCCTTCATCACGGTGAGGAGGATGTACATGTCGCGAGCCGGAAAGACCTGCACCGGCTTGATCTCGTCGCCGGCGGAGAGGATGCGGTTGCGGTCGTCGGTCACGAACTTGACGGCATGGAGCGGCACGCGCGAGCCGACGCGGGCGATGGTGGCGTAGGCATCGGCCATCTCGATCGGTGACAGATCGACAGCGCCGAGGAGCATGGCCGGATTCTTCGAGTCGATGTCGGAGACGACGCCGAGGGTGTGCGCGGTGCGGACGATCGGATCGAGGCCGCAGGCAAGACCGATGCGCACCGACGCCGAGTTGAGCGACTGTTCGAGCGCCTCGGCCACGGTGACGGTCTGGTGATAGACGTCTTCGTAGTTCCGTGGCGACCAGTCCTCGGAGAAGCGTCGCTTGAGGATGAACCGGGTGTCGCTGACCAGCGTGGCAGGAGTGATGTTCTGATTCGAGAGACTGGGCTCGAAGGCGGTGGCGTAGACGAAGGGCTTGACCAGCGATCCGATCTGCCGTTTGGCATTGAGCGCGCGATTGAACTGATTGATGTCGAAGTTTCGCCCGCCGATCAGTGCGCGGATCTCGCCTGTCGTTACGTCGACGTTGATGATCACCCCCTGCAACGGCTGACCGGGACGGCGCAGCCGGCGGCTCCCCTTCTCCAGCGCGGACAGCCCGGCTTCGATCGTCCGCGAGGCGGTGTCCTGGGCGTTGAGGTCGATGGCGGTGTAGATCTGCAGGCCGCGTCCTTTGACGTCTTTGACGCCGTAGTCGCTGGCCAATTCCTGCAGCACGCGATCGACGTAGTAGGGAATCGAGGCCAGGCCGCTGCGCTGGCGAAACGGCTGCTGCGGCAGCTTCGCGGCCATGGCCGCGTCGTACTCCTGGCGCGAGATCTTTTTCTGCTCGAGCATCAACCCGAGGACCCTGCCCCTCCGCTGCAACGCCAGATCGGGCCGCTTGAACGGCGAGTAGTTGTTCGGGCTGGCGATCATCTGGGCCAGTAGCGCGGATTCAGCGAGGTTGATCTCTGATACCGGCTTGCCGAAATAGAAACGGGCGGCCTCGCCGACGCCGAGAATGGAGATGGAACGGTTCCGCCCGAGGTAGATGTCGTTGAGGTAGGCCTCGAGGATCTCGCGCTTGGAGAACTTGGCGTCGAGGATCACGGCCATAAAGGCTTCGGTCACTTTTCGTTTGTAGGTCCGCTCGTTGGTGAGGTAGTAGTTCTTGACGAGCTGCTGCGTCAGCGTCGAGCCGCCCTCGGTGACGCCACGGGCGCGGACATTGCGGAAGAGCGCGCGCATGAGTCCGATCGGATCGACCCCGGGGTGGTGCCAGAAGCGCACATCCTCGGTGGCGACGACGGCGTCCTGCAGCACCTTCGGCACCTGATCGAGCGTGACCGGACGCCGGTTTTCGAGCTGGTCGCTGAGGATCGAGGCCAGCAGCTCCGGCTCGAGCGCGGCGTTGTCGATCGGCGCGGCTTGACGCAAGGAGACAACCGAGGCGATGCCGCCATTGCGGAAGACGACACGCACCGGCTGCGCCGGATATTGCCCGCTCGGGTGGGTGAAGGCACGCGTGTAGAGATCGATCTGGCCGCGGCCGGAAACGTAATCGCCGCTCTGCGAGAGAGCGGCGACCTGACGGTATCCGAGGCGATTGAGCTTCTCGACGAGATCGTCAGGACCGAGTACGACGCCGCCCCGAAGCGGCGTGTAGTCGGTGAAGATGCGCGTCGGCAGCGAGAGCCGCCGGATCTCGAACTTGCCGACGGACTGTTTGTAGACGTAGAGCGCCAGGAGCGCGGTCGATACGAAAACGACCGCGATGGCGATCGAGATCGCCTGAAAAACGGTGCGGCGGCGAGGAAGGTGTGTGTGGAATGCGGTCATGAGTGGATCAGTGGATCAGTAGATTAGTGGATTGGTGATCCGCACTATCTGAGACATCGTGAGAACGACGCACTGATCCACTGATCTACTTGTCTACTAATCCACTGTTTCACCTGGCGGCAATTGCAAGGTTGCGTCCACCTCGCTCGCGGCGGTAGGAGTGGAAGATCGAGCCGTCGCATCGCGTGCAGAGGCGGGAGTCGTGAATGTGATTTGGCGCGAAGCCGCGTTCGACGAGCAGAGCGGTGGTCAAGGCGGGCAGGTCGATGTGCGGTTTGGCATTGCTCCGATCGACGAACGCTTCGGCGTTCGAATACGACGCGCGAAACTCGTCGACGACTTCCTCCCCTACTTCGAAGCAGCAGACGCGGATGGATGGCCCGAGCCAGGCCTGGACGCCGGCGCTTACGGTGCCGAGGATGCCGATCGCTTCCGCCGCGATCTTCTGCACGGCTCCGCGCCATCCGGAGTGGATGTTGGCGATGACGCCGCGGTCCATGTCGGCGACGGTGATGGGAAGACAGTCGGCGACCTTGATGCCGAGGGCGGTACCGGAGTCGGACGAGAAGAGCGCGTCGCAGGAATCGCATTCGCGCCATCCCGCATCGCCGGTCGCCCGCACCACGCTCCTGCCATGCACCTGCACGCAGGTGGAGAGGGTGGCATCGATGCCGAAGCGATCGCGGACGATGCGCATCAGCCGCACGGCCACTTCCTGATCGAGGCGTCCGTCAAAATCGATGGTCGTGTAGAAAAGGGCGAAGCCGGCCGGCAACGACGGCGGTACGACGATGCGGCCGAGCGCGCTCTCCTCGATGCTCCACGTCACTACGGATGCACCGTCAGCGGCGCGCTCAACTCTGATGAGTCGGAGGGCAACCCGTCCAGAAACTCCTGGAAGTACGTCTGCCCCACGATGGCCCGGCCGCGCAGATCACCGCCCACCGACAACGTGAAAGGGAAGTCGCCGGGCGATGGATTGAGAAACGTCTGCGGCTGCAGCGCAACGTAACCATGTGAAGTTACTTCGAACAGACGGACGAAGAATTGATCAAACCTCGCCTGGCGGCGTCCCTCGGCCGGCAGAACGCAACGGATGAGGGTGGCGTTCGCGGCAGGGTCGTAGGCGGCGTCGATAAGAACCGGTGCAGGAGGCATACGCCCCGCGGGGTCGGTACGCGTGGGGCCGTCCAGTCCCCAATGTGGTGACGTGGCTTGCGCCGCGACCGACCGCGACGCCGAAGTCATGGTTGTACGCGATTTGACCGCTGATGTCCGCGGCCCCGGCGTTTACAAACACCCCACTCGCGCCATTGCCCAGCGGCCGCAGGTCCCGGCCCAGGCCGATGCGGCAGCGTGAGACATTGAGGAGGTCCGAGGCCCAGACGGCGATCCCGCTGTAGTGGTTGCCACTGATCGTGCTGTTTCGGACCCAGGCAACCGTGAGCGGCGACTCGATGGATATCCCGCGCATCCCGTTGGGGCGCGCTTCCAGAGCCTTCGTGTCCGTGCCGATGAAACAATCTTCGACGGTCACGCTCACCGGCCCAAGTGGAGGAGGTGGCGGCGTTGGTACGGCCAGAACGACGCCGTTCGCGCCGAATCCGTTGACGGTCAGGCCACGTAGTGTGACTCCGCACCAGGATCGGATCTCCAGCCCGTTGGCAAAGTTCGCTTTCGCGCCGCTGATCTCGACCGGCCGCTCGATGTCCTGCGACGTTCCCTGCGCTAGGCCGCCGTCGATCAGAAGGTCGCATGCCGTCACCGCCGGTAGCGGCGATCGCGGCTCGATCGTCATCGGGCCGGCAAAGGAAATCAGGCAGTCGACCGTACGGTCGCAACGATCGTTGGCGCGCCCGATTGCCTCACGAAGGGAGCCGGCGCCAAAGTCATCCGTCGTCGTCACGGCAAAGGTGCGGTATGTGTTGACCTCAATCTTCGCCGAGATCTCCGGATGTGTATTCGGCAACGACGTAGCGAGCGTCGCCGGAATGACGAACCTACCGCCGTCGGCCGTCGTTGGCGCGTCGAATTCGACCTGCAGCGGCGTCGAGAAACGCGTGGCCGCGGCCAGCGATGTGCCGCAGACAGTAGCCGTCGACGAGGTCGTGCAGTTCCACCGATCTCCGCTCCCTATGAAGTTCGACAGGACGGAAGGCACCGTCATGGTGATGAGCAGATCAACCGCCTCGGTGTTAGTGTCTTGAGCCGATCGAAAGGCTGACAGGGTCCACGCCACGTGGCTACCGGGCGGCACCGGCTGTGCAAAGCCTTGCGCCGACAGATAGATACTGACCGTCGCGGATGCTGGAACGGCTGCCAGCACGACGACTGTGAGAACGAGGGAAATGGTTTTCAGGGTCATACGTTCAGGCTCCATCTGGCGATGCTCGCACCAAGTTGCTTCTTCCAGTCCAATAGACGCGTGACCAGCATCCTTTATTACGGCGATCGCCGCACGATCGTTACGATGTGCTGCGTCAGGATGGCATCGACGCGGCGCAGCACGCTCAGAGGAATGACCAGGACAAGGGCGCGGATTGTACGCAAGTTCAGTGGGCCACAACCCCCGCGCCAAGCTCCGAGGAATCGAGCGGAATCCCATCGGCAAACTGGTAGTAGAGCGACTGGCCGGCGACCGTCCGGCCACGCAGGTCGCCGGACATGTTCGCCGTAAACGGCAGGTCGACAGACGCAGTGCTGAGAAACGTTGTGGGCGTAAATCCGGTGACCGCGGCCGTCCGCTGCTGTTCGAAAATGCGCACGGCATACAGGCCCCCTTTCCGGCCTTCTGCAGGCAGCACACCGCGGACGACGGTCACATTGCGCGCGGGATCGTACGTGGCATCAGTCAACACCGGCGCCGGCGGCATGCGTCCCGACGGATCGGTCCGGGTCGGACCGTCCAGTCCCCAGTCATAGTCGAGGACTCCGTTGGCGAACACGCTGCCGCCATCGGCATCGACATGTCCGGCATGCGGCCCGACGCCGACACCGAAGTCGTGGTTGTAGGCGATCGCCCCGCTGATCAGTGCGTCGCCGCCATCGATGTAAACGCCGCTTGCGCCGTTGCCGAGCGGCCTGTTGTCGCGGCCTACGCCGATGCGGCCGCCGATCCTGACGGATTGCGCTGCCCAGACGGCGATGCCGCTATAGCGATTACCGCTGACCGTGGAATTCCCGACCACGGCATCCGTGAACGGCGTCTCGACGGCGATGCCGCGCATACCGTTCGGCCGCGCCTCCGTGGCGGTGGTGTTCGTTCCTATGAAGCAGCCGTCGATCGTGATCTGCCCCTGGCCGCTCGACGGGGGCGCCTTCGGCTCCGCGAGCACGACGCCGTTTGCACCGAAGCCGTTGATCGTCAATCCGCGCAGCGTCACGCCGCGATACGAACGGATCTCGATACCGTTGGCGAAACCGGCCCTGGCACCGCTGATCTCGACCGGGCGCGCGATGTCGAGCGAGGCATCGCGGGCGACGCCGCCGTCGATCAGCAAACCCGTGGTAATGGCCGGGAGCTGCGACTTCGGCTCGATGGTCATCGGCCCGGCGAAGATCATCTTGCAGGCGATCGCGTCGCACTGCGAATTCGCCCGCGCCAGGGTGTCACGCAGCGAGCCGGCACCGAAGTCGTCCGCCGTCGTCACCTGGAGAATGCGGTAGACGGAGACGAAGAAGCTGGCGACGTTGTCGTCCGGGCGATCATCAGCGACCTTCGTCGTGAGCGTGGCTTTGCCGCGGTAGCCGAGACCATCGGGCGACGACGACACGTTGAAGTCGACGACGATCAAGGGAAACGGCGGGTTGGCGGCCAGGAAGGTGGTGCAGGTGACGGTCGTGCCGTCGACGCTGCACGCCCAACCTCCGAACTGGCCCGGCGCACTGATATTCGTCGATCCCGGCGGCAGCGTAATGGTAACGGTGGCCTCGGTGGGGTCATTCGAGTGGCAGCAGACCGGGCTCACGGCCGCGATAAGGAATGTGTGTGCGCCCGGATCGAGCGGCGAGACGAAGGCGTTGCTGTTGACCGACATGACGTAATCGACGGAAGCCGCCGCGGGAAGGGTGAAGAGGAAGAGGAGAAGGGGAACGAGTTTCCGGGGCACAGTCCACACACAATAACTGTTTGCGTGGCACGGAGCAAGGCGATGCTCCCTCGGCACTCCACGCCTTTACGGATGCACCACCAGCGCCGCACTCAACTCCGATGTGTCGGTCATCGGCCCGTCCGGAAACTCGTAGAAACCCGTCTGCCCTACGATCGGCCGGCCACGCAGATCGCCGGTCTCGGACATCGTGAACGGCAGGTCACCGGCCGGCGGAAAGAGATTCGTCTGCGAATCGAGGGCAACGTAACCGTGTGTAGTCACCTCGAACAGACGCACGGCGAATAGAGAGCTCACACGGCGTCCCCCGGCCGCCGGTAGAACGCCATGAACAATGGTTTTGTTTTGAACGGGGTCGTAGGAGGCGTCGATCAGAGCCGGAGCAGGCGGCATACGCCCCGTGGGGTCGGTATACGTGGGCCCGTCCAGTCCCCAGTCGAGGTCGAGAACGCCGTTTGCGAAAAGTCCCTCGGGCGACGTGTTTACATGGGACGCGTCGCGGCCGACGGCGACCCCGAAGTCATGGTTATACGCGATTTGACCGCCGACGAAGACACGCCCGCCGTTTACGAACACACCGCTGGCGCCGTTACCCAGCGGCCGAAGGCCGCGGCCCAGGCCGATGCGACAGCCGAAGATGTCGACGTGGTATGCGAACCAGATGGCGATCCCGCTGCGTTGGTTGCCGCTGATCGTGCTATTGCTCACAACGGCAACCGCGTCCGGCGGCTCGATGGAAATCCCGCGCAACCCGTTGGGGTGCGCTTCCAGAGCCTTCGTGTCGGTGCCGATGAAACAACCTTCGACAGTCAAGAACTCCTGTCCGGATCGAGACGGCTGCGTTGGTGCCGCCAGAACCACACCATTCGCGCCGAATCCGTTGATGGTCAGTCCGCGCAGCGTCACACCGCACACGGAACGTACCTCGAGACCGTTTACGAAGCCTGCCTCCGAACCGACGATCTCGACGGGCCGCTCCAGATCCAGCGAGGCACCCGTCGCCACCCCTCCGTCGATGGTAAGGCCGCAGGCGGAAATCGCCGGCAGTGACGAGCGGGGCTCGATTCTCATCGGCCCGGCGAACACCATCTTGCAGGAGATCTTGCCATCGCAGGATTCGTTCGCGCGTGCAATCGTGTCGCGCAACGAGCCAGCACCGAAGTCATCGGCATTCGTGACAGTGAAAAGATGGTTGACGCTCACCTGAAAGTTGGTGTTGTTGTTCGAAGGGGTGTCGTCGGGCACGGTCGTCGTCAGGGTGGCCTGGCCGACGTAGCTCAGTCCATCAGTCGATGATGGCACGTTGAAGTCGATGAAGATTGGAGGAGAGGACGTCGTCGCGGCCAGATGCGTCCGGCAGGTGACGGTCGTCCCTGCCACGTCGCAGTTCCAGCCTCCGAACTGACCCTGCGCCGTGATGTTCGCCGAGCCGGCCGGCAGGGGAATGGTGACGACGGCATCCGTCGGATCATTCGTCCGGCAACAGACTGAGTTGACGAAAACACTCTCGCGCATCGGCGCACCTGGATCGACGACGTACGCTGATGGCAGGACGGAAAGGTAGTAGTCGACCGAGGCCGTGGAAGGGAGGGCGATCAGCAGGACGACGAAAAGGAGAGGAAGGCGAGCTCGTGCAGAAGTCATCCGTAGGTTATCCAATCACAAATAATCATACTCAAGATCGGAGCAACCTCATCGTAAACACGCGTTAAGTACAAATAAAGCAGGTACAAACTTTGAATAATTAACTCGTAGGAGCGTACAACCCGCTCCTCTCGTGAGTTCGGAGGAAATCATGGATCGCAAACGAAGTAGTCTGTTCCTCTCTCTGGTAGCCTGCGGGGCACTCTCCCTCGGGCTGATCGGTTGCGGGTCGGGTGGCGGTTACAGCAAGCCAAACCCGATGCCGACGCCGTATACCCCGCCAGGAGGCGGTTCGGGAGCGGCCAGCTCACTCCGCACGCCGGTGAACAATCCGACTGTTCCGGGAGTAAGCAACGTCGCCAGCGCGCCGCAGGCCGCTCGTTGAGCCCTGATCAAAACCGGGAGGGCTGACGTCAGCCCTCCCATATCCCGCCTTAGCTGATCCATTCCGCAATCATCCCACCCAGCTCCCCCTCCCTGCCGCTGAATCCGTGATCCGCGTCGTTGATCACGGCGATCTCGCCACGATCGCTGATGTATCGCGCGAGGATGGCCACGCAGCGCGGGATGTCGCCGAAGGAGAACTCGTCCCGGTCGCCGTAGATGTAGAGCGACGGTTTGCGGATGGCGTGGATGTACCGGAACGGACGGCGTGAGAGCTTCGTCCCGCGCATGATTTCGTAGAAGGGGAAGACGTTGTAGTCGCCGTTTGGGTTGGCGACGTCGTAAAGGGCGCGCCAGCTCATCATCATCGAGCCGGCGATACGCGGCGCGAGCTCGTTGCCACGGTGCATCGCTTTGGCCTTCGCCAGCAGGGTGCGGAAGCGCCGGGCGCCAAGTTGTTTGTACAGCAGCCCGGTGTCGTCACCACCGGCGATGAGGACGTAGCGTCTGGCGCGGTTGCGCGGCTTGTAGTGATCGTAGACGGCGATCTTGTTGGCGCCGGTGGAGTGGCCGGCCAGGGTGATGTCACGGTATCCGCGGCTCCAGAGCTCGCGGATGGCGGCGTCGATGTCGGCGACGCAGTCGCGGATCCGCTCGAAGGCGGCCCCGCCGAGGCCGTCGCCGGCTCGGCGCACGATGCCGGAACCGCGATTGTTGAAGGGGAAGAAGGCGATCCCTTTCCCCACGAACACCTCCGCCAGAAGATTCGTGCGCCGCGATTCGAACACCGAGCCGCCCATGCCGTGCAGCCAGATCACGGCGCGCTTCGACGCGCGATCGGGCTCATACAGCAGGCCCGCCAGCGCCACGCCGCCGGCCGCTTCGAACCTTACGAGGCGGCAGGCTGGCTCGGCACGATCTGCCGCAGTGCGGCGTCCCATCGCCACATCCTTTCGCGCGTCAGGTGCGCGCCGCCGAGCCAGAAGCCGGCCTGGCTTCCGTTGCCGAGGTTGATGTCGATGAAGTCGACGGTGCCGTCGATCACGTTCCGTCCCGCGGGGGTGATGGTGAAGAGCGCTTTGGGCGGATTGGCCTTTTCTTCGCCGATGATCGTAATGACCGGCACAGCGGCGCTGGAGAGATGTTTCAAATGGCGGAGGAACTCGCCGTCGCCGAAGCCGAACCGGGGCGGTTTCGAATCGAAGCGGGTGAAGAGCGAGATGAAGTCGGTGGCGCCGGCGTCGATGGCCTCGACGGCGCGGCGCTCCACTTCGCCGAGGCCGTTGCGCGTCGACGGGAAGCGCGACGCGTGCAGGAGGAAACCGTCGCGAAGGAACGGGAAGTCGGCGACGTCCGCGCCGAGGAAACGATTCAGCGACGTCGGATCGTCGGATGTGAATGCGCGCCACGCCAGCGCCGCGGCAGCCGCGACTGGAAGAGGTTGAAGAGATCCTCCTCCGACTGCGTCCCCAGCGGCTGCGGCGACCAGATCAGCGTGATCCGCCGTGCTTTCGACAGCCGCGAGAAGAGGTAGAGAAGATGAACGAGGCAGAAGAGATCGTGCTCGAACCAGAGGACGATCTCTTCTTCCTCGCGCGCCTTGTCGAGATTGAGCTCCTGCTCGAGCAACTCGTTGCGGATACGCAGCAGCTTCTCGCCATAGTGCTCGGAGAGGAAGAGCGCGCGCTCCTCCACCCATTCATGCATCGGAAGGTTCGGCCGCACCGGTCCGCCGACCAGCGATTCGCGAAAGGGAACGTGCCGCCCCGGAACGCCGGCCCGCCGCGCCAGCGATGCGGCGACGTCACCGTTGTGGAAGTGAATCATGCGGGCGGATGATAGCGCGGCTCACCTGACCAGCCCCGAATCAGAGGCCTGCCAAGCTCCGGCACAGACAAGAGTGTCTGTGCCACATCGGTCATGCTCTTTTGCACCTCTGCGCTGTGGCGTGTTCTTGGTGCCGACGCGCCCGCGCTCGTGGTTAAGGCAGGACAAATGTGGCACAGACACTCTTGTCTGTGCCGGAGCTTGGCAGGCTTTTCGTCACGCGCTGTCCTCTACGGCTTCCACCGCACCCCCACCCAACCCCGCGTCTTGCGCGTGAGGCGCACCTGCGCGACACCGACGGTGAGCTGGAGTGCCGGCGTCTTGGCCAGCGGCATCGGCGGGACGGAGATGTTGGTCTCGATGCCGATGAGGTTTACATCGCTGCCGAGGTGGTGGCGTTGCCAGAAGGCGGTGAGAGCGGATGCGCCGATCGACAGGCGTTCCCCGCGGTAGGTTGCGGCGGTGAACGAGCCGCGTTCGACCGCGGGATCGAGGATGCGGCTGATGAGGAGGGAATCGGGCTCGATGGTCGAGGGGCTGCCGCCGAGCGCGAGGTGGCGGCCCTCGGTGAGTGACGCACCGAAGGTCAGGCCCCCTGCCCGGAGCGCGGCGCGGGCCGTCGCCTGGAAGTGATTCGCGGAGTCGGCGGTGATGTCGATGCGTTCGGAGGCGATCCTTCGCTGCCACGTGATCGCGTGCGCATCGAGGAAGGCGCGGTTGCGGTGTTGTTCGAGGAGATCGCCACCGCTGACGGAGAGCCGGGCCAGGGGAAACGTCGCGTCGCGTGTGGCGCGCAGCTCCAGCCCGCGTGCGTCGCGCGTGTCGAAGAGATGCGCGCCGAGCGTGATCGGGAGGCCGCGCCAGACCGAGGCGATGGCGACGCCGCGCGGCATCTCATGGCCGCCGATCGCGCCGAGGAAGATGGTGTCGAGGCGACCGGCGACGTCACCGAGGCGCAGGCCAAATTCCGTAGCGCTGCCGAACGGCGTGTACTGGCCGCCGAAGATCGTTTCCCACTCCTGCCGGCCGAGGCCGTAGGGGCGCGAAGTCACCGGCTCGTCGCGCAGAACG
>WNFL01284491.1_pt1 | contig 11908 bp, 5 predicted proteins | sample 5400361 | NCBI WGS metagenome assembly WNFL01 (sample SAMN13153351, study PRJNA577476) | soil metagenome | isolation source: 40 cm soil on Douglas fir-dominated hillslope | place: USA:California | collected 2013-09-17
CCCGCACCTTTAATCGCATGGTTGAGGAGCTTCAGCGTATTGACGAACAGCGGCGAAATCTCACCGCCGATGTAGCGCATGAACTCCGGACGCCGTTGCATATTATTCAAGGGAACCTGGAAGGGATTCTCGACGGCGTTTACCAGCCAACCCCTGAACACATCCAAATGCTGCTGGAAGAAACGCAAATCTTATCGAGGCTTGTCGAAGACCTCCGCACCCTCTCGCTTGCCGAGTCGGGACACCTGCCATTGCACAAGGAGCGGGTAAATGTGGCGGAGTTGCTGGAAGACCTCGCGACGAGTTTTAGCGGACAGGCAGAAGCGGCGGGAATCAGGTTGAATGTGAAGACGGAAGGGCTGTCAGCAGTATTGGTGGAGGCGGACGTGATGCGCCTCAATCAAGTGCTCGCCAACCTCATTGTGAATGCGCTCCGCTATACGCCGCAGGGTGGTTCGATGAGCTTAAATGGCGAATCATCCTCCACCAACGTGCGGCTGATTATCAGCGACACCGGGCAGGGAATCGCACCCGAAGACCTGCCCTACATCTTTGACCGCTTCTGGCGCGGCGATCCCGCACGATCACGTGCGGACGGCGCAGGCGGGGGTCTTGGCCTCGCGATTGTCAGACAGCTTGTCGAACTGCACGGCGGGCATGTCAGCGTACAGAGTACACCGGGTCACGGCACGATCTTTACCATTGACCTGCCCCGTGCTGCCTCGGCGACATGAGAACCCTGTAATTTCCCTAACACCTGCATAACATGCTCACAATTTCCTCAAAGTCTAGCAGCATACTGTAGATATTCAGGAGTTTGCCGGAACACAAATGGCAAACCGCACGAGAGGAAATTGAAATGTACCCCTATCGATATCGTAGATTTGGTTGGCTTCCGTTATTGCTGCTGTTCTTCGTCGCCATGCTGCTGTTCTCAGGCGGCTTTCACCACCCGTGGTTTTTCTTTGGGCCACTGTTCCTGTGCTTCCCGTTCATTATCGGTGCCGGACTGTTCGCGCTATTTGCGGCGCGTCGATGGCACGGCGATTGGCCCAGACACAGAAGCGATGGTTCGTATTATCACGAAAAACCCAAACACAGCGGCAATTCCGACTCTGACTCAGACATTTTCTACGTTTAAGCACCCGCAATTGAAAGCCCCACGCCACCAACTGGAAGTTAGCGGCGTGGGGCACTCCTCGAAAATCTCCCTTAAGGCTGCGAAAACGAAAATCCAACTGGGTGCTTGATGCTGGTTGACAACGACGCAGGGTTTCGCCCTACGGATAAATCTGGTCGAAGCAGTGGTGAGGGCGAAGTCGGACACCGAAATTGAGTTTGACATCAAATACATGGCGAATGGTATAAACATTGCTTCTGTGGAGAGTTACTCACAGCAAGGATGGTTTATCAATGGAAATGAATTTGGAGCGTATCCAGGCGCTGCTAAATGAACTTTATCCCACTGAACAAGCAGAACTGGCTTTCCAGCAGATCAAAGCGCTGATCGCGGGAGCACCACCAGTAAAGACGTATCCGTCGCCTTATTTTTCTGAACGCACCGTTACGCTAATCACTTATGGAGACACACTCCAAAGCACAGACGAGGCACCCCTAAAAACGTTGCATACCTTTGTAAATGAGCATTTGAAGGGTGTCATTGATACTGTACACATCCTGCCTTTCTACCCATTTTCGTCCGATGACGGCTTTTCGGTCATTGATTATTTCGCGGTTAATCCAGCACTTGGCACATGGGGCGATATTGTGCAGTTAAGCCGAGATTTTCGCTTGATGTTCGATGCAGTGATTAATCATATGTCCGCCGAGAGTATCTGGTTTCAAAGATTTCTGGCGAATGATCCGGAATATAAAAATATGTTCATTACCGAGTCGCCGCAGACTGACCTGAGCAGCGTAACACGACCAAGAACGACACCACTGTTGACTCCATTTTCCAAAAAAGATGGGCAGATCGTCCACGTTTGGACGACGTTCAGCGCCGATCAGGTCGATCTCAATTACCGCGACCCACAGACACTGCTCCAAATTTTAAAGGTCCTTTTGTTTTATATTGCGCAGGGTGCTCAGGTAATTCGGCTTGACGCCATCGGCTACGCATGGAAGACGGTTGGGACAAGCAGCATCCACTTGCCCGAAACCCATGCAGTCGTGCAGTTGATTCGAGCGGTGCTAAATGCGGTTGCTCCTGAAATTATTTTGATCACGGAAACTAACGTTCCGCATCGCGAAAATGTTTCATATTTTGGCGATGGGTCCAATGAAGCACAGGTGGTCTACAACTTTACCTTGCCGCCACTGCTTCTCCACACGCTGATTTCTGGCAATGCTAACCACCTGAGCGACTGGCTAAATAGCCTGGATACCCTTACCGCCTCGACTGCATTCTTTAATTTTACGGCTTCGCATGATGGGATCGGTGTTCGGCCCGTCGAAGATATGCTGACAGGCGAGGAAATCCAAAAACTTATCGACACCGTGGAACAGCGCGGCGGGCGTGTCTCTTACCGAGCAAATTCGGATGGCTCGCGCAGCCCCTACGAATTGAACATCGCCTACGTCGATGCAGTTGCGCCGCCTGAGCTTCCCGAAGCGCTACGAATCTCATGCTTTCTTCTGTCGCAAGCCGTTATGTTGTCGCTGGCTGGTGTGCCCGCCGTCTATATTCATAGTTTGCTCGGCTCGCACAATAATGTCGAAGGGGTGGAGGCGACCGGACAAAACCGGACGATCAACCGGGCAAAGTTATCTATCGAAGGAATCGACTCACAGCTTCAGGATTCCGCGAGCTTTCGAGCAAAGGTTTTTAATGGCTATCGCCATATGCTAAGAGTAAGAACTGAGCATCCTGCTTTTCATCCGCACGGACGCCAGAAGGCTTTCAGTCTTAACGCCGGGGCTGTTTTGGCGCTCGAACGGACTGCACCTGATGATTCTGAACACATCATCGCTGTGTTTAATGTTACGGATCAAGCGCAGACGATCCAGATATCAGCGCAGACGGACATTGATGTTTTGTCCGGGGAACGCTGCGAAAAAACGATATCATTGGCACCTTATCAGGTGCGCTGGCTGCACCATCGGCCTGTTTAAACCGAGTTTTCCAGCGAGAAAACGGAAATTGTTGCATGATAGTTATGAATTTCCTCCCAAAACCACAAAAGAGCGCCTGAATTCAACATATAATCGTTTACAGGATAGCTCTACCTCCGAGAAAATCCGATTGAAGCAGCACGTTCGCTCAATATATCGTCGTTGTCATGGTCGAAAACTTGAAAGAGGCAGAAGGTGAAATTCTTCCCTCTGTTATGGGTGCGTGCGCTGCATCGTTGGCAAAAGTGGGTTTTAGTCGCAGCCGTCACTGGACTATACGCATCAGTTTTCATGCTCTTCGATTCCAAAATGGGACCTGCCATAGCGTCCCTATCAGTGCTACCTGTGGCGCTTGTCGCTTGGATTTTCGGTCCGCGTATGGGACTGCTAGCCGCATTGTTGAGTCTTCCGTTGAATACCGCACTTTTGAATCTGGTTGGAAAGGCTGGCTGGGATGCCTCCATTCGAAGAGGGGGTATACCGGGTTTGTTGGCAATCGTCGGCATTGCATTCGTTGTCGGTGAAATACGAGAGTTGAGCGATAGGCTGCGAGCGAGCGAAGCAAGCGCCCGTCAATTAGCGGATGCCAGCTTTGAGGCACTTGTGATCCATGACAAAGGCATCGTTGTGGATGTAAATCAATCCTTTTGCAACATGTACGGCTACAAGCATTCAGAAGTTATTGGCATGTCAGCGCTGCAATTGACGGCACCAGAGGACCGAAAGTTGGTCCAGCAAAAGATTGCAGATGGTGATACACGACCCTATGAAAAGTCAGCATTGCGCAAAGACGGTACGACCTTTCGAGCACAAGTGATGGGCAAGCCAATGACGTACAAAGGTCGAGTTGTTCGGGTAACAGCCATTCGTGATATCACAGAGAGCCAGCAGGTGCAGGCGGCGCTGGAGGTTGAACGAAATCTTATGCAAGCGCTCATTGCGAACCTGCCCCACCGCATCTACTACAAAGATACTGAAGGACGGTACGTCATCGTCAATGGTATTTTGGCTCGAACTTATGGTTTGAACTCGGTGGACGACGCGATTGGTACGTCTGTCTTTGACTATTACCCGGAGGACATAGCTGCCAAGTTCCACGCTGATGATATGGCAGTCGTTCGTTCAGGCAAACCACTCGTGAATTATGAAGAAAATTCCCTTGATGAAAACGGCCACAACATATGGTTATTGACGAATAAAGTGCCGATACGTGGTACGAGTGGAGAGGTGGTTGGATTGATCGGGATTTCTATAGACATCACTGAGCGCAAACTGGCGGAAGCTCAGCGATTGGAATTGGCTCTCGCGCAGGAAAAGACTGAATTTCTGAAGGAATACTTGAATACTGTTTCTCACGACCTTAAGACGCCACTGTCGATCTTGACTACCAGTGTCTACCTTCTGGAAAAATTAACCAATCCCGAAACGCAAAAAGACAAATTAGCAATCATAAAAGTCCAGACATTGCGCCTGGCGAAACTCATTCAGGACATTCTCATGATGTCTCAACTAGAATCTGTTCCTGAACTCGAACTTCGACCACTCCATATCAACACTTTACTGCGTGAAATTGAAAATAATTTTCATTCTATAGCTGAACAGAAACAACTGGCAGTGAGCCTCAATTTGGCCTCGCCTCTGCCCCATATCCTTGCGGATAAGGATAGCATTAATCGCGTATTCGTTAATCTCATCGAGAATGCGCTCAATTACACACAGGCAAAGGGAAAGATCACAATACGGACCTTCGCACAGGACAGTTATGTGACGATAGAGGTATGTGACACTGGCATTGGGATGAGTCAGGCGGATTTGCCCCATATCTTTGACCCGTTTTTCCGGGCGGATAAGGCCAGAGCCGCGCATACCGGCGGTACTGGACTAGGGTTGGCAATTGTGAAGAAAATAATCGAAATGCACGGCGGAGGCATCGAAGCGGAAAGTCAATTAGGGGTCGGTGCCCCCTTCCGAGTCCGATTGCCAGTCCCTAAACATCCAGCAATGTAGTCAAGCATCTAAACTGGTAGTAGGAGCCTGGTCACATGCAGACTTCGGCTCCGCAATTGGTGAGCAAGATTTCAACTCGGAATTGTCTCGTTTAGGAGGCTGTTTTACAAGTGGGCAACTGATCAGATATGTTGTACTTGCCGCGTTCAGTTGGAGATAAGTCCCGGATGAGGCGTGTACAGGCATAGGTGATAAAGTCCTGATAGGCGATGTCCCAACGCCGAACCGTCTGATCCGTGCTTGATGACAGCAAGGTCTTGCCGTTTGCAGCGACGGAAAGGCCAAGCACCGCACTCGTGTGACCGACCAGCCGTCGAACTTCTTGCCCGTTGGCTATGTCCCACAAACGGATAGTGTGATCATCACTTCCGGTCAGTACCAGCTTACCGTCCGGCATAAACACGACGGTGTGTACTGTATCTGTGTGACCGACAAACTGGTGGACTTCCTTACCAGTAGCAACGTCCCACAGCCGCGCCGTCCGATCTATGCTGCCAGTTAACAGCAGCTTACCATCAGGCGAAAACGCGACGGCCATCACGGCGTGCAATTCCTTGCCATTCGTGGCATCAAACAGTACCACGATGGAACTTAAATTGCTTATCGCTACAATTTTACCGTCTGGCGAAAACGCGACACTCGTTATCGCCTGGTCAGGGATAATGAAACGGTCAAGTACATCGCCCGTAGCTACGTCCCAGAGCTGTGCAGTACCGTCATAGCTCCCGGTCAAGGCAGTTTTGCCATCCGGCGAAATTGCGACGCAGGAAACGACATTGGTGTGCCCGGTGAACTTCAGCAACTCTTTACCCGTTTCCACGTCCCATACGCGGGCAGTGCCATCAGCGCTTGCCGTCAAAGCAATTTTGCCATCTGGCGAAATGACCGCTCCCAGAATTTCGCGGGTATGGCCCGTAAACTGTCGAACTTCCAGATAAGTGGACATGTCCCATAGACGGGCAGTGCCATCGTAGTTTGCCATCCTGGGAATATGCCACGCTGCCGACGGCACCTGTATGACCGCTGAGCTGGCGCATTTCCGCGCCAGAATCAACGACCCATAAGCGGGCGGTCTGATCGCGGCTGGCTGTAAGTACCGTCCTGCCGTCCGGCGCAAAGGCTGCTCCGGCGATGACATCGGTATGTCCCCGGAAACGGCGGACTTCAAGCCCACTGACGCGATCCCACAGCCGCGCCGTGTAATCGATGCTTGCGGTCAAGATCGTGTTCCCATCGGGTGAAAAGGCAACCGCCCACACGGCGTCGCTGTGCCCGACAAACTGGCGAAGCTCTTTCCCTGTTGTCACGTCCCACAGTCGCGCCGTGTAATCGACTCCGCCAGTCAGCACGTAGTTACCATCCGGCGAGAAAGCGACGCTCCAAATGTAATTCGTATGCCCGACGAATTGGCGAATCTCCTGACCAGTTGTTACGTCCCATAGCCGCGCCGTCAAATCCCAACTTCCAGTCAAGACTGTTTTGCCGTCGGGTGAGAAGGCGACACTCCAAACAGGTGCGGTATGGCCCGTGAATTGACGGATCTCTTTGCCCGTGGCAACATCCCACAATCGGGCGGTCATGTCCTCGCTTCCAGTGACGATCATTGTGGCGTCCGGCGAGAAAGCCGCACTGCGGACCGCCGCTGCATGTCCGGTAAACTGGCGAAGCTCTTTCCCTGTTGTCACGTCCCACAGTCGCGCCGTGGCGTCCTTGCCGCCTGTGAGCAGAAATTTGCCGTCGGGTGAGAAGGCGACACTGACCACAGAATCCGTATGTCCGGTAAACTGGCGGATTTCCTTGCCCGTGGCAACATCCCACAGTCGCGCCAGCCGATCCGCGCAACCCGTTGCCGCGAACTTGCCGTCGGGTGAATAGGCAACACTGGTTACGTAATCCTTGTGGGGAAGCAGTCGCAAGGTGTAGACTTGATCAAGTGATTGCATCAAGGCACTGTCCGCCAGTGGATCGTAGGTAATGCCGAGGGACCGGATCGCCAGCAGGGCCGCAACTTCAGGGTTGCCCCGGCTGCTGCTCAACTCTCTGACCGCATCGGAAGCTAGATTGAGTGCCTCAATGCTTTTACGCTGCTGCTCAATCTGCATGGCGATTGGCGTCAGCGTGCGGTTGGATGATGCGACCTGCGTTTGCGCCGCATTCGCATCGCGGAGGGCTAGTCCCTGGGCAATTGTCGCGGTTGCCAACTGGTTGTTGCCGTTATTCAGCGCAGATTGCACCGCCGTCAGAGTCGGCGGAACAGGCGTGAGGGTTTGGCCCGCGACAAAGACCTGATTCTGCGCCGCCGTTGATTGTATGACGGCAACGATAGTTGCGAGAACCGCCAGCGTTCCGACAGCGGCCAGCACGGCAGCGGCCCTCCCAAATGTCTGGGCACGCTGTGCGATCTTCAATTCACGAGCCTTGCGTGCATCGTCGGCGGCACGACGCGCCGCCTGATCATCAATACTTGCTGTCAGATAACGGGCTTCAATGGGGTTCAGGGCCAGCGTTGTGACCTTTGCCCACGCTTCGAACTGTTCCAAGCGGGCACCCGATGCCAGGAAACTGCTATCTTCGCCCATCTGAATCCATTCGGCGGCAGCCGCTTCGAGCCGACGCTGCATCTGAAGGTCTTCTCGACTGGTACGCAGCCACTCGCGCAATGGCTCCCAGGTTCGGATCAGTGCTTCATGTGCAACTTCAACCGTCGGGCGGCGGGTAATTGGGTCTCGATCCAGTGTCAGGAGGCGGTATCTGGCGAAGCTATCAATAATCTGGTCCATCAGCCGCTGATTGCCATTGACAGCGGGAAGCTCCGCGCGTTGGACGCGCCGCCGGGTGTCCTCAGTGCCCTCGCCCAGCGTTACCAGGCGTAAAAATAGCTGGCGTGCGGCGTCCTGCCCATCCAGATCAAAAGCCTGATACAGTTCATCGGCGCGGCGAGCCAACGCGCCAAACACGCCACCGCTGTCCTGATAGGCTGCCAGAGTCAGCCGGTTGCCTGCACGCCGTTCAAATAATTCAGTCAGCGCATACTGAAGCAACGGCAGCGCACCGGGTTGCTCGCTAATATCTTTGATAATCGCTTCTCGGAGTCCCGGTTCAAACGTGATGTTGACCTGCTCCGCTGGCTTCACAATGGCCTGCTCTAGCTCTGGCTCAGTTAGCGGTAATACCACCTCCGTCCGCTTGCGTATCAAATGCCCGAACGCCGGATAGAGAAGTGGACGATCATAAAAATCGGCGCGGAGTGTGAGAATTACGCGGAGTCGGCTCTCCGGGGCGCTAACCGCGCGAATCAAACTGTCCAGAAAAAGGACACGCTCTGCCTCATTTTCCAACAGCGTGAACACTTCTTCAAATTGGTCAATGACCAACACGACTTCGGTGTTTGGATCGGCAGGCAAAATCTGTTCGATTGATGTGAGCAACCCACGCTCATCAGAAGAGAGTTGTTGAGCTAAATCGGCAGGGCTATTGACCGCGACTCTGAGCAACGCCGCCTCCAACTCCTCGAAGGGGCGCGGACCGGGGATCATTTCGGCAACAAACCAATATTTGGAATTGGGCAATCTACCCTGCCGCAGGGCCGGGATCAGCCCTGCGCGAACCGCACTGGATTTACCACTGCCGCTCGGCCCAACTACCGCCAAGAAACGGACGCCCTCATCCGTTTGGTCGGTCATTCGCGCTAATAACTGATCGACAAGCACTTCACGGCCAAAAAAGTCCGCTACGTCGGCCTCCTGGAACGCCCTTAACCCTTTATATGGATTGTCGATTACCAGCACAGGGAGCGGGCGACGCTCGGTTGCCTCATCCAGCGGTACGGGTGTGTAAGTCAAGTCATTGTCAAGGATCGGCGTGATAGGTGCCGTTACCTTGTATTGCGGCGTGGACTCGCTGGGAACAGTACTGGTAATGTCCTTGTCTTCTTTTGGCTGGCTGGAGGTTTGAATCGCCTGTCGGAACTCGACTGCAACACTTTGTGCGTCCTGATAGCGCTCGCTTGGAGTTTTCCGGGTTGCCTTCTGAATTACATCATCCACTGCTGACGGAAGGCCAGGGCGGACAACCCGTAGCAGCGGGATCGGCTCATACAGATGCATTTGTAGCAACTCGCTAGCCGTCAAGCCCGAAAAAGGGACATTGCCAGTCAGGAGTTCATACAGCATGATACCTAGGCTATAAATGTCGGTTGCGGGCGAAACGTCCTGATTGAGTATTTGCTCCGGCGAAAAGTAGCGCGGTGATCCCACGAGAAACTCACTGTCGGGAGCGCCCGATGAAGTGGCGATGTCCTTCGCGATGCCAAAATCGGCGAGATAGGCATTTCCTTCTTCATCCAACAGAATGTTATCGGGCTTAAGATCGCGGTGGACGACCTTGCGGCGATGGGCGACCATCAGCGCGGAGGCCACCTGATCGAGTATCCGGGCTACTTCGCCAGCGTCCAGTCGATGCTCCTGATTCAACCTGTTGCGCAGACTGCCGCCGTGCAACCAGCGCATTACCAGGTACGCGCCGTCCGGATCACGCCAGTAATCATGCAGCGGCACAATATGCAAATGTTCCAAGCGCGCGACGAGTTGTGCTTCCGCCTCGAATCGGCGGATAAATTCAGGATGGTTTGCGTGTTGAGGAAGGATAACCTTGATGGCTACGTCTCGTTCGACGACAGCCTGATACGCCTGGTAGACAGCGCCGAAGCCTCCCGCGCCCAGCTTCAGCCGTAGCTCATAGCCCTTAATGATGCGGCCCGTCAGGTCATCCATGAAATTTTTTCCCTGTGAGTGTGTGACGCTATCGATTATACGCAGAAAAGTAAGTGCTCACCCTGAAGCTTAGCATTCCAGCGTTTAGAAATCGTCAATTGCGATTTCGAGCTGGCAAAAATGCTAGCTCAACAGTTATTGAGTTTGTAATTGGGCTTTGACCCTGGCTCATGGCGTTCTCTTTGCTTATTGTGTTATCGCTACGAACACGCCTTGGCAAGGACGGAGGGTGTGATGAAGGGTCACCGATATATCCTGAGTGTTGCGATTTTGCTCACGATGTTGTCTTTGATCGTTACGCCACGACTACAAGCGGCCCAGATTACAGCGACGCCATCGGGTTCAACCACACCCAGCACCTTCGAGTCAGGTGTGGTCATCACCTCTCCCGTACTTGTTTCCGAACTCCACGGTCAAGTGGAGGTGCTGGGCACGGCCAATATCCCCAATATGCGCAATTACTTTCTTGAGATTCGCGGACTCAACGACGACGCTAGCCTTCCTCCGGACACCGTTCCCTGGATTCCCATTACTGCGGCTATGCCCGGTCCTGTACAGTCAGATGTTCTGGTAGTTTGGGATACGACGACGGCTCCTGATGGTCTGTATGAACTACGACTGACAGTCACTACCGATAATGCGCTCTCGGTATCGCACGTCGTAACCCCACTGCGAATCAACAATGCGCCTTTCATAACCCCAACTCCAACCCCTGCCCAACCTACGGCTACGGCAGTAACGCCGGACACCACGCCGCGAGTCACGGCAACTGTTACGGCCAACGTGCGCAGTGGCGATAGCGTTTTGTATCCCGCAATCGCCTTCCTGGTTCTTGGCGATTCTGCTCGTGTTCTGGGTATCAGCAGCACTGGCTCTGGTTGGTATTACATTCAACTGGCAAATGGGACACTTGGTTGGATTTCGCCCTTTGTGGTAGCGCCATCGGGAGATTTTAGTGGTGTTTCCGCAGTGACACCGCCACCTTTGCCCGTTCTTCCGACAGCAACGCCAATCCCTGTGGCACCCAATCTTCTACTCAATGGAATTGCTCTTAATCCGGGGACGCCTTCGTGCGGAGAAACATTCAATGTGGTGCTTAATGTGACTAACACCGGGAATGGTCGTTCGGACGCTACCACCGCCTTTGTGCAAGATGTACACCTGGCATCAGGAGCGGTCATCACGAGTGGAGCAGGATTCGTACCAGCATTGGACCCGGGCGGGAATATCACGGTGAGTGTCCCGCTGGTTGTCACCGCTTTTTACAGCGAGGCTCATCAGATCAGGGCTAATCTCGGCGATAGCCAGATCACGACGAGCTATGTACTCGCCCAGGGCCAGTGTAATGTTCCACCGACACCCGCGCCAACCTCAACGCATACGCCTGTGCCGCCGACTCATACACCCGTCCCGCCTGCACCTAATCTCATGCTCAATGGAATTGCCCTTAATCCATCGACGCCCGCCTGTGGGGTGGCTTTCAATGTGACGGTAAACGTGACCAACACCGGGACTGGACGTTCGGACGCCACCAACGTCTTTGTGCAGGATGTGCATCAGGCGTCAGGCTCGGTAATCAGCAGTGGGGCAGGGTTTGTGCCGCCGCTGGACCCCGGCGGTAACTTTACAGTGGGTATTCCCCTCATCGTCACCGCATTTTACAATGAGCCTCATGTGATCCGGGCAAGTCTCGGGAAGAGTCAGATCACGACGACTTATACACTCACACAGGGACGGTGTAATGTTCCGTTCGCGGTTGCACCGACTGTAGCCATAACCCCGGTGCCGCCGACAGCCACGCCAATCCCACCGACAGTCACGCCGACGTTCACGCCAACGCCTATTACACCCACGCTGACCCCGGTGCCACCGACGGCCACGCCGACGTTCACTCCGTCACCCGTGCCACCCACAGTCACGCCGACGTTCACGCCAACTCCCATCACGCCGACGGCGACCAAGGTACCGCCCACGGCGAAGCCTACTAATACAGCGACGTTCACGCCGACGCCTGC
>WNFL01148468.1_pt1 | contig 11904 bp, 13 predicted proteins | sample 5400361 | NCBI WGS metagenome assembly WNFL01 (sample SAMN13153351, study PRJNA577476) | soil metagenome | isolation source: 40 cm soil on Douglas fir-dominated hillslope | place: USA:California | collected 2013-09-17
TGCATGATCGCGCCCGACAAGCCGTCGGAGCTCGGTTGGATGGAAGAGCAGTTTCGCGACGTGCTCCTGGCCGTCGATTCGTACGACCTGCGGTATCCGCACAACTGGGACGGCAGCAAGGATCTGGGATTGAAGCCGGGGCCCGAGGCCAACACGCTTGGCATCGTGCCCATGGACCTGCTGCGGAAAGGCCGCGGACTCCTGCACCAGGCGCGGGAACTCGTCGCCCCCCGGCCCGAGGACCATCAGCATCCTGTCTGCAAGTTCCTGCAGCGCGAGATGGTGCTACTGCCAGACGGCCGAGTCTCGGTGTGCTGCGCCGACCTCAACGCGCGTGGCGTCATCGGGAACGCGAACGACAGCTCGCTCCGCGAGGTCTTCAACTCCGACCAGCGTGCGTCGATGATCGAGGCGTTCCGTCGCGGCAAGAAAGCGTCGATTCCCTTGTGCAAAGACTGCGCGGGCTACTACTGAGCCCAGTGAGGCATGACGGGCACCTCGACTTCGTCGACGCCCTTCGCGGGCTCGCCCTGCTTGGTGTCGTGCTCGTTCACACCGGCCAACGGGTGACGGAGTTGTCTCCGCGCACAGCGGAGGTCACCAGTTACGGTGCGTTCGGTGTGCACCTGTTCTTCGTTGCGAGCGCGTTCACGCTCTTCCTCTCCCTGCACCGGCGGTCGCGGTCCGAAACGCGCCCGACGCTGAATCGCACCATGTCGACTGCGCCTGAGGCCAGGATCTGACCCGCCTTGCGCTCGTTCATCAGGACGCCGTTGGTCAGGAGCGAGATGAACGGAAACGATTCGCGGCCGGCGCGCCTGGCGGCGATGACGTCGAGGATCGCCGGCAGCCGGGGATGCATCAACGCTTCACCGCCGTTATGGAGCGCGATTTCGCCGATCGTCCAGCCGCTGGACAGGAGCTCGTCGAGCGCTTTCCCCAGCAGGGCTTCGTCCATGTTCACGGACGGCTTGTCGAAATCCAGGCTGCACCACTTACAACGCAGGTTGCACCGGGACGCCAGCTCGATGTTGAACCACTCGAGGAAAATCGGCGCCACTCCGGATTCCCGGTCGGCAAGCGCCTCGTGGGCATTGCTGATCATGCTGATACCTAGTGAATATCGGGCGAACGGCGAAATACCTGTTGGCCGGCCTATTGAACCGTTGGGCGTCGAGCCGAAACAGGTTGTCATGAGGGCGACCAGCCCGTTTTGTGCGCTCGGTGCCCTGGCGGTCGCGCTCCTGACCGTCTTCCTCCTGCAGCGGCGCTTCGGCGCACCGCCGCAGCCGCGGCGTTTTTCCTCCCTGGATGGCCTGCGCGGTTATGCGGCCCTTCTCGTGTACCTCAACCACAGCGCCGGCTGGTATGTGTTCGCGCGCACCGGCGCCTGGGTTGTGCCCGCTACGCGCCTTTACGCCCATTTCGGCCGCAGCAGTGTCGCGATGTTTTTCATGATCACGGGGTTCCTGTTCTGGTCGAAGCTCGTCGACGGGCGGGTGCAGCCGATCGACTGGCGGCGGCTCTACGTGTCGCGGGTCCTGAGGCTGGCGCCGCTGTTCTTCGTCTTCGTGGCGCTGCTGTGGGCGATCGCGCTGGCGACGACCGGGTTGCGGCTGCACGCGTCCGCGCCCCGCGCCGCTGTCCAGACGCTCCAGTGGCTGACGTTCACGATCGCGGGGATGCCGGATCTCAACCTCGCGCCGACTTCCATCATCGGCGGCGCCGCCTGGTCGCTGCCCTACGAATGGTGGTTCTACCTCGCGCTGCCAATCGGCGCCGTGCTGATGTGGCGGCGCCCACCGGGTGTGTGGCTCGCGGTCGGCGTCGCCGGGACGCTCGGCGGCGTCTGGTGGATCTCGAGCGCCGGCGGCTGGCCGACTGCCGCGGCGTTCCTCGGCGGCATAGGGGCAGCGCTGCTGGCGCGGCAGCCGGCGCTCTGCCGCGCCGCGCGGCACCCGGCGGCGTCGGTCGTCGGCATCGCCGCGCTCGCCGCGGTGACGCGCTTTCCAACCGCGACGGCGCCGGCGCCGCTGCTGCTGCTGTCGCTCGCCTTCGCGATCATTGCGTGCGGCAACACGCTGTTTGGCGTGCTCACATGGCCCGCTGCCCGCGGCCTCGGTGAGATGGGGTACAGCGTCTACTTGCTGCACGGCCTGGTGCTGTTTGCGATGTTCGGGCTGATCCTCGGGACGGATCGGACCGCCGCGTTGAGCCTCACGAGCCACTGGCTGGCTGTCTACGCGTGCGTACCGGTGGTAGTCGTCCTCAGCTTCACGACATTCAGAATGATCGAGGCGCCAGCAATGGGCTCGGTCGATCGAGCCGTCGCCCTGATGGCGTCATGAGGCGTCCGGCCGGGTTCAGCAGCGTCCAGCCGACGCGCAGTCGCCTTCCTTCCGCGCCGATCGGTCGACTTTTTCGGCGACCAGCCCGCCTTTTCCGTGATCCGGCCCGACTCTCGCGTCGAACGTCCCTTTTTTTCGTGTAACCAGCCTTCCTCAGGCGTCGAACGCCCTTCCCGTTGCCTCGAACGCCCTTCCCGTTGCCCCGAACGTCCTTCCCGTTGCCTCGAACGTCCTTCCCGTTGCCTCGAACGTCCTTCCTTTGGCGTCGAAGGTCAATGAATATCAGCTGCCACAGCACTCCGGGCCGCAGCACGCGGACGCTGCCGGCTTTCGCGCCCGGATAAACGCGCTCGCGAAGCGTCCCTCGATGTCCGGCGCCAGCCGATCGACGTCAAGTCCGCTTTGCGTGAGAAACGCTCGCGCATCCTCGAGGCGATACACGCGCCACGGCTCGATGTTGATGTCGCCAAAACCCGCGGAACGCAGCTTCGACGCGTACTCGTCTTCCTCCAGCGCTCCTGCGATACAACCCACCCACAGTTCCATGCTTCGTCGAATATCCTTCGGGACGTCGCCGCGGACGATGACGTCGGACACCGCAACCTGGCCGCCGGGTCTCAGCACCCGGAATGCTTCGCGCAGTACCGCGTCCTTGTCCTGGGACAAATTGATGACGCAGTTCGAAATGACGACATCGACCGAGTCGTCCGGCAGCGGGATCGCTTCGATCGTGCCTTTCAGAAACTCGACGTTCGTCAGGCCCGACTTGCGTTGATTCTCGCGCGCCAGCGCCAGCATCTCGTCGGTCATGTCAACTCCGTACGCCTTTCCGGCGGGACCGACGCGCTTCGCCGAGAGCAGGACATCAATCCCGCCGCCGGAGCCGAGATCGAGCACGGTTTGGCCCGGCTCGAGCGTCACCGCCGCGGTGGGATTACCGCAGCCGAGTGAGACAGCGACGGCGTCGGCCGGCAGGTCCTGCGTCTCCTGATCCGAATAGAGATTTGAGCTGATCGGATCTCCACACCCGCAGGCGACGGGCCCGCAACAGCCCGTTGTCCCGACTGACCGCGCTGCCTCCGCGTACTTGTCGCGCACCGCTTCCCGAACATCGATCTCCGTCACGTGGCCTCCTTTTATATGCGCCAAACCGTATGCAGCGACTCTAGGCGGGCCGTGATATATTTGTCAAGGCGCATATATGGACAAACAACTCATCGCCATGGAACGCGTCTTCCAGGCACTCGCCGACACGACCCGGCTTCGCATCGTCGGACTGCTCTTGAGCGGCGAGATCTGCGTCTGTCACATCCACGAGAGCCTTGGCATCTCGCAGCCGAAGGCGTCTCGTCACCTCGCGTACCTTCGTCGGGCTGGAATCGTTCAAACTCGCCGGCAGGGCCTCTGGGTGTACTACCGTCTGGCTGAGAGCAGCGATTCACTCGTCAGCACGATTCGCCAGGTTGTCACACATACGCTCGGTCATGTGACGACAGTGGCGCGCGATGCCGGTCGTCTCCAGAAGAAAACGGGATGCTGCCTGCCCTCGTCTGCTCCGGTTCAGGGTTTCAACTGCTGTGCCGACGAAGGTCGCGATAACGGCCGTGCAGCGTCCGTTTAGGCTGAGGCAATGAAGCGCGCAATGCAGCTCGGCGGCGCTGCGCTCCTTGTTCTGATAGGAATCCTCGACGCGACGGGAGCCGGCGGGGAAGGCGCCGGTCCTTCCCGGGATCTGCGCGGCGATCCGGCGATTCAGTATGACGTGCGGCCGACGCACGATCCCATTGCGGAGCTGGATCGAAAGCTCCAGCAGGGCATCGCGCGCCTCTCGTTTGATTTTTCCGGTCAGGGTTATCTGCGCTCTCTGCTGGAGGCGCTCGACGTGCCCGTTGAATCGCAGGTTGTGGCGTTCTCGAAGACCAGTTTCCAGGCCCCTCGCATCACGCCTTCGAACCCGCGCGCAATCTATTTCACGGATAGCGTTGCGCTCGGCTGGGTTCGGGGCGGGCCAATCGTGGAAATCGCGTCCGTTGATCCGCAACAGGGTGTGATCTTCTACGAGCTTCTGCAGGCCCCATTTGGACCGTCGCCGCGATTCCGCCGCGCAGACATCGAGTGCCTGACCTGCCACATTTCGTCCGTCACGCTCGGTGTTCCCGGGCTGGGTGTTGGCAGCGTGCTGCCGGATGCCGGTGGCCTGCCTCTCATGGCGGCTCACAGCGCTGTCACCGACCATCGCACGCCGATGGAGGATCGGTGGGGCGGTTGGTACGTGACCGGTCGAACAGGGACGATCCGTCATCTCGGCAACACCGTGGCGAGCAGCCCGGACCAGCCGCAATCCGTCACGCCGAACGCGGGCACGCTGCCTTCGCTGACCAGCCGCTTTACAACGGCCGACTATCTGTCGCCGTACAGCGATGTCGCCGCGCTCATGGTGCTGGAACACCAGGCGCACATGACCAATCTCCTGACGCGAGTCGGGTGGGAGACGCGGACGGCATCCGGACCCTCCGGCGCGGCGTCGCTAAATGCTACGGTTCGGGAGCTTGTCGATTACCTCTTGTTCGTTGACGAAGCACCGCTCGCCGATCGCGTGCAGAGCACGTCCGGATTCGCGGAGCGATTCTCCGGAAGCGGCCCTCGGGATCGCCGCGGCCGCTCGCTGCGGGAACTCGATTTAGTGCAGCGCCTGATGCGGTACCCGTGCAGCTACATGATCTACACGCCCAGCTTCGAGAACCTTCCCGCGCAGGCGAAGGACGCAATCTATCGGCGGACCTGGGATGTGTTGTCGGGGCGGGTGAAGGAGAAGAAGTACGCGCGCCTGTCTTCCACCGATCGAGCGGCGATCATCGAGATCCTCAGAGATACAAAGCCCGACCTTCCAAACTACTTCTACGCCTTGAGCAGTCCGAGACGAGCACCGGGCTGATAACCGGGAAAGACCCGATCGACCGTCTGGCCGAGGTGCCCGCTCACCAGTTCGCCAAGCACGCCACGGAAGTCGGTGGTCACCGCGAGATCCCGCTGCTCGTAGAGTTGCTCGGGCTCGAGTCCGGGCCAGCGGCCGTACACGTGGCCGCCGCGCGCGGGGCCGCCCATGACGAACATCACGTTGCCGTGCCCGTGATCGGTCCCGCTGTTGCCGTCCTCCTTCACGGTCCGGCCGAACTCCGACATCGTGACGAGGACGATGTCCTCCATCCGATCGCCCATATCGCGTGAAAACGCGGCCAGCGATGCGCCAAACTGCTGGAGGAGAGACGTCATCTGCGGTGCTTCGTTGCTGTGATGATCCCAGCCGCCGATGTCGGCGAACGCGACTTCGACGCCGACGTCGGCTTTGATCAGCCGCGCGATCTGCTGCAGGCTGCGGCCGAGCTCGCCTTGATACTGCGCGCCGTTGGCCGGCGTGTACGACGACCGCGCGATCGATTCGAGCATCCGGGCGGCGTCGAAGGTTTCCTTTCCCGACGCCTTCAGTTTCGCGTCCGCCGAAGTGGCGTACATGCTCTCGAGAATGCCGGCCGCCTGTCGATTGCGGACCTGAAACTGCGCGAGGTCGGTCACCGCGACGGCAGGCTGACGTCCGCGGACGGTGCGGGGCAGCTGCGCTCCCATCGCAATCGCGCGGAGCGGCGACGTCGCTTGTTCGACCGGCGCAAGCGCGCGGTTCAGCCAGCCGTCCTCGCTCAGCCGGCCTGGCGTGCCCGATTCCATGAAGTCCTGCGCGTCGAAGTGCGACCGCGACGGATCCGGTGAACCGGTCGCTTCGACGATCGCCAGTTGCCCCTCGTCCCAAAGCCCTTTAAGCGGCTGCAGCGACGGGTGCAGGCCGAACCGGCCGTCGAGATCGATGGCGCCGTTCGGCTTCCCGGGCGGCGGCACCGCGATCGAGGGACGCCCGTCGTAGTAGCGCTTCTCGAAGAACGGGACGACGATGTTCAGGCCGTCGGCGGCGCCGCGCTGAAAGATCGCGACGAGGATCTTTCGGCGGCGGCCCTCCTGGGCCGCCGTGCGCACGAGCCACGCCGGCGCGACGCCGACGCCCGCCATGGCCACCGCCGACGCCCGAAGGAAGACGCGCCTGGTCCACATCGCTTATCTCCTCTGAAAATCCGGCGAGCTGATCACGAGGCTGGCGAGAAGCGACGGCGTCGCCTCTGCTTCCTGTGTCCCCTTGTCGATCGCGGCCAGCGTGGCCGCCGACGGCGCCGTACTCAACAGCGTCCGCGCCACGGTTGACGAATCCTTGAAGTTGAAGCGGGTGACGTCGACTTTGACGCCGGGCACCTGCCCGCTCGTGAGCGCGCTCGCGAAGTTGATGCGCCCCATGATCCCGGCGGTGTTGGCCCACGCGTCGCCGGTGTTCGGATAGCCGGTCGGCTCGACTTTTCCGTAGAGCGGCTCGCCGAGGTCCGCGATCCGCTGCGCCAGCGCGAACGTGTCGGTCAGCTCGGCGTTCGTGGCGCGCACGCTGCTGACGACCATCTCGAGCGGTGATTTCACCTTCGCCTGCCACGCGCCTTCCGACAGGAACTCCGGCGACTTGAACAGGATCTGGAGCACCGCGCGCAGATCGCCGTCGGTCGAGGAAAACGTCTGCGCCATCCGATCGACGAGCGCTTTCGGCGGATCGTCGGCGACGAACCGCTGCGCCAGCTTCTTCGAGATGAACTTCGCCGTCGACGGGTGGCGCGAGAGGATGTCGATCACATCCAGGCCGTCCTGCTCGCCGCGCATCGCGGACAGCGTGTGTCCGAGGATCACTTTCTCCCGGCGATCATGAGTGCCGGGATTGAACTGGAACTCGCCGAACCTCTGCAGGTCGTAGATAGTCCATCCCGAGAAGGCCCGGGCCACGGCAATCACGTCGTCCTGCGTGTAGCCGCCGTCGACGCCGAGCGTGTGCAGCTCGAGCAGCTCGCGCCCGTAGTTTTCGTTGAGTCCGGGACGACGCACGCCGGCCTGGACGGGGAAGTCGTCGCGCGGCACCTGTGACTGCCAGTTGTCGAGATAGAACAGCATCGCCGGATGGCGGGCCGTCGCCAGCAGCATGTCCCTGAAATGGCCGAACACATGCGGGCGGATCGCGTCGCGCTCGAAGCCGGTCAGCAGCTGGCGACCCTGCCCCTTCCCGTTGAACACGTTGAAGTGGTTCATCCAGAAGTCCACCAGGACTTCCTCGAGCTGCCGGTTCGAGTACACGGCACGATACAGTTTCTGCTCGATGAGCTCGCCGTTCACGAACATCTGCGGCTGGCCGATGGCCAGTGCCTCGCGTCGCAGCGATGGCAGGCCGGCGAGGGCTTGCGGCGGCAGCGCGCGGAGCACCAGCCGGCGCTTGTCGGGATCCAGCGAGTCGAGAAGCGCCAGCTTCTCGTCGACGGTTCCACTGATTGCCGTGCGGGACTGTTCGGGCGAGAGCAGTTCGTTCAGCGGAGGCATCAGCTTGCGGAATTCCTTCTGCCGCGCCTCCTGTTCCGCCTTGCGTACGTTCGCGCCCTCCTGCACCAGATCGTCGGGCAGGCCTTCGGTTAGTTGCGGCGGGCCTCCGGCAAGCACGAGCCGGCGCGTCTCCGGATCAAGCGCCGCGAGCGCGACGGTTCGCTCCTGCACCGAGCAGAACATGAGCGCGTTACGCTGTTGGTTCGTCAGGGCGTTGAACGCCCTCGACGAGGGCTGCTGCGCCATCAACGCGGCAGGAAGCGCCGGGTAGCCCTCGAGGATCTTCCACGTCGGCAGGTCGAGCGTGACCAGCGCGCGCAGTTTGTCGCCGAGCGCTGGACTTTCCGCGAGTCGATCGGGGTGGAGTTGCTGGTCGATCCAGGCGTCGATGCCGATGCGCCGCACCTGGTCGACGTCTCCCGGTCTCGGGCCGAATGTCAGCCGGTTCAAGACGTGGACCGCCTGGCGGTCGGGGGACAGCTTCAGGTCGAATCGGCCGTCGGCGTGTCCGGGCTGGGCGGCGGCGAACAGCAGCGTCGCAGAGAGGACGAGGGATCCCGTGCGTTTCATCGGGAGTTCCTTTCTGAGCAACAGATTACAACTAAACCGTGCCGCGTCTTCCCCCTTACGAACTCTTGTGGAGCAGGATACGCTGCAGGAACGCAACAACCGCACATCGGAGGGTCACATGAAGCGAGTCACGGGCATCGGCGGCATCTTCTTCAAGGCGAAGGATGCACCTGCGCTGCAGGCTTGGTACAAGCGTCATCTCGGCATCGATGTCCAGGCGTGGGGCGGTGCCGCGTTCACCTGGGCCGACTCGGATGGCAAGCCCACAGGCGGAACGACCGCCTGGTCCATTGGTCCGGAGGAGGGCGACCAGTTTGCTCCAAGCAAAGCCTCGTTCATGGTCAACTACCGCGTTGAAGACCTTCACGCTGTGGTCGCGGCGCTCAAAGCGGAAGGCTGCAACGTCCTCGACAAGATCGATGACTCTGAGTACGGCAAGTTTGCCTGGGTCATCGATCCTGAGGGAAACAAGGTCGAATTGTGGCAACCACCTGCCGGTCAATAGCGTTTCAGAGGGAACACCATGCTCGACTTGCGCCCGACGTGCGAACACTGCAACAAGGCTCTCCCGCCCGATTCACTCGAAGCGCGCATCTGCACTTACGAATGTACGTTCTGCGTAACGTGTGTTGACCGTGTCCTGGGCAACGTCTGTCCAAACTGTGGTGGCGGGTTCGTTCAGAGACCGATCAGACCATCGAGGAATTGGAAGGGCGACAACTTCCTCGGCAAAGACCCGGCGAGCACCAGGATTAAGCACAGGCCCGTTGATCCTGCAGCTCACGCAGCGTTCTCGGCCCCGATCAGGATCATTCCGCCGGAGAAGCGGTAGGGCACGGCGCTGCCGTTGGTCCGCTAATCCGGCGTCGGTCTTTCTGCGTGATCGATCACGAGGACTTCGACCGGTGCCTTGGCCGGCTCCAACCTCAATCCGAGCTGCTCCTGGATCGCGGACAGCAGGTTCGGCCCGGAATCGGCTGCCGGATTCTCGACTGGTGCTGAATCCGGATTCGGCCCGGGCAGGAACGCCGGGACAAATTCGAGACTCCCATCCCAACGACCACCGAGCCCCGTGCGATTGAGGACCGGACGGCCAGCGCTCCAGTTGTTGGCAAGAATCGTCGTCATCTGCGGGATCGTCAATCCCTGCATTTGAATGTGGCCGCTGACGCCGGTGCGGGCACCACACCACCGTGTTGCATCTGCGGGAGCCGACGGCGTCGCGATGAGACCGCGACAATCATAAGAGGATGGATGCAGCTGCGGTCCCGGCTTGCCATTCTTATCTACCAGCACCAGGAGGTAGACCGACATCTCGCGCGTCTCGGTATGGACTTGCAGATGGAACCGCTCTTCGACGAGTGACCGTAACATGGCGAGCAGTCGCGTGGGCCTGCCTGCGCCATCGGGTTCGAGGCTGCCGTCGGCCTTCGCGATAACGTCGAATCGTTCCGACTTGATCCAACTCGGGCCGCCGACAATTTGGGTACCGAGCTGGATTGAATCCGAAGCGTAAACGGTCCAAATCAACTGGAACAACGGAAAACGAGTGATGATGACGCGTCCGCCGGGCTGTAGTTGAATGTTCTGAGCGATGTTGATGTCGCTGTCTGGTTTGACCGACGCAACTTCAAATGTTTCCTTCCCTGCAGACGGTGCTGCCTGTCCGAGCAACCGTACGACAGGCGTTCCGATAGCGATTGACGCGACAAGCACAACGCTCGCTGTCATGAGTCGGCGCACGCCACACCTCGCTCAATCCGTTGAGTGTAGCGCCGCGAGGATGCGGTTTTTTCGTCTGTGGATAACCCGAGGACCGGGAGGCGCAGGAACGGTCCAGAGCTCGCCAAAGTCCTTAGGGCACTTGCCGTTAATGGCTGAGCTATTCGTCCACATGAGATGTGGAAAGGCTGTGGAAATCCGCGTCCTGTCCGCCCGATCCGCTCGCCTCTTCACACTTTTTAGCGACTTGCACCATGTGTGTACCGTCGAGCTTCCCGGGCGGTCGACGGGCAATTGAAGACTTCTGTGGTTGGCGCAAGGCGCTCGCTAGGCGGGTGCTTTCTCATCGGCAAGTTCAAATGAGACTTCCTGATCGGCGACCGGACTATCTGCCCAATCACGTTTCCGATGGAAATGGTAGCCGGGAACGAAGCTAGTGTGGAGAGCCATCTCTGCGCAGACCCGCGCCAGGTGAAGCCATCCGGCGCGATTGGCGGACACCCAGATATTACCGGCATCCAGGTCGAACTGAATCTTCGCGCCCGGCGGCACGTCGAGGTCTACCTCGAAGTCTCCATGCGGAGGATCGTCTTCGAACTCGTGGACGAACTTGTGCCTCATGGCGTCTCCACACTCCGCTTGACTAGTCGTAGACCGACTCGCCTATTTCAGCACGGCAGGGGTACGAACGCTGGATTAGCGCCTCTTCGCGCCAAAGAGCGCCCAGCCAACCGCTGCGAGACAGACCACCGTCAGCGCGACGGTCAGCGTAGCCGGCAGGATAGACGCCGGATATGGCATCAGAATGGCGAAGACTGTTGGCGGCTGAGTGGCAATTCCGAGCATCGCTGCGCCCTCGCCAGTGAAGCAGCGAAAGCTGTGCCGCGCGGTGAGTCAGCGGAGTCCGCCCAACGGAATTCGAACCCGTGTTCTGGCCTTGAAAGTGAGAAAGAGGGATCCGAGCGATCAGTGATCTGTCGAGCTTTCTCAGGGCATCGTCCGCGTTCTCCAGAGCCTCGAGAGTCTCGGATGAAGAGAACGCCAGACGTTGGGCGGAAAGCAGCCCAACGCCGCGATCACTCTTGGGATGTAAACCCGGGAATGTGGCCCATCACGACCGAAGGCGGGCTAACACGCAAATGAGGCCGATGCGCCTGACGGTCCGTGCGATCATGTCGTCGCCGCGCGCGGCTCATTTGCCACGTTGCCGCCAGGCTACAGGCAGATCACAAGGAGAACCGTGGGTCACGTCGCGGACGTCGGCGTTCTTCCAAAGAAGGGCCCACTTCGTCAATGAAACCTGGACCCGTGCCCGAATGGCGCCTTCGCTTCCGCGGGATCGCGATCTTAACCGGATGCCTGGGCCCGGCGTTCGCGCTCGGGGGGATGCTTGCAGCCGATCACTTCAGAGAAGTCCTATTCCCACGCCAAGGTCTTGCCATCCTCATGTTCTTGACCGGAGCCGTGTTTGCCCTTGTGTCGATACCCTGTGGCCTGATTTCTCGGAACTTTGGCGTAGCGCTCGTCGGTGTTGTGACGGCGGTCGTGATGGCATGGCTCATACCTGCATTCTTGCTCATATATTAGCGGCGGGCGCACGCGCCGAACGGCGGCAGTTAAGTGCGTCGGCTCCGCGCCCGTGAGCACGACCCGTCTTGGGAACGGCCGCCGCGGCTGATGCCTGACGTTTAGCCAGGCAATTTAAAGCACCTCGTGCGGTTCCGAAAGAGGGTTGGCTTCAGGGAAGGATCTTTATATCGTCGATGTCGCGCCGGCCGCAGCACGCTTTCCTTGCATTCCTCATCACTGGTTT
>WNFL01148579.1_pt1 | contig 11904 bp, 13 predicted proteins | sample 5400361 | NCBI WGS metagenome assembly WNFL01 (sample SAMN13153351, study PRJNA577476) | soil metagenome | isolation source: 40 cm soil on Douglas fir-dominated hillslope | place: USA:California | collected 2013-09-17
CATGCTGGGCGTTGATCACCATCACACACGTGTCGGCTACTCGCAGGGAGGACACCATTTCGCCCGCGAAGTCGTCAAATCCGGGGGTATCGATAATATTAATCTTGTAGTCGCGCCATTCGGTGTGCAGGAGAGTAGCAAAGACGGAGTTGCCGCGCTCTTGCTCTATTTCGTGATAATCACTCACGGTATTTTTGCCTTCGATAGTCCCCCTTCGCCGCACAATGCCGGATTCGAAGATCATGTCTTCAGACAATAGCGTCTTCCCTGACTTTGGAGCACCGAGGAGGGCGATGTTCTTGATATGTTTTTCATCATACACTTTCATGGGCTTCTATTTTAAGTGTGGCGAGGGGGCGAAATGATGAAATGAATATAAATGAAAATAATCGAAATTACAGTCGATTATCGATGAGTTTTTTCAGAGGGCGCCCGGCGCCGCAGTTTGACCAGACCGGAGGCAAAAGTATCTAAGGAGTTTGTCCTTCAAGTCTGGTTCTCCAGCTCGTTAAACGCTGAAGCGAGGCCGGTTTTCCTTGTGTCCCGGCGTTTTAGGGCTTGGAGCGGTCTTTGTTAAAATGCATTCACTGATCCCTCCAGAACAAGGAGGGTCGACGAAAAAAACCGCGTTGAATTCGGGTTTCGTGGAAGGTAAGTGACCTCGGTCATTTCGGGCGATCTCAATAGGCATTGCAAATTCTTATTAACTTTATTATCACAAACCCAAACTCACTTTCCTATGAAAAAAATGATTCCCTGCTTCTTGTTATTGTGCGCAGGGACCGCACAATCTCAAAATTTCGAAGGCACGATCAAGTGGTCGATGAAAATGGAAATTACGGACCCGGCAATGAAAGCAAAAATGGAGGAAGGAATGAAGAAGATGAATGACCCGGCCATGCAAGCGCAAATGAAGGAAATGCAAGCCAAAATGAACGACCCTCAAATGAAAGCCGCGATGGATGCCAATCCCCAAATGAAGGCCCAGATGGAGAATGCCATGAAGATGATGGCGGGCGGAGACATGAGTTCGATGATGCCCAAGGGATTTTTAATCGAATTGAAAGACGGGAATGCCCTCTCCAGGATGGAAGGCGGGCCCATGGGAAATTTCGAGTCGTTATACCTGAAGGACAAGGACAAGTCTTACCGTCTGGACAGACAAAACAAGACGTACAGTGTGATAGAAGAGAGTAAAGGCGGTCAGGAAATGGCTTCCACACCGCCGAAAGTGACGAAGACTTCTGAGACCAGGAAGATTTTGAACTACACGTGCACAAAGTACCTTGCGGAATACACGGTAGGAACTCATACTATTAACCAATCGATCTGGGCAACGACCGACATTAAGGATATTGATTTCAAAAGCATGTCGAAACATAAGATGGGACGGGGTGAATCCATCTATTTTGAGGGTATAGAGGGTGTGCCTTTGCGTACGGAAGTGATTAGCCCCCAGGGTACCATGTCCATGGAGGCGACCGAGATCAAACGAGGAGGGGTGAACGCGGCGGACTTTATTATTCCCCAGGATTTCAAGGAGACTCAGGGAATGTTTGGGAAATATTAGTGTGATTTAAAAGTTTAACATTCATGATTTCAAAATTGGAAGCATACCTTCACTTCAATATTCTACATTCGAATATTGAATATTGAATAAGGAATAACGAATTGAGAAGTAAATAAGGAGCCTTCAGGATTGCTCCGCTCCAATCTTAAATTTTAAATTTTGAATAATTTTGAATCTTAAATCGAGTTACCATAGCCCAATAATTTCAACATACTCTCACTGGATTGCTCCGGAGCGAAGAGCCGTGTCGTAATTTCCCCATCTTCGTTGCGGTCAACCAAAACGTGCTTGGGGGCCGGGATGAGGCAATGCTGGATGCCACCGTAGCCACCCAGTGATTCCTGATAAGCGCCCGTGTGGAAAAAGCCGATGCATAGCGTTTCGTCATCATTGATCATGGGCATAAAGACTTCGCCGGTGTGGGACTCGGAATTGTAGTAATCCATGCTGTCGCACGTCAGGCCACCGATGTTTACTTTGTGGTACGGATCGTCCCACTTGTTGACGGCAAGCAATATGTATTTCTGGTTCAAGCCCCAGGCATCGGGAAGGTGCGTAATAAAAGAGCCATCGATCATGTACCACAATTCTTTGTCGTTCTGAAGTTTTTGATTAACCGCAGAATACAGAACTGCCCCGCTTTCCCCTACGGTATAACTTCCAAACTCGGTAAAAATATTGGGTACCGCGACGTTGCTCTTGTCACAGATCCACTTGATGTTCTCCACAATCTGCTCGATCATGTATTTATAGTCGAATTGAAAAGTAAGGGAGGTTTTGATCGGAAAGCCGCCGCCAATATCAATAGCGTCCAAGGTGGGGCATATTTTCTTTAGCTCGCAGTATTTGAAAATAAACCGGCTCAGCTCGCTCCAGTAATAGGCCGTGTCCTTGATGCCGGTGTTGATAAAGAAGTGTAACATCTTGAGCGATGCCTTTTTGCTGGTCTCAATTTTATCCTTGTAAAGCGGAACAATATCACTGTAGCGAATGCCCAGGCGCGACGTGTAGAACTCAAAATTAGGTTCTTCATCAGAAGCCACACGGATACCCACCTGAAAAGGCTTCTCTACATTTTGCTCGTAATAATCGATTTCATTCAGCGTATCAAGAATGGGTAAGCAGTTGAAATTCTCGTTCAGAAGTTCGGAAATGTACTGCGTGTAGAGCGGCATCTTAAAGCCATTGCAAAGAATATAGGTTTCTTTGGTAATTTTTCCTCGTTCGTAAAGACTGCGAACGATCGGAATGTCAAAGGAGGAGGAAGTTTCGAGATGGACGTTGTTCTTCAATGCTTCCTCTGTCACAAAAGAAAAGTGCGATGACTTAGAGCAATAACAGTACGTATAGGACCCGTTGTATTTGAACTTCTCGATGGCTTTGTTAAAGGTAGCCTGCACGAATCGGATGTTTTCGCTGATGCGTGGAAGGTACGTCAGTTTAAGCGGGGTTCCGTACTGTCGGATGATGTCCATCAAGGGTACATCATTGAAAAGTAACTCGTGTTCCCATACCTTAAATTCCTCCTGGGGAAACTCAAAGGTTTGCTCGATCAGCTCACGGTAACTTTTCATCTCATTCGACGGGGATTTAAAGGGTGCAATATTGGGATAATTTTGCCATCTTTGCAATACAATGGTCAACCGCTTTTCACGCATAGAACCCGCGAAATTTCACCCCTTGCCGGATTATTGACGGGCGTCCAGACCCCCATGGCCCTGTTATTTCAGGGCTTTTGACCATTTGTTTGCAAATCTTTAATTGCAGTTCCTGTGAAAGAGAAAGAGATTAAAATTATTGAAGTGAAGTCGGAGATCGGCGCCGGCACCCGGGGGGCAAGCCTTGGGGTAGAAGCCATGAAGATCGCCAGTCTCGACCTGAAGTCAGACCTGTTCCGGCAGTACGATTCCGTAGAGGTGGAAAATGTCAACGAACTGTTGTTCGACGGGGCCAAGCACGCTTATGCCAAATTCATTGACGGCGTGCTGATCATGGAGGAACGCGTTTGCCTCGAGGTGTACGAGACTATTTTCGACGAATTCTTTCCGCTGATCATGGCCGGAGACCATAGCACGTCCTATGGCACCATCAGCGGAATCAAAAAAGCCAATCCAAAAAAGAGGCTCGGAGTGGTTTGGATAGATGCCCACGCCGATATTCATACCCCTTATACAACCCCTTCGGGCAACATGCACGGCATGGCCCTGGCCATGGCGTGCGATATCGATAATCTCGAATGCAAGGTCAATAATCCGAAAGGGGAGACCATCGAATATTGGGAAGAGATCATGAACGTCGGGTTGCCGGGAGCTAAAATCTATCCGGAAGATATTGTGTACATCGCCGTCCGGGACTTGGAAAAGCCGGAGAATTATCTCCTGAATAAATACGGGATGGGATTTATCACCACCGAAGAGGTGAAGAAATCCGGAGCCGCCAAAGCCGCCGAAGAAGCTCTGAAGATGCTCGACCACTGCGACCTGATCTATGTTTCCTTCGACGTCGACAGCATTGACTCCCGGTTCTCCACGGGTACCGGCACACCCGTACCCAATGGTCTCACGGTGGAGGAAGCCAAGATGGTGAATGTGGAGTTGGTGAAGAGTCCAAAAGTGTGTGCCTGGGAAATTGCAGAAGTAAACCCTACCCTGGACACGGAAAACAGAATGGCCGAAAGTGCATTTGAAATTCTCGAAGCGACGGCCAAGTCGATCGTCAGCAGGCCCGTCCTTGCTGAATAATTCAGTTCTTAGTTCCTGGTTCTTAGTTCTTGGTGGTTATGCCCTGACTCAGTAGGCAGCAGGCAAAAGCAGTAGGCAAAGAAACTCATTGCCGATGGGATCTCTCCTGGGTGCTCAACCCTCCTTGCCTACTGCCCATTGCCTACTGCCTACTCTTCATTGCTCCGCCAGCTCCGTCAACCTCTGCATCGTACTCATCAAATTACTCCTTATGACCGGGTCGGTAAAGAGACGGGGTATTCCGATCGGCATGGAAAGAATACGATAGGTTACCTTCACCTGATTCGGGGACAATTGCTCCAACCTCCAATTCCCTGATAAAATCATTCTCGTGACACCGCTTTGTTTCGGCGCCAGGACCGGGTCTTTCCGCGATTTGAACGTGAGAAAAAGTTCCTGTCCCGGTTTCATTTCAACCAGTTGGTATTCCAAAAAATGGTCCTGGTCGCTCACGGGCCATGGAATGTCGTGATACGAATATTCAAGCCAGAAGGTGGTGTCCGGCTGCGGGTAAACCCTGAATTCACTCACGTGCCGCTGCCATATTTTGATTTTTTTTTGGTCCTTGATCAACGCCAGCACTTTGTACATAGAGGATTGAATCGTAAATTCTCCTTTTACTTCACGTGCCTCTTGTGGAGGATCTGAATCGGGAAAAATAATCCAACGCTCGTAAATGGCAACGGCCCCTTCCCTCTTGACGAGCGCAAAGCCTTCGGGTGATTTGCCCTGGGCAATCGAGTCTTCAATAACCGCCGGTAAGATAAGAAGGGATAACAAAAAAAATCTCATGGCGGGGGGAAAGGATATGGAGAGGAGGGTTACAAAGATAACGAAGAATGATCAGGGGAAGTTGTTCTCAGGATAAACTATACCACACTGTCTCAAAATCTCATCGGCAGTCTCGGCCATCAATAAACTCAATTCGTGCGGCATGAGGTTGCTTTCTTTCAGTCCGCCCTGCACGCATGCTGTGGCGTGCTCCAATTGAAATTCAAAACCAATGCCCGGATAGGGCAAATCAAAAATTTCCGTTTCTCCGGTGTTTTTCTTTACAGTGATCGATTGGGATTTATGCCACGGCGAATGCATTACCAGGGTGCCAAGCGTTCCGATGATCTCGGCTTGCTTGGCTGTATCGGCAGCAACAGACGACACAATGTGGGCGATACTTCCGTTCTTGAAGTAAAATTGTGCGGAAGTGGTTTCGTCCGCTCCAGTGAGGGCACGTTGTGCCAGGGCCTGAATTTTTTGAGGTTTACCGAGAACCAGCAAAGCGAGGAACATCGGGTAGACTCCCACGTCGAGTTGGGCACCGCCTCCGAGTTTTAGGTTAAATACTCTTCCCTCCGGGTTATAAGGAGCAACAAATCCGAAATCGGCCCGAAGAAATTTTATTTCCCCGATGACGCCTGCCCGGATAAGATCCACTGTCTTGATGGTTGCCGGAAAGAATCGCGACCACATGCCTTCCATCAGAAAAGTGCTTTGTGACCGGGCCAGGGAGACCATTTCCGATGCCCTTCGGTGGCTTAGGGTCAGTGGCTTTTCACAGAGTACGGCTTTTTTGTGATTCAGACACAGCAGGGTTTGCTCATAATGAAATGGATGTGGCGTTGCGATGTAAATAATGTCCACTTCCGAATCGGCGACCAGGGCCTCATAAGAGTCATACGTGTTCGGGACCTTGAACAGCCTGGCAAATTCTTTGCCCCTTGCTGCGTCCCGCGAGGCAATGGCGAAGAGTTTTGCATCCGGGACGCTTCGGAACGCATCGGCAAACTTGTGAGCAATTTTTCCGGGACCCAGTATCGCCCAGTTGATAACGCGTTTCATGAAGGCCAAGTTACTCAAATGCAGTCAAGGTGCCTTAAAAAAACTCTTAAAAACACATAGACACATAGGCACATAGCGCACATAGCCGAAATTAATCGAGGGGCGCTATGTGTCTTTCCTTTTTACAAAGTAGTGCAATTATTATCTCGTAAAGTCAATCAATAAGACACATCGCTAACCGTTAAAATAGTCCCCTATGTGCCTATGTTTCTATGTATCTATGTGTTTAAGCATTTATAATTCATTTGGTCCCAAGACCCTCTAGGGTAACTACTGACGAAAGGTTTTCAACTTTAAACCCCAACTATTTCTTATTTTTGCCCCGATTTTTAACCGATGACACATGAGCCAAAACCGACCTATTTCGTCTTTCATTGAAAAGAACTTTCTTCATTTCAATTCTGCGGCACTGGTAGACGCGGCCAAGGCCTACACGAAGCATATTGCTGACGGCAAAAAAATGATGATCACGCTGGCAGGCGCCATGAGCACGGGCGAGTTGGGCATCAGCCTGGCCGAAATGATCCGCCGGGACAAAGTGCAGATCATCAGCTGCACCGGGGCGAACCTGGAAGAAGATATCATGAACCTGGTGGCCCATTCGCATTACCGCAGAATTCCCAACTATCGCGACCTGACGCCCGAACAGGAGTGGGACCTCCTTCAAAACCATATGAATCGGGTAACGGACACCTGCATTCCGGAAGAAGAAGCGTTCCGGCGATTGCAGAAACATATTTACAAGATCTGGAAAGATGCCAACGACAAAGGGGAACGGTATCTGCCGCACGAATTTATGTACAAATTGATCCTCGGCGGTGAGTTGAAGCAATACTATGAAATTGATCCGAAAAACAGTTGGATGATTGCGGCCGCCGAAAAGAACCTGCCGATGGTGGTGCCCGGCTGGGAAGACAGTACGATGGGAAATATTTTTGCGTCGTATTGCATCACCGGCGAACTAAAACCAACCACCATGAAAGGTGGCATTGAATACATGACTTTCCTTGCCGATTGGTATACCCGGAATTCCGGCAAAGAGGGAATAGGGTTCTTCCAGATCGGGGGTGGCATTGCCGGCGACTTCCCGATCTGTGTGGTGCCGATGCTTCATCAGGACCTGGAACGGACCGGTATTCCGTTTTGGAGCTACTTCTGCCAGATCAGCGATTCGACCACCAGCTACGGATCGTATTCCGGCGCGGTGCCGAACGAAAAGATCACGTGGGGAAAACTAAGCATCGACACCCCCAAGTACATCATCGAAAGCGACGCGACCATCGTAGCACCCCTCATGTTTGCGTATATCTTAGACATGTAAAAATTTTTAACCGCAGAGGCCGCAGAGTGCGCAAAGAAACTTTAATGCAGGAACAAATTGTAAATCAAATTTATTCTCTCCGCGAACTTTACGCTCTTTGCGGTAGAAAGAATCAGGAGCGGGTGCAGAGAGAATGAAGCTTACAAAAGGTCATGACTGAAAATGAAATATCAGAAAGGATAATCGGTTGTGCCATTGAGGTACACAAGGAGCTGGGTCCTGGCCTTTTGGAATCATCCTACGAGGCATGTCTCTATTATGAATTGACCCAATTTGGACTATTAGTGGAGCGGCAAAAAGCGTTGCCGTTGATTTATAAAAAAGTTGAACTCGATTGTGGTTATAGGATTGACCTATTGGTAGAGGAGAAAGTAATTGTTGAAGTCAAGGCCATTAAAGAATTCGATGATGTCCATCTTGCTCAAATATTGAGCTATCTAAAGCTTTCAAAATGCAAATTGGGTCTGTTGATCAACTTCAATGTGACCTTGTTAAAGAATGGGATCAAAAGAATTGTGAATAAACTCTAATTCCTTGGCGAACTCTACGTCCGCCCCTCTTGCGGTTAAAAAAAATTTAAACCGCAAAGGTCGCAGAGTACGCAAAGAAATTTGGATGTAAGAACGAGTTGTAAATAGAACTTAGTCTCTCCGCGAACTCTGCGTCCTCCGCGGTTAAAAAAAACTCTCACCTAAGAAATGAATCTTGACCATACACTCCGCTCCGAAATACAAAAAGCCTTCTCCAGTCTTTTTAATCAAACGGTCAATACGATTCAACTCCAACCCACCAACCAGGATTTTGAAGGATCGCATACGCTGGTTTGCTTTCCCCTGGCAAAGATTTCCAGGAAAGGACCGGAGGAAACTGCCAGGATGATCGGGGACTATTTGGTTGCACACTCCGGGGTAGTCAGTGAGTACAATGTGGTAAAAGGATTTTTGAACTTAGTAATCTCCGACGACGCCTGGGGCAAGGTATTCCAAGCCATTTGGAGCAACGGGAATTTTGGCGTGCTGCCGTCCAACGGAAAGGAGATTATGGTGGAGTATTCGTCGCCGAATACCAATAAACCGTTGCATCTCGGTCATTTGAGAAATAATTTTCTCGGTTGGAGTGTTGCTGAAATTTATAAGGCGCTGGGGTATACAGTCCACAAAGTGCAGATCATCAACGACAGGGGAATTCATATTTGCAAGAGTATGGTTGCCTGGAAGCTCTTTGGCCGGGGAGAGACACCGGAAAGCAGCGGCCTGAAAGGCGATAAGCTGGTCGGGAAGTATTACGTTGAGTTTGACAAGATCTATAAATCACAAGTCAAAGAGCTGGAGGGGAACGGGTTAACCAAAGAAGCGGCGGAGAGAGAGGCACCCATCATGAAGCTTGCGGTGGAGATGCTGCAGCGGTGGGAGCAGAAGGACCCCGACGTGATGCAACTTTGGAGGATGATGAATGGCTGGGTATACGAAGGCTTCGCCATGACCTACCGCCAAATGGGCGTTGACTTCGAAAAGTTGTACTATGAATCGGAGACGTACTTGCTGGGAAGAGAGGAAGTATGGCGGGGAGTTGAACAAGGCGTATTCTTTAAAAAAGAAGACGGCTCGGTATGGGTGGATTTGACGGGAGACGGACTGGATCAGAAAGTGCTGCTGCGTTCGGACGGTACGTCGGTTTACATGACGCAGGACATCGGCACGGCCATTCTGCGCTTTCATGATTTTCCAAAGATCGGCCGTCAGGTGTACACGGTAGGCAACGAACAGGAATACCACTTCAAAGTCTTGTTTCTCATTCTGGCCAAACTCGGCTATGCCTGGGCCAAGGAATGCTATCACCTCTCTTATGGTATGGTGGACCTGCCGACCGGCAAAATGAAATCACGCGAAGGCACTGTCGTGGATGCCGATGATTTGATGGAGGAGATGATCGAAGAGGCGGAGAAGCAAGCGCGCACGCTGGGCAAGATCGAGGATTTTACCGACCGTCAGGTGCACGAACTTTCAGAGATGATCGGTTTGGGCGCATTAAAATATTTCCTGTTAAAAGTCGATCCTAAGAAAAGGATGCTGTTTGATCCCGCCGAATCCATCCAATTGCAGGGACATACCGGGCCGTTCATTCAATATACTTACGCGCGCATCGGTGCGATACTGCGGAAGGCGCAAGAAATGGGAATTCCTATAGATGAACCTGTCTCCGTAAATACGCTGGAGCCCGCTGAACGGGAAGTGATCCGTTTGATTAATGTTTACCCGAGTAAAGTTGAAGAAGCGGCCCGCGAATACGCTCCATCGGCCGTCGCCAACTATGCCTATGACCTGGCAAAAGAATACAACCAGTTTTACCAAAACATCCCTATTTTCAACGAGAACGATACGGCCAGAAGGCAATTCAGAGTTGCTTTTTCCAAAGTCACGGCGGAGACCCTCAGGAAAGCCATGGGTCTTCTTGGTATTCGGGTACCGGACAGGATGTAATAGCGCCTGGTTCTTGGCGCTTAGCGCTTGGTGGCTTGTTTCAGTAACTTAAAATTGAGTGCTTAATCTTGCAGCTTGGTCAAAAACCACTGAGCACTAAGCACTAAGCGCCAAGAGCCAATCAACCACTCGCATAATTCAGCGGCACCAGGGCTTCTTTTTGTTTTAAATTGAATATGAGGAACCTTATCTTCGCAGTCTTGTTTCATTACTAAATCAAAAAACCTGTTATGAAAACCGCAATTCTTTCGATCTTGTTTCTTGCGACAAACCCCATGGCCGTATCCATTTATGATTTTAAGATGAATTCCATAGAAGGAAAAGAAATTGATTTTTCACAGTTCAAAGGGAAGAATGTGCTGATTGTCAATGTTGCTTCCCAATGCGGCTTTACACCACAGTATTCGGATTTGCAAAAACTGCATGAACAATATGGAAAAAAGGTGACCATTCTGGGATTTCCAGCCAATAACTTCGGCGAGCAAGAACCCGGTACCAATGCAGAGATCCAGGGCTTTTGCAAAAAGAACTATGGGGTTAGTTTCCAGATGTTTGAAAAAATTTCGGTGAAGGGCGCCGACACACACCCGCTTTACGCCTGGCTCAAGGAAAGAACGGGACAGGAACCCACGTGGAATTTCTGCAAATACCTCGTAAAGGCCGATGGAACGGTAAAATTCTTTAGTTCAAAGGTGCTCCCCTTTGATCCCCAAATCATCGGTGAGTTGAATTAATGAATCGGAATACGGTGTTTCTCATTCTACTCTTTATGTTTTCATCTTTTTTTGATTCTGCAGCAATGCCGCAGGGCGTTCAGGGCTCCATTTATGAATTCAAGGCGAACTCCCTGAACGGGAAGCTTGTAGACTTTTCACAATACAAAGGGAAATACATGTTGGTCGTCAACACGGCCTCCAAATGCAAGTACACACCCCAGTACGCCGAGCTCGAAAAACTGCACGAGCAATTTGGCGACAAAGTCGCCGTGCTAGGCTTTCCAGCCAATAACTTTTTGTGGCAAGAACCCGGATCCAACGAAGCGATCAGCGAGTTTTGCGAGAAAAATTACGGCGTAAAGTTTCAAATGTTTGAGAAGGTTTCGGTGAAAGGAAAGGATAAGGCCCCCCTGTACAAATGGCTGGAAGCAAAAACAGGCGAAACACCTTCCTGGAATTTCTGCAAGTACCTTGTGGACCCGAATGGAACGGTGATTGGCTACTTCGGTTCCAAGGTCAGCCCGCTGGACAAGCAGATAGTGGGGGAATTGAAGTGACTTGCGAATAAGAAAGGAAGTCTAAGTATTTAGGGGCTAGTGATCGGTGATCGGTAATCGGTGATCGGTTGGGGAAGAGTACACCTGACAGTGGTACATTACGGATACTGAGAATTGAACACAACTTACTTTATTTCAGGACTGACAATCTGTCCGATCACCGATCACCGATTACCGATCACCGATTAGACTATGGAACTAAAACCCTGGCTCTCCGCCTTTCGCCTTCGCACCCTCCCCTTGGCGCTATCCTGCATTGGCATGGGCGGATTTCTTGCTGCGACCGCAGGAAAATTTAACACTATCATTTTCCTCCTCTGTTGCCTCACTACCGTTTTTCTTCAGGTCCTTTCCAATCTTGCCAACGATTATGGTGACTCGGTGAATGGGGCCGATCACGCGGAGCGTTCCGGACCGAGCCGCTCCGTACAGTCCGGTGCAATCTCGCTTCAACAGATGAAAAGGGCAGTGGTTTTCTTTGTTCTGCTCTGCCTGGCCAGTGGACTTTCGTTGTTGTGGGTATCGTTTGGTTGGAATGGTAAAGCCTTTCTTTTCTTTTTTGGATTGGGTGTGCTCAGTATTCTGGCTGCGATCACTTACACGGTAGGAGGGAAGCCTTATGGATATGCGGGCCTGGGTGACCTTTCAGTCTTGATCTTTTTTGGAGTGGTTGGAGTGATGGG
>WNFL01400668.1_pt1 | contig 11902 bp, 9 predicted proteins | sample 5400361 | NCBI WGS metagenome assembly WNFL01 (sample SAMN13153351, study PRJNA577476) | soil metagenome | isolation source: 40 cm soil on Douglas fir-dominated hillslope | place: USA:California | collected 2013-09-17
CGAGGTCCTGGACGGTCGTCAGCAGGCCAGGCTCGACGACGCTGAAGACGGCGATCACGCGGCGAAGAACTTCACGCGGTCGCCGGTTCGGAACAGGCAGGGCGGATCCGAGTCGGGCAGGAAGAGCTTCACCGACGTCCGGCCGACCAGGTGCCAGCCGCCGGGCGTCGGCAGCGGGTAGATCCCCGTCTGCCGGCCCGCGATCGCCACGGATCCGGGCGGCACTTGCATGCGCGGCACCTTGCGCCGCGGCAGGTACAGCTCCTCGGGCAGCGGACCCAGGTAGGCCCACCCCGGCACGAAACCGACGAGGAAGACGCGGTAGATCGGGCGCGTGTGCATGGCGATGATCTCGTCGCGCGACAGGTTCAACGAGCGCGTCACGTCCTCCAGGTCCTCGCCGTCGTAGACGACGGGGATCCGGTGCAGCCTTCCGGGCACCTCGACCTTCGGCCTCGTGGCGGCGAGACGTTTGATCGCGGCACCTAACGAATCGACGGTCGCCTGGTCGGGATCGAAGTGCACCGTCACGCTCGCGTATCCGGCGACCGCCTGCCTCACGTCGCGCCGTTTGCGCAGCGCCGCCGCGAGCGCGATGGCGCGCGTGTTCAGAGCGGTGTCGAGTCGCGATCCCAGCTCGGCCAGGAGCGCCGTGTCACCGAGCGGGCTGATCCGTACCCTCGGGCCGCCGCTGCGACGATTTTGGACTGAGCGCGGCGGTGGCATGTGCGCTCACAAGGATGGCGTAGAACACGCCCGGCGCACGCGAGGCCGATCGCCCAGGCCGTGACGATCGCCGCGATGGTGACATTCCACGCGGCGAAGTCGCGCCGTACGCCGCGCAGCGAAGATGCGAAATCGAACAGGTCTCGAGCGCGATGCGTCGCGGCGTAGCGCGCTGTCGCGTGCGGCATGAGCAGCAACACGACGACGCCCCACGGCAGCGCGAGGATCAGCACGGCGGCGGTGAACGACTCGACGTCGAGCAGCGTCCCGTGTGATTGCCACAGCGCTGAGATGTGCAGCGCCGACGAGATGAATCTCCCTACCAACACGAACGGCGCCGAGAGCAGCAGCAGGGCGAGCGCCACCCAGGCCCCACCTGGATAGAGGCGCCACGGCGGCGGACCTTGGCCCGGGTGCTCGTCCGCGGCGCGGACCGCAGCGACCGCGTAGCCGAGCACCAGCACGAATGTCAGCGGCAGAAAAAGGATCGCGATCACACCGATGAGCCACGGCTGGCGCCAGCTGCCGCGGAACGGCCAGCTGAACGAGTCCGCGATCCGGTTCAGGTGCTTGCCGGCGCCGGTGCGCTCGCTTGAGGCGCAGTCGCGGGTCGCACAGTGCGCACGTAGCCGAGCAGCGGCGAGACAGTGACAGTCACCGTCGAGTACTCCGTCACCGAGCTGTAGATCGGCGGGCTCACCTTCCACGCCCGAATGTGGTCTCGCATCCCGTCGTCGACCGCCAGGTAACACGTCTCTGGATCGCCGCGGCTGCGCAGCCGCACCGCATCGCCGGTGACCTGCCGCACGCCGAACATCGAGACGGCGCCCGCGAGCAGCAGCCACATGCCTGCGCTCAGGACAACAAGCGCAACCGCCGCCACGAGCACGCCACCGGCGCTCAGATCGCGGGCCGCCTGGTCGGCGCTCTGCGCGAGCGATAGTCGCGGCAGCAGCAGCGAGAACACATAAAGGACGGCGGCCGCGGCGCCGCTCAGCCGGACGCCGCGCCAGATGGTCTCGCCCGGCGAGGCGCCCCACGCGGGCGGCCACATGGTCGGATACGAGACAGTCACCTGCCGCCACTTATCGCCGTAGCTGCTCCATGCGCGGCGGTCGTTCTCAGCGCCCATCGGGATCGCTCGCACCGCGGCCGCGGCCACGCCAAGCGCCGCACCGTAAGCCAGATATCGTTCGCGCACCACGACCGCCGTCGGCGGCAGCGTGGCGAACAACTCGTCCTCGCGCAGGTACCTGCGCAGCGCGAGCCACCGCGACTGCGGGCCGAGACCGGCACGCGTCACAAGCTGCGTGGTGTCGCGGAACAGGTAGGCGCTCGCGGCGACCGTCGCCAGCGTGACACCAAGCGTGATGCCCCAGAACAGGTCCTGTGAGTCCGAGTTTTCGTTGGTGCTCAGGCCGACACCGATGAAGGCGCCGAATACGAGCAGGCCGAGGGCGGTCAACAGCCTCGGTGGCCAGCGCGGGACGCACAGGCCCGACCCCCTCGCCTCGCGCACCACCTCGGCAGTGAACGAGCGGAACCAGCTTCGCGCCTGCCCAGTCGCCCCGATCGTGAGCGCTGCCGCCGGCACCGTCCCGCCCGAGGCCTTGTTTCGCAGCAGCGTCATGACGCGCGACTCGTAAGGCGTGAGCCCAGCGCTGCCGGCCTTGTTGAGGCCGACGGCGTATGCGTGCGGATGCGTCTCGTCGATTGCGACGATCTTCCGAGCGGCCAGGTCGAGCAGCGTTGCGGGCACAGCCTCGGCTGTGACGGCGCCACCGTTTGCAAGCAGGTTCGCCACCGCAGGGTTTTCGGTGCCCAGGTCAGAGGTGGGCGCCAGAACCGGCGGCGTCATCGGACGCCTGATGACGTAGGCGACGGCGGCGAGGACGTAGAAGGCTGCACAGCAGGACAGGCTGCCCGCAAGCAGCAGGTGCTCAGCAGTCACGGCCGCGCATCGATCGGCGCTCGCTCAAACGAGGCGGCCTGGAAGAATTCACGCACCCTGAAACCGAGCGCACCTGCCAGGAGGCTGCCGGGCAGGGTCTGGATGGCGTTGTTGTATCCGTAGACCGCGTCGTTGTAGAACTGCCGGGCGTGCTCGATGCCGTCCTCGGTGGCGGTGAGCTGGTTCTGCAGCTCGATGAACGAGGCGCTCGCCTTCAAGTCGGGATAGGCCTCCGCGTCGCCGATCACGGTGCGCACGTCGCCCGCAAGCGCCGCTTCCGCCTGGCCGATCCGCGACGGACCCTGCGCGCTGACCGCGACCGCCCGCGCGGCGCTCACGCTCCGCAGCGTCGCCGACTCGTGGCCGGTGTAGCCCTGCACGGCCGAGACGAGGTTGGGCACCAGGTCGTGCCGCCGGCGCAGAACAACGTCAATGTCGCTCCAGGTGGAGTCAACCCGGTTGCGCCTGCGGACCAGGCCGTTGTAGATCCAACCGACGCCCGCTACGAGAGCCAGCAGGACAGCCAGGACGATCACCCAGGGCATCGACATCGGTGGGAATGATCGAGCCACGCAGCACCGCGGTCAATCGGGGACCTCTGTTGGGTACTTGCGCGTACCGGAGCGTATCCATTCCTGAAGAGCCGGGCGGGGTGCCGGACTCAACGCGCCCAGGAGATCGCACTCGGAGGGTGTCCATTGGTAGCTCGCAATATCAGGGAGCGGGTCGCCATCGCTCTCATGGCCTGCTCTCTGATCGTCGCATCGGTGCTCGGAGTGATGACGGTCCTTGCCTTTCAGCAGGGCGGCTTCGGCGGGCTGAGCCCGTCGGGCCAGGTGTCGGGTGCGACGGCCCAGGACAGCGGCTCGACCGCCACGCCTCGCGGCACCGGTTCGAGCTCACAGGCCCAGTCCGGCGTGGGCGGCGGCACCATCACGATCGGCGGCTTCTTCGACATCAGCGGGCCGGTCGACTCTTCCGTGGAACGCGACACGGTCCGCGCCTACATGCAGGGCGTCAACGCCGCGGGCGGCATCAACGGCCGCCAGGTCAAGTACGTCTGGTGTGACTCGAAGTACGACGCGAGCGCCGCCCACTCATGCGCGGAGTACCTCATCTCGCAGCACGTGCTCGCCGTGGTCGGCATGACCGCTCCGCTGGGCGAGAACAACGAGATCGGCACGCTGACCGCCGCTGGGATCCCGGTGATCGGCGGTCTCGGCACGCCCGCCGAATACACGAACCCCCTCTCGTTCCCTGTGTCCGCGAACTTCTATCGCTACGGCACCGCGATCGCCGATGAAGCGCGCGCCCTGGGGGCCAAGCATCCGGCGGTCGTCGTCCTCGCCGACGTGCCGTGGGTGCGTCCGGTCGAGGCGAACCTCCTGAACCGGCTGGCCGCGGACGGCATCGGCTACACGGATGTCGAGGAGGTGTCCGCCACGCAGGCGAACTACACCGCGACCGTCTTCAACCTGCAGCACGCGCGCCACGGACCGAGCGGCGGCGGCGCGCAGCCCAACTTCCAGTGCCCGCCCGCTGCGCAGGGATGTCCCGACTACGTGATCGCCGCCCTCGACCCGTTCAGCTATCACCGCCTGTTCGACGCGATGGAAGCCGCGGGCTGGTACCCGCACGTCCTGGGCACCGGCCTCGACAAGTTCAACGTGCAGCGTTCGTACGACAAAGAGATCTACGGCGCGCACTCGCTGGTGCCGTTCTTCTCTCCGTACGACCACCAGTCGAACCCGACCGTGCGCCAGTACCTGGGCAGCGTCCAGCACTACTACCCGGGGCAGTTCCAGGCCCTGGACATCTACACGCAGCACTCGTGGACGGCGGCGATGGTGTTCGTCGCCGCGGCCAGGGCCGCGGGCTCGAACCTGACGCAGGCCTCGCTCATCCAGGCCCTGAACGGAATCCAGAACTTCCAGACCGGCTGGTCGGTGCCGCTCTCCTACCGCCCGGGCGCCCATGACCCGAATCGGTGCTTCACCTACACCGCCGACAACGCTCCACGCGGCACCTGGTCGACGCTCGGCGGGTGGCATTGCTCTTGAAGGCGATGACCCTGAGATGACCCAGTTCGCTGCGTACACGATCATCGGCCTGAGCCTCGGCGGCATATTCGCGCTCGCCGCGCTGGGCATCGTCCTCATCTATCGCGTCACGGGCGTCCTGAACTTCGCGCATGGCGCGATGGGAATGTTCTCGACGTTTGTTGCCTGGCAGGTCTTCTACGGCATGCCGCACACGGGCACGGCTCCGTGGTTGGTGACCGCGGAGGCGATCGGCGCGGGCCTTCTCTTCGCCGTCGTGCTGGGACTGGTGCTCGAGCTTGCCGTCTTCAGGTGGGTGCGCAACCGGCCGCAGGTCACCAAGGCGGTGATCACCATCGGTGTCCTTCTTGCGCTGCAGTCGGCTGCGTCCTTGATCTGGAAGAACAACCAGTACCACCTACCGATCTATCTCGCGCCGCAGACGGCGACATTCAAGATCGCCGACGTTCCCATCGGCGCGAACTACATCGTGATCGTCGTCGTGGCGCTGGGGCTCGCCTTCGGCCTCGCTGCGTTCCTGCGCAGCACCGCGTTCGGCCGCGCGATGCGAGCCGTCTCGGATGACCCGACGGCCGCGTCGCTATGGGGCGTGCGCGTGGACATGGTCGGCGCGGTCAGCTGGATGCTCGGAAGCCTCATCGCCGCGGTCGCCGGCATTCTCATAACCCCGTTCATCAACTTCGACACCACGAGCCTCACGCTGCTCATCGTCGACTCGCTCGCGGCCGCGCTCATCGGCGGCCTCGTGTCCCTGCCGATGACGGTGCTGGGCGGCTTCCTGCTCGGGCTGCTCGAAACCTATCCGACGATGTGGGTCCAATCGCTCGGCCTGCCGCGCCTGATCGCGCTGCTGGTGATACTCGCGGTCCTGATCATCCGCTCGCCGCGCGGGCTGCCGGCGGTGGCGAGATGATGCCGGGACACATCGTCCGCTTCGCGATCGCGATCATCGCGTTCGCGATCCTGGCGCGGCTGCCGGTCGGCCTCGACCCCGCGTTCCAGTTCGATGCCGCACTCGCGATCATCTGGGGCTTCGGCATCCTGAGCCTGGTCCTGCTCACGGGATACGCCGGCCAGGTCTCGCTGTGCCAGGCCACGTTCGCGGGGGTGGCCGCCTATGGGGCAGGCATGACGGTGGCCAGCATGCATGGCGGCTACCTGCTGGGGATCGTCATCGGCGTCCTCGCCGCCACAGTCCTCGGCGTCATCGTCGGCCTGCCCGCGCTGAGGCTGCATGGAATCACGCTCGCGATCGTCACCCTCGGCATCGCGTTGGTTTTCGACAAGTACGTTTTCCAGGACCACATCTTCGATTGGTTCACCGGCGGCACCGGCGGTTGGCAGGTGACCCAGGCCAGCCTGCTCGGCATCCCGGTCGACTCGTCGACGCATCTACTGACCGCCTACGACGTGATGCTCGCGCTGTTCTGCCTGGTCGCCGTGCTCATGGTGAACCTGCATCAGTCAGGCGCGGGCCGTCGCTTCCGCGCCATCCGCGACTCGGAGCTCGCCGCCTCGACTATGGGCGTCAACCTCACTCGATACAAGCTGCTGGCCTTTGCGATCTCGGCCGGCATCGCCGGCCTGGGCGGGTCGTTCTACCCGCTCATCGCCGGCTCGGTCAGCCCGCAGCCGTTCTGGGTGTTCACGTCGCTGCAGCTCGCCGCGGTCGGCGTGCTGATGGGGGTGCGCTATGTGCCCGCCGCCGCGCTCGGCGGCCTGTTCATGGCGGTCGTCCCTGACGTGCTCACCCGCTACGGGCACGGAACCCTCATGAACCGCTTCAACTACGAGATCTCCTACGACTGGTTCCAGCTCGCCGTCGGCGTGCTGCTCGTGCTCCAACTGATCCTGCTTCCCGACGGCGTCTGGGGCGATATCCGCGCCAGGGCGTTGCGTGCGCGGGATCTCGTGCGCATGAAGCCACGCGAGGAGGTGAGGCCGGCATGACGATGCTCCGGATCAGGGATCTGGGGGTGCGCTTCGGCGGCGTGGTTGCGCTGCAGGGCGTGTCGCTCGACCTCAATCGCGGCGAGATCCTGGGCCTGATCGGGCCGAACGGCGCAGGCAAGACCACGCTGTTCAACTGCATCTCGGGCGTGATCGCGCCCAACGAAGGCACCATCCATTTCGAGGGACGTTCGCTGCGGTTCGCGCCGCCTCACGAGCGCGCGCGCCGCGGCATCGCCCGCACGTTCCAGAACCTGCAGCTGTGGGGATCGATGACGGTGCTCGAAAACCTCGAGCTCCCAATCGACGCCATCGCCCGCCGCAACACGCTGAGCGACGCGCTCGGACTGCCGTTCTCGCACTACGCGGAGCGCGCGGCATCGGAGCGCGCGCGCGCCATCATGCACGCGCTCGACCTCGGCCGACATGCGCACCGGCTCGCGGCCGACCTGCCTGCCGGCATCCAGCGCCGCGTGGAGCTGGGCCGCGCACTCGCGATGCGGCCGAAGCTGGTCCTGCTCGACGAGCCCGCCGCCGGCCTCGACGCCCGCGAAACGGAGCACCTCGCGAAGCTGCTGCACAAGGTCCGCGAGCGATTTCGGGTGTCGATGCTGCTCGTCGACCACGACATGAGCCTGGTCATGCGCGTGTGCGACTACATCTACGTCCTCGACTTCGGCAAGGTGCTGTCGCGCGGCGAGCCCTCCGCCGTGCGCAACGACCAGAAGGTGATTGCCGCGTACCTGGGCGAGGCCACGCCTGAGACCGCGAGCGATGGCGATGAGGCAGTTGTTGTCACCGCCGAGCCGCGCCTGCCGCGCACCGGCGCCCTCGAGGTGGCGCGGTCGACTGGCCCGCTGCTCGAGGTCGAGGGCATGGCCGCCGGCTACGGGCATCTCGAAGTGATCCGCGACATCAACCTCACGGTGCAGGCCGGCGAGGTGGTCGCGTGCATCGGCGCCAATGGCGCCGGCAAGACCACGACGCTCCGCGCCATCTCGGGCGTGATCAGGCCACGCGCGGGTCGGGTGACGTTTGGTGGTCGCAACATCACTGGCGCGCGGCCCGAGCACATCGCTCGCATGGGCCTCGCGCACATTCCCGAAGGCCGCGGCCTCTTTCCGCGGCTGAGCGTCGAGGACACGTTGAAGCTCGCTATCGACGCCTCAGGCACGCCGGGGCGGCTCGAGGCCGCGTTCGACGTGTTCCCGCGCCTGAAGCAGCGGCGCCGCCAGGCGGTGGGCACGCTGTCAGGCGGCGAGCAGCAGATGGTGGCGATGGCTCGCGCGCTGCTAACGCAGCCGCGCCTCCTGATGATCGACGAGATGTCGCAGGGCCTGGCGCCCACCATCGTCCGCCAGCTGTTCCAGATGATCGATGTGTTCCGCGAGCAGGGCACCGCGGTGCTGCTGGTCGAGCAGTTCGTCGAGTCGGCGCTTGCGGTCGCCGACCGCGCCTACATCTTCGAGCACGGCTCCATCGCCCACCCTCGGTTCCGCGCCCGACTCGACGAAGCCCATCGAGGTAGCGGCCAACGGGAACGGGCACCACCGCATCACCGACCCCCAGCTCATGGAGATCCTCTCCATGAGGGTGCCGGCGGACGTGAAGCGAGCCCTGGAGGAGCGCGCGGAACGCCAGGGCCGGTCAGCCGGCGCCCTGGCGCTCGAGCTCCTCGAGGAGGTCGAGCACACCCCATGAAGTTGCTGCTCAGGCCGCGCCGCCTCGCGGCCGTCATCGCGCTTGCTTTCTTTTTCGCCGCGCCGGTAGCGGCGCTGGCTCAAGTGCCCGCCAGCATCGGCAGCTTCGTCAGCTATGGGTACGGCACCGGCGTGCACACCACCGACAGCACGAGCGCGTTCCCGAACTTCCAGAACGGTGCTGTCGACAATCACTACCCGCTCGCGCAGGTTGAGCAGGATGCATCGCCGTCATCGGCGGCGCGGGCGACGTTCTCGGACAGCGGTCCGATCGCGGCCACTGGAGGTTCCCAGTACAACCAGAGCTGCAGCGCCGGCAATCCGCCGCCCCCGCCGAGCGTGTGCCAGAACCCGAACAACCAGGTGCCGTACGCCGACTCGAACTATCCGGGCGGCCCGGGAAACGCACACATCGATTCGTGCGGCGGCCAATCCGCCTGCCCGAGTGCTCGCGCCGACAGCGACGCGGCCGAGCTGGGTGCGCACGCGTCCGGCCTCTACGCCGGCGGCGGCACGCAACCGTTCAGCGGCGCCTACTCCTGGAGCCGCACCTATGTGGCCCCGAACGGCGTGCTCACGGTGGTCACACACTCGGAGGTCCAGAACTTCGTCCTCGGCACGGTCGCCATCTCCAAGGTGGTCGTGGACACGATCGTCACCGTCACCAACGGCTCCGCGTCGGCAGAGGCGCGTGTGACGGTCGGCTCGGTCACCATAAACGGCCAGCCGGTCAGCATCACCGACCAGGGCATCACCGTGCAGCAGAAATCCGTGGGCTGCCCGTCCACCCCGAGCCCTCCTGCGGGACCAGCGCCGGCGGCTTCGCCGGTCCCGCCGAGCGGTGGAGGTGGCGTTCTGCCGAGCCCGCCCGCTCTGCCCGGCGCTGACAGCAGTTGCGTGCCGGCGGCGGATGTGACGTACGTGAAGATCTATACGGTCCACCCGGTCAAGACTGTCAACGGAACCCACGCGACCATGGCCGCAAGCGGGATGCACGTCCTGGTCACCCACCCGGCGCCGGGTCCAGGCGTCCCCCAGCAGTCGACCGAGTACGTGCTCGGCGAGGGCTACGCGGACGCGAGCACCGGTAGCGGCGGCGGCGGCTTCCCGGGCGGCGGCTTCGGGTTCACCGGCGGTGACTTCGGCTTCAACGGTCCGAACGGCGACAACGGCCTCGGCGGCCCGAACGCGGCGGCGAATGTCGCGCACGCGATCCTGTCCAACCGCTGGTGGCCGCTGGTGCTGCTCTTCCTGACGCTCGAGGCGCTGATCCTGGGCTCCGCCGCGGCGTGGGTCTGGGCCCGGAATGCGCCGCGCGAGGACGTCGCCGACGAGGTTCTCTCGCCGTGAGCACGATCTCGTGGAACGCGGCCAGGTTGCGCAAGCGACGGGGAGCGAGAGCTTTCTGCGAGCTCGACGGCTGGAGCTTCGACCCCCGCTACACGGAGGGGCGGTGTCCCATCTGCGGCTGGGTCGCGCCCGGGGCACCGGATGCGCCGCTGTGGCTCACGCTGGCTCGCCGCTTCGAGTGGGAGCTGGCCGGGCTTGTGGCGCTGATGGCGGTGCTCGCCCTCATCGCGGTCGGGGTGATGCACACCGCCGGCTACCGCATGCCCTGGCTCGGCGCCCCTGTGCACACAGCGCCGGCCGGCATCGCGTCGCATCCGCGAACCAGCGCCTCGCCTTCGCCGTCACACAGCCCCAGCCCGGGCTAGCGCTTCAGGCGCACCTCGAAGCCATCGCGCGACTGGCGCACCTCGACGTCGCCTGCCCGCACGCGCACGCCCGCGGCCTCACGCCGGACGATCAGCGAGCCGTCGAAGACCAGCTCGTCGAACTGATCGCGGTTCTTGCCCGCCATGCGGACGATCACGCCGACAGGACTCGTCCACACGCCCTGCCCCGATGGCCTGAAGCCGTCGGTCATCAGCTCACCCACCCGCTCCGGCATCGCTGGCGGAGTCGGAACGACCCGAAGCAACGGCCTTCGTTCCGCCTGAGCCGCTGGCGCTTTCTCGCCCGGTTTGGGGGGCGGCTTGCGCGCTCGAGCCTGCTCGAGCGAAAGGCGCAGCAGCTCCGAACCCTCCTCCTGCTCGAAGAATGCGGAGGAGATGCGGCTCTGGTCTCGCGACCTTCTTATGCAGTTCGTGCAGTCGGCTGGCATCTCGGACGCGTCGAACGATCCGTCACCGAGAACCTGCCCGCACAGCGTCGTCACCGGGCCCTTGCGCGGCACGCGCGGAGTCAGGTGTATCCGCCCGCCGGTCTTTCGCTGCACCGATTCCAGCCGCACCACGACCTCTCGAGTATGCGATGGCCGCCAGCCTGGCCGCGATCCGCTCGTTCAGCAGGCCGCGGATCGAGAGGGTCGTGCGCCGGCGCGCGACGTCGTCGGTGGTGAGCGCCCACTCCGATTCGACCGCGTAGGCGGCCTGCGCCCACACATCGGGGCCATTCGGGTGGATCCGCGCCAGTCCGTCGGGCATCGTGGCGGCGAGATCGAGCACGCGGCCGGCCTCGTCGCCATACAGGCGCTCGAGGTGATCGGCCACGTCTGCGTCGAGGCCGGCGCCTGCGATGCGCGGACTCCATCCGGTGCCCGGCAGCCGGCCCGAGTGAGGCACGAGCAAGGTCAGCCGGTCGTCGCGCACGCGGCTCAGCGCGTGCAGGGCGATCAAGCGGTGCGTCGTCAGCTTGCCGCCGGCCACTGACACAAGGCCGTAGCGGCTGACGTCGACCACGTGGTCGCGCCGCGCATCGGCGACCTCGCCTTCGCCCGCGGGCAGGGCGCGGAGGCCGGCGATCTCGAACTTCACTCGACCTGGAGCCAGGAGCTCGCGCGGCAGGAAGCCGGATGCCTCGTCGAGCACGGTGCGCGCGTCGGCCGGCGTCACCTCGACACGGGACGGGTCGCCAGTGAACAGGGTGTCAGTGGTGCCGAGCATCAGCATCCCCTGCCAGGGGATGCCGAGCGACACACGGCCGTCGCCGAGCGGCAGCGCCACCCCGGCCTTCCACTCGTCCTCGAGCGGCAGCAGGAGGTGGATGCCCTTGCTCAAGCGCACGAGCGGTGCGGCGGTCGGGTCGTCGAGCCGGCGCACGTGGTCGACCCACGGCCCAGCGGCGTTCACGACGTGCCGCGCGTGCACCTCGAGCAAGCCGCCGGCATCCGCGTCGATTGCGACGGCGCCGCCGCGGTTGTGGCGCAGGTCGAGGCCGGTCACACGCGCGTGGTTGAGCACGAGCGCTCCCGCCCGCGCCGCGGCCTTCACCGTCGCGAGCACGAGCCGCGCGTCGATCGTCTCGGCCTCTTCGAACACGCCGCACATCTGCAAGCCATCCGGGCGCAGAGAAGGCACGAAGCCGCGCGCCGTTCTTGGGCTGATCAACGCCGCCCGTCCGCCGCGGCCGGCCAGCGACTTGTAAAGGAGGATGCCCGCGGCGATCGCGCCGGGTCCCTTGGCCGCGCCGCGATACGCCGGCAGCAGGAAAGGCATCGACCTCACCAGGTTGGG
>WNFL01431525.1_pt1 | contig 11902 bp, 13 predicted proteins | sample 5400361 | NCBI WGS metagenome assembly WNFL01 (sample SAMN13153351, study PRJNA577476) | soil metagenome | isolation source: 40 cm soil on Douglas fir-dominated hillslope | place: USA:California | collected 2013-09-17
TGAAGAAGCCGCTGGTGATCGAGGACCAGGGCAGCTTCTTCATCGGTGGCGTGCCGAAGGTCACGACCTACGCCACCGTGCCCGGGCCGAATCAGGTGATGACGCCTCAGCAGATCACGATCGGCCAGATGTACGTGCAGTTTCAGATCCCGGCGAACAAGAAAGGCAACATGCCGCCGGTGATCATGGTGCACGGCTCCACGCATACGGCCGCGTGCCTGGAGTCGACGCCCGACGGACGCGAAGGCTGGGCGCCGTACTTCGTGCGCAACGGGATCTCGACCTACATCGTCGATCAGGCGGGACGCGGCCGTTCGGGCTTCGACGAGTCGGTGCTCCACGAAGCCGCCGCGATGGTCCGCAACGGCGATGCGGCCGGTGGCGCGGCGAAAATTCCGGCGTTCGGACGGATCACCGACAACGGCGCGTGGACGGCGTGGTTCGGCCACCTCACGCCGGCGGGATCGAACATCCTGACGGGCACGCTGATCCGCCACGGCGATCCCGGCGATCCGCCCCCGCCTATCCGCTCACGGCCGACGCCCACATCGCCGCGCGCGAAGGCGCGATCGGCAGCGCCGGCGCACCGGCCGGCCCCAACAACTACTACGCGCTCGAGTACTACAAGCAGCTGGTGCCGAACGCCGAGGTCACGCTGCCCGGATCGATCTGCGAGACGTGCGAACCGAAAGAGATCCCACCCGCCAACACCTGGACGCCAAAGGATCTGGCCGACCTCGTCGAGAAGCTCGGCGGCGCCGTCGTCGCCACGCATTCACAGTCGGGCATCATGGGCCACCACATGGTGCGCATCCTGAAGGAGCGCGGCCATCTCGGCCTGCTGAAGGGACTGATCACGATCGAAGGGTCGTGCTCGCTGCCGAACAGCGGCCTCAAGGCGGAAGATTTCGACAACATTCCCTATATGGCGCTCAAGGGCGATTACACCGCGTCGAGCGCGGTGTGCGACACGACGGTCAACGCCATCAAGGCGCGGCGCGCCGCCGGCCAGGGCACCGCGAAAGCCGATTACATCAAGCTGGACGAATTGAACAATCCGATCTTCAATGGCACCACTCACATGATGATGCTCGGCACGAATAACCTCGAAGTGGCCGACGTCATCCTCAACTGGGCAGGCAAGAACATTCACGCGAACGGCAAGAGCAGTGCGACGCGATAACGACGCACGAATAGGAAAGGAAGCTGAGATGAGACGCCTCTCGATATTGCTCCTCGCAACGGTCGCGCTGCCCGTTCTTCTCGCCGCGTGCAACAGCGGTCCGGTCGTGCAGGCGCCGGGCGCGCCGCCGGCGATCAACGCCAGCGCCGAAGACAAGCAGTGGACGATGCAGAACAAGAACTATGCATCGACGCGGTACAGCGGGCTCGAGTCGATCAACGCCGGCAACGTCAAAGACCTGAAGGTGGCCTGGACGTTTTCCACGGGGGTGCTGCGCGGTCACGAGGGCGCACCGCTCGTGGTCGGCAGCACCATGTACGTCCACACGCCGTTTCCGAACATCGTCTACGCGCTGGATCTGAGCAAAGAGGGCGCGCCGGTGAAGTGGAAGTACACGCCCAAGCAGGACCCGAAGGTGATTCCCGTCGCGTGCTGCGACACGGTGAATCGCGGACTCGCGTATGCCGACGGCAAGATCTTCCAGAACCAGCTCGACACGACCACCGTCGCGCTCGACGCCGAGACAGGCAAGGAACTCTGGAAGGTCAAGCAGGGCGACTACAAGACCGGCCAGACGATCACGGCGGCGCCGCTCGTGATCAAAGACAAGGTGATCTCGGGCATCAGCGGCGGCGAGTTCGGCGTCCGCGGCTTCGTGACCGCGAACGACGTGAACACCGGCAAACAGATCTGGCGGATGTACAGCACGGGGCCGGAGGCTGAAGTGGGCTTCCCCGGATCCGAAGAGACCTGGAAGGGCGACGAGTGGAAGCGCGGCGGCGGCACGACGTGGGGCTGGTACAGCTACGACCCGGAACTGAACCTCCTCTACTACGGCTCGGGGAATCCCGGATCGTGGAATCCCGATCAGCGGCCCGGCGACAACAAGTGGTCGATGACGATCTTCGCGCGCAACCCCGATACGGGCAAGGCCGCGTGGGCCTACCAGAAGACCCCGCACGACCGGTGGGACTACGACGGCATCAACGAGATGGTGCTCATCGACGTCGACATCAAGGGCGCGCCGAGAAAAGTGCTCGCGAACTTCGATCGCAACGGCTTCGCGTACATGCTCGACCGGAAAACCGGAGAACTCCTGGCAGCCGACCCGTTCGTCGTCGTCAACTGGGCGACGAGCGTCGACCTCAAGACCGGCAAGCCGGTCGAGAATCCGGAGAAGCAGACCTCGTCCACGAAGAACACCAAGGACATCTGCCCGTCGGCCATGGGCGGCAAGAACCAGCAGCCCGTCGCGTTCTCGCCGAAGACGAAGCTGATCTACGTCCCCACGAACAACCTGTGCATGGACTATGAAGGCGTCCAAGTGAAGTACCAGGCAGGCCAGCCGTACGTCGGCGCGATCGTCGTCAGCCACGCCGGACCCGGCGGCAACCGCGGCGAGTTCATCGCCTGGGATCCCAGCACCAACAAAAAGGTGTGGGGAATCAAGGAAGGCCTCGCGAACTGGGGTGGCGCGCTCGCCACGGCCGGCGACGTCATCTTCTACGGGACGATGGAAGGATGGCTGAAGGCGGTGGACGCGAAGACCGGAGCGCCGCTCTGGAAATTCAAGACGCCGTCGGGCATCATCGGCAATCCGATCACCTACGTCGGTCCCGACAACAAGCAGTACGTCGCGGTCCTGTCGGGCATTGGCGGATGGTCCGGCATCGGCGTCGCGGCGGAGATCGGCGCCGAAGATCCGACGGCCGGCCTCGGCGCGCTGGGCGCCTTCGGCGACGTCGCCAACTTCAGCAACCAGGGCGGCGTGCTGACGGTGTTCGCGCTGCCGTAACCGGGGACGCATCTCGAGGTGCCAAGGGTGCCAAGGGTTCCACAGGTTCCAAGGGTCCGCGCACCCGTGGCACCCGTGGAACCCTTGGCACCTGTGGAACCCTTGGAATCGCTAGCCATGATCCCTATCCGCCTTACGTCCGTCGCGGGCCTGCTGCTCGTGGCGACGTGTGCCTTCGGCGCGGACGTGAAGCCATTCCGCGTATGCGCCGACCCTGAGAACTTTCCGTTTTCCAGCCAGAAGACGGATGGCTTCGAGAAAAAGATCGCCGAGGTCGTCGCGAAAGACCTCGGCGCGCGCGTCAGCTACATCTGGTGGGGACAGCGCCGCGGCTTCATCAGGAACACGATGAACGCGACGCTGGAAGCCGGCCGCTGCGAGATCATGATCGGCGCGCCCGCCGGATACGATCTCGTTCGCACGACGAAGCCGTACTATCGTTCGACGTACGTGTTCGTGTACCGGAAGGACAAGGGCTTCCAGCTCAAGTCGCTCGACGATCCGATCCTCAAGACGATCAGGATCGGCGTCCATCTGCTCGGCGACGATTACTCGAATCCGCCTCCGGTTCACGAGCTCTCCAAACGCGGCATCGTCAAGAACGTCGTCGGGTTCGACACGTTCTACTCCGACGCGAATCCGCCCAGCTCGATCATCGACGCCGTCGCGAGCGGAAAAATCGACGCGGCGATCGTCTGGGGACCGGCGGCGGGCTACTTCGTCCTCCACCAGAAAGTCCCGATGGCCATGGTGCCGATTCCGTCTGGAAAAGGCGACCTGCCGTTCGCGTTCGACATCTCGATTGGCGTGAAACGCGACAACGGCGTGTTGTTCGCCCAGGTCGAGCAGGCGCTCGGCCGGAGGCACGACGACATCATCGGGATTCTGAAAGACTACGGCGTGCCCCTTCTCGAGACAAAGGTTGCGAAATGATTTCACGTGTCGCCGCGGCTGTCGTGGTCGCGGCATCGATCGGTGTGACGGCTGATCTCGCGGTCGGGCAAACCCAGCCGGCAGCGTCCTCGCAGAAATCCCAGGAGATCTACAAGAGCGTGTACAACGGCTGGAAAACCTGGCACGTCTACTGTTATCGATGCCATGGGACCAACGCGGTCGGCTCGACACTTGCGCCGAACCTGACGGATCCGAACGAGAGGATGCCGTTGATGGAGTTCCGGATGATCGTGAAGACCGGAAGCGCCGACGGACAGATGCAGGCCTGGGACAAGCTGCTCGACGACGCGCAGATCGCGCAGCTCTACAACTACGTCAGGGCGCGGATGGACAAGGTCCTGCCGCCAGGCAGGCCCGACGAGGTTGGACCGAAGGGCGGCCTCTGGATTCCGCCAGCCAGTTGGCGTCCCTAGAATGACACTGACGCGGCGCTCGTTTGTTGCCGGCGCGGCGCTCGGATCCATTTCCGTTTTTGTCCGAAGGCTTCGAGCCGCCGACTTTACGTTCGTCCAGTATCACAACCAGCCGGCGACGAGCTCGCTGCACAGGCGGCTCGTCGAGATGTGGGCGGCGGTCAGGACCGAGACGAACGGACGCGTCGACGTTTCTGTGTTCGCCGAGAACAACAAGACGCCCGGGAGCGATCCCGCGGTCCTGAAGATGTTGACGACCGGCGAGGTGCAGTTCTTCACCGTGATGGGCGGCATCCTCGGCACGGTCGTGCCGGCCGCGGAAGCGCAGCAGATGCCGTTCTGGTTTCGCTCGGCCGCCCAGGCCCAGCGCGCGATGGACGGCTGGCTCGGCTCGTATCTCAAAGACGAGATGGCCGCGAAAGGCATCTTCAGCTTTCCCGTCGGCGCGTTCGACAACGGCATGCGCCAGATCGCCGGCAACCGGCGTCCGATCGCGCGCCCTGAAGACCTGGCCGGCATGAAGATGCGTGTGCCGGCGGGCGCGCTGCTCGCCGACACGTTCAAGGCGCTTGGCGCGCAGCCGGTCACCGTCAACAGCGACGGGATTTACAACGCCCTGAAGACGGGCCTGGTCGACGCACAGGAGAACCCTTCAAGCTCGACGAGGTCGTGAAATACGTGAGCATGACGAACCACATGTGGTCCGGCTTCAACCTCGTCGCGCATCTGCCGACCTGGAACCGCCTGCCGCGCGACGTCGCCACGGCCATCGCGCGCAACGCCACGAAACACGTGCGCCTGCAGCGGCACGATCAGGAGCAGATGAACGCGGCGGCGCGCGCGACGCTCGAGCGCCGCGGGCTGATGTTCAACGACGTCGATGCCGCGCCGTTCCGCGCCCGGCTGTCAGGCGTCTATACTTCGTGGAAAGAAAGACTCGGGAACAAATGCTGGTTGATACTCGAGGCAAGCATTCGCGGGCGAGGCAGAGGCTAGAGGTTAGGGGTTAGGGAACAACATGAAGAGCCCATGCGAACGCGCCTTGCGGGCCGGCGGGATCGTGCTGGCTGCCACACTGATCATGACGTCGCCGATGTCCGCGCAGTGGATCAAGTATCCAACGCCCGGGATCCCGCGGACGGCTGATGGCAAGCCGAACCTCACGGCGCCGGCGCCGAAATTGCCAGACGGGAAACCGGATCTGTCGGGCCTCTGGCTGACGCAGGGGATCTACATCGGCGACATCTCCAAAGACATCAAGGGCGGCCCGCCGATGACGCCGTGGGCGGCGGAGTTGTACAAGCATCGACGCGACAACCTCAGCACCGAAGACCCCACCGGCTGGTGCGTGGTCGGCGGCGTGCCGCGATCGACGGCCGTGCCGTATCCGTTCAAGGTGCTTCACACGACCGGCGGCATGGTCGTCATGCTTTACGAAGCGGTGCATTCGTACCGGCAGATCTTCACGGACGGGCGCCCGCTTCCGAAGGATCCCAATCCGCAGTGGTTCGGCTATTCAGTCGGACACTGGGAGGGCGACGCGCTCGTCGTGCAGTCGGCAGGCTTCAACGACAACGCCTGGCTCGACAACTTCGGCCACCCCGGAACCGAAAGCCTGAAAGTGACCGAGCGATTCCGGCGGAAGGATTTCGGGCACATGGAAGTTCAGATCACCATCGAAGACCCGAAGGCCTACACGAAACCGTGGGACGTCACGATCCCGCTCGTGTATCAGCCGGATACCGAACTGATCGAATACATGTGCACGGAGAACGAGAAGGACCTGAAGCACCTGGTGGGTAAATGAAAGTGGAAAGTTCCAACTTTGACCTTTCAACTTTCAGCTTTCAAAGGGAATGCCTATGGCCCGAATGACAACAATCGCGCTGATCCTGGCCATGGTCATGACCGCTGGGATGTCCGCCCAGTGGTTGAATCATCCGACGGCGGGCATTCCGCGTACCGCTGACGGCAAACCCAACCTGAACGCGCCGGCGCCGAGAACGCCCGACGGCAAGCCGGAACTCGCGGGGCTCTGGAAACCTTCGCCGGGCCTGACCGGCGACATCGCGAGGAATCTGAAACCGGGCGAGGTGCCGTTCCAGCCATGGGCGGAAGCGCTCTACAAACAGCGCCGCGCCAACAGCAGCAAAGACGATCCCACTGCCAACTGCATCGTCGGCGGCGTGCCGCGATCGGATCTCGTCGGATATCCGTTCAAGATCCTGCAGGTCCCAGGCATGGTGGTCATCCTCTACGAAGCCGTGCACGCGTACCGCCAGATCTTCACGGACGGCCGGGAGCTGCCGAATGATCCGAATCCGACGTGGTTCGGCTACTCCGTCGGACGCTGGGACGGCGACGCGCTCGTCGTCGAGACGACGGGCTTCAACGACAAGGGATGGCTGGACAATGCGGGCAAGCCGGCGACGGACAAGCTGCACGTCACCGAACGATTCATCCGCAAAGACTTCGGCAACCTGGACATCCAGATCACGATCGACGACCCGAAGGCCTACACGAAGCCCTGGACGGTCACGCAGCCGCTCGCGTTTCAGCCCGACACCGAGCTGCTGGAATACATCTGCAACGAGAACAATAAATACTTCGACCTGGTGCATGATTTCGGAAAATAGGGAGGGCACATGAGGACACGAAGAAACGCTCAACCACGGAGGAACGGAGGACACGGAGAATATCCTTTAGGAAGCAAGACCTCCGTGTTCCTCCGTTCCTCCGTGGTGGCGAGTCTCCGTGTCCTCTTTGCCCTCGTCGCGATCGCAATCGCCTCCACCGCTTCGGCGCAGGACGTGAAGGACGTGCGAGCGGTGCTGCAGGCCGCGAACAAAGCGATGGGCGGCGTCAATCTCAGGACGATCGAGTACTCCGGCGCCGGCTGGTCGTCGCGAATCGGCCAGACGTACGGCCTAAGTGAGGACTGGCCGAAGTACGAAGTCTCCGGCTACACGCGCGCGATCGACTACGACGCCCGCTGGTCGCGTGAAGACTACACCCGGCGACAGGGCAACTACCCGACGCTCGGCGGCGCGCCGATGGCGCAGCAGAAAATGACGGCGATCCTGAGCGGGACGTACGCCTGGGACATTCAGAACGACATGCCCGTCCCGGTGGCTCGGCCGTATCTGGACGGCGTCGCGTATTCGGATCTGCGACAGCTCGAGATCGCGCTGACGCCGCACGGCGCTCTCAGAGCCGCTCTTGCCGCGACGAACGCCACGGCGATCACACAGCCTGTCGTCGGCGGATCGGACTTCGGTCTCTCGCAGTTCGGCCGAAAAGTCACGATCGTCTCGTTCAGCCTCCTTGGCAAGTACAAGATGAACGTGACGATCAACGATCAGAATCTTGTCGAGCTCGTCGACACCTGGTTTCCGAATCCGGTCTACGGCGACATGGACTACGAGATGCGCTACACGAAGTACAAGGACTTCGGCGGGATTCAGTTCCCCACGCTGGTCCATGTGCATCAAGGCGATCCCCGGCTGAACCCCGCGCATAACTACTACGAGCTGAACGTCACGAGCGTGAAGGGCAACGTGCCGGTTCCGACGCTGCCGGTTCCGGAGGCCGTGAAGACGGCGACGGCGCCGTCCGTGAAAGTCGAGAGCCAGAAGCTCGCGGATGGCGTGTGGCTGGTGGCCGGGGGCACGCATCACAGCATGCTCGTCGAGTTCAAAGACTTCGTCGCGGTGGTGGAAGCGCCGGTGAACGAGGAGCGGTCCATCGCGGTGATCGCCGAAGTGAACCGGCTGGCCCCGAACAAGACGATCAAGTATGTGGTGAACACGCACCACCACTTCGACCATTCCGGCGGTCTTCGCACCTACTTCTCGCAGGGCACGACGGTGGTGACGCACGAATCGAACCGGGAATACTACGTCGACATCCTCTTCAACCCGGCGGCGTGGACGCTGAAGCCGGACCGCATGTCGATCTACAACCCGATGTACATGATCAGCCGCCGGCCGCCGCCCATTGAAACCGTCGGCGGCGATACGCGCGCCACCGGGCCATATGTGATCACCGACGGCGCACGGATGCTCGAGGTCTTTCACGTCCAGGACATGGCATACGAGCTCGGCGAGCCCTCCTATCGCCAGGGGAATCACGGCGCCGACATGCTGATGGCGTATCTGCCGAAAGAAAAGATCCTGCTCAACGCGGATCTGTATTCGCCGCCCGCTCAAGGCGCCGCGCCGCCGACGGCATCGAACGGCATGCGTACGCTCTATCGCAACATGCTCAAGCTCAAACTCGACGTCGATCAGCACGTGCCCATTCACGGACGGGTCGGCACGAATGCGGAGTTCCTGAAAATTGTTGGAGCCTCGGAATAAGCGATTGGGGGATTGAGATGCGTCGAACTCTCTTGGCCATGTTCGCTCTGCTTGTGTGCAGTACCTTCGTCGCTCAAAGCCAGAGTGTCCCTAAGTTCAAGTACGACCCTGATTGGCCGAAACCTCTGCCGAACAAATGGAAGATGGGCGGCGTCACGGGCCTGGCCGTGGACAAAGACGACAACGTCTGGGTCCTGAACCGGCCGAACGACCTGACGAGCATCGAGATCGAAGCGGAGCTGGATACTCCGGTCGCCGACTGCTGCGTCCATGCGCCGGCCATGATCCACTTCGACAAGGCCGGGAACGTGATCGAATCGTTCGATGCGCCGCAGGGTCACGGCATGGCGGTCGACAAGCAGGGGTTCATCTATATCGGGCAGAACACCGTCCGCAAGTACGACCCCAAGACCGGAAAAATGCTGGCGGCCATCCCGCACATTCCCGAAACGGCCAACGGGCAGCCGTTCGACAACACCCCCCGGATTGGGTGGGCCAAAGGTCAGGGCGCCGCCGGACCGGTTGCCGGATTCGTCACGGTGCCTGGGCAGGCCGGGCGCGGCGGACGTGGAGGGCGCGCGGGCGGCGGGGATGGAGCCGCCACGCAGGCGCAACTGCAACAGACGGCCTTCATCGCCAAATACCCGCCGACGACGCCGATGATCGTGGGCGGCATCGAAGAGATCCGGACCGACGATGCGGTCAACGAGATCTATGTGGCGGACAATGCCTTCGGCGGCCGGGTCATGGTGTTCTCGCTGGACAAGTTCGAATTCAAGCGGGGCTGGGGCGCATACGGCCACAAGCTTTCTGAGATCAGCACGAAGCCCGAAGACCATGCCTACACGCCGAGCGGTCCGATGGCCAAGGAGTTCGTCGGCCACCTCACCTTCAATTTCTCCAGCGACGGATTGGTCTACGCGGCCGACCGTACGGGGAACCGGATTCACGTCACCGACAAGCAGGGCAACTTCAAGCAGGAGATCAAGCTTGCCGAGTACACCGGCGTGGGCGGCTCGACCGGCGGCGTGATGTTCTCAAACGACAAAGATCAGAAAGTGCTCTTCGTCTCCGACTTGACGAACAACCACATCTGGTTCCTCGACCGCAAAACCGGGAAGGTGATCGGCACGCTCGGTCAGATGGGCGAGCAGGGCGGGAGTTTCTTCGGCGTCCATATGGAAGCCACCGACTCCAAGGGCAATCTCTACACGGGCGAGGTGTTCGCCGGCGAGCGCGTGCAGCGGTTCGTGCCGGCCGACAGCCCGCGAGGGAAGCTGCTCGAGCAACTGGCGCGAACGGCGAACTGAAAAATCGGCTACGCGAGCGACCGTTCTTTCACAGGCGAGTGAGCTGATTCGACACGACGGCATATCACGAAGGCACGACGCACACGAAGCGTCTTGGTACGGGCAATGAGGCGCGCCGCGATCATCTTCGTCGCGACACTTGTTGTTCCGATTCACCTACGTCCTAAATTTTCTGGGTGGTGCGGCGGGCTTTGAACTACCGCGGATCGTGGCGTTCATTGCCATAACTCAGTGGACGATCGTTCTTCTGCTGGTCTCGTGGTCCACGCGGCGCTCGCCACCAAGTGTCCAATTCGCCGTGAGCGCGATGGCAATTCTCGTAGCGGGTCTCGCCTTCGCAGCTATGATGAGCTACTTCGGGTCGGAATTGGAGAACATCTCCATCTAGAACTCGTCGTGTCTTCGTGACTTCGTGATAGGCAAGCGTTCGAAGTAGCTGAAGATGCCGCTGGAAACGAGCTAGCGTGCGGCGGCCGTCGACGTGGCGCTCGGGGCCGTTCCGGCCACATCGACTTTCATCACGAGGGGCAGCGTCGCCGTCTTCCCCACCTTAACCATCACGCCGCTCCGCACGACGGTCGTGTATCCGTCGAGCGCCGCCGTCAGCACGTAGCGTCCCGCCACGAGATCGTGCAGGCGGTACTGGCCGTCGGCGTCGGTCTGCATGCGCTGCGACTGATCGGAGCCGTGGGCCGTCACGAACACGCCGGCCACCGCGGCGCCTTTCTCGTCGTTGATCACGCCGGCGATGTGGCCGACAGGGTTCTGCGCGAACGCGGCCGGAGCGAAGGTCAGGCCGGCGAGAAGCGCGAGAACGCGAAGTGTTCTGGCCATGTCGGGCCTCCAATTACAAGAATCGCGCCGCAGCCGGCGCGGTCGCTAATTGGTTGACAGGCTTGTGAGTGGCCCGATCGAGAGTGCGGGCCAGCGACTTCCGCATGTCCCAACCTTGTCCACGGCGTACGAAGTTCGGACAAGACCCGTGTCCGCGAACTGCGCACTATTTCCGCCGTGCCTGAAGCTGGTGGTAACCGAGCCTCTTTCTCGCCTCGGCGAGCGTCTGTCCTTCATTGACCGCGGCGCGGATCTTCTGCTCGATTGCATCGATCTCTTCAGCCGCGGCGAGTACCGCGTCTTCGTGCGCGCGCGGGATCACAAGCACGCCATCGGCGTCGCCGCGCAGGATGTCGCCGGGATTGACGCGCGCATCGCCGATGTTGACAGTGCCGTTCATCGCCTCGACCTGCACGCGATCCTTCCCCGTCCGCATCGAATAGCTCCGGCTGAACACCGGATAGCCGAGTTCCCGTGACAGGTGCGTGTCGCGGCAGGCGCCGTCGATCACCGTGCCCGCCACGCCGCGCCTGTGCGCCACCCAGGTGAGGATATCGCCCCACACCGTCGCATTCTCGCGGCCGCCGTTATCGAGCACCACGACGCTCCCGGGCGGCACATCATCTATATAGTCGCCGACGGTTCCAGGGGGCACTCCGGCAGGACCGTAGAGGATCGTGAACGCGCGGCCGGTGAGACGGAAACCATGATCGAGCGGCTTGATGTTGAGACACTGCCCGGCGATGCCGAGCCGGTCGAGCGCATCGCTCAGCGACGTCGTGTCGAGCTTCGACGCCCTGTCGACGTTGGCGTCATCAATCACCGGCATCAGCGGCTGCCGGCGGCGCGCACGCCGGTGAGACCGGCACGGTCGATGGACGATTTCATGAAACCCGACGCGTTGATGCCGGCCATGAACTTCTCGATCGCGTCGAGCCTGGCGCGCCCGCCCTTCGTGACGACGAAGCACTGATCGACTTCGAGGAAGCTGTCACCGAGCGCCCGCAGCTTCGCGTCGGATGCGGCCTCGGCCTCAAGCGATCGCTGACGGTTGA
>WNFL01010060.1_pt3 | contig 11901 bp, 10 predicted proteins | sample 5400361 | NCBI WGS metagenome assembly WNFL01 (sample SAMN13153351, study PRJNA577476) | soil metagenome | isolation source: 40 cm soil on Douglas fir-dominated hillslope | place: USA:California | collected 2013-09-17
GGAAACGGCCGCTTGTATGGGGGTAATTTCCGCCTCTTTCCCCGGGCCGATCTGCGGGATGGCTTATTGGAAGTATGTGTTTTCCCGCGAGTGAACTGGATTACGCTGGCGCGTTGCAGTCCCGGTCTGTTGCTTAACGGAGCATTGCCGGCATCCGCCGCGTATTCCTACCAGGCCCAATCGGTTGCGCTTACGGGAGAAACTACCACGCCCCTGCAAATCGACGGTGAATTGATCGGCCACCTGCCGGCGACTTTTACGATTCAACCGTCCCGATTGCGGGTTATTATTCCCTAATCTTGAAGCAAATCAGCCGGTCTGATTAGTCTCTGGGACATGAATACAAGACAGTTGATCGTTTTCTGGCAGCTCGTCGTTTTTGCAGCGATGCGCGTCCCGGCGGCGGACCCCGGCCCCGGCGGATCGTATCTCCTGGAGGATTTTGAAAGCGCTTCCGCATCCAATCGCTGGTCTTTTTCCAGCGGCGCGGAATTTCCCGGGGCGAAGGGGTCGTTCACCATTTCACCGGAAGCAGCGCATCCCGGCAGATTTGGCGGGAAACTCGCGTTCGATTTTACCGGCGGCGGAAATTATGTGTCGGCAATGTTGAATATTCCCGAAGCCAGCCAGGCGGCTCTGAGTAACTGGAACGCGCTGCAGTTTTGGGTCAATTGTCCGGCTAGGAGCAGCCTGGGGTTCCGATACACCGATTCCAGCGGGCAAACGTTTCAAAAACCAATTGAGTGCGCGGTCGGCGCGTGGACTCAGGTGACAGTTCCTTTTCAGGACTTGACGACGCATTGGGGCGGCGCGAACGACGGGGTCGTCCATGCACCGCCAACAATATTTGCTCTAATTGTCGAACATGAAGAGCGCGAAACGGGCGCGGTACTGTTCGATGACTTGCGCCTGGTCAACTACAAGCCGCGGATGGCCGAGTGTTCCTACGCTGCGTATCGCTTTGTTCCCGACGAGGGCTGGGGCAAACACTCGGACGGAAATGCCGCCGAGACGCGTCTGGACGGACCGAAGTGGGCATTGGATTTCTCCAAAGGCGCTCGTTCGATCGGCATAGCGCCCTCCGATCGCGTGCTCATTGGCAATGTCGATCGCATTCATATTCGCGTCCGCGGAAGCGCGAAAGGGCATCCGGTTCGGCTGGTGCTGCACACCCATTTCATGACCTTTGAAAAAGCCATCGGCGAATTTAGCGGAGAAGGGGAACAGGAGTTGATGGCTGAGGGGCCACCCGGGCACGGCTGGGAATGGCACAGCGGCGAAAATGACGGCAAAATTCACGGTCCCTTGCGTTTGGGCGCGATCGAGTTTTTGGCGAATGGACATCCGGACAAGTGCGACGTCGAATTGCGCGAAGTGACCATTGACGCATCGTGCCCGGCCGAAAAACGACTCGTGTTGGTCGCTGATTTGGGGACGAAATATGGGAGACCGACATTTATTGCGCACGGTCGCGCGCTCAGTGAGCAGCCGATCGCGGGTGAGATGGCCTGGAGGCTTCGGGATTGGGAAGGCAACACCCTCAGCCAGGGCCGGCAACGACTAACTGTGCCGGCCAAAACAGAACCGGTTGAGTTCTCTTTGCCTATTTCCGACAACGACATGGCCAGCCACAAATACCTGGAGGCTGAACTGAGCCTGGAGGTGCCTGGGCAGGTGGTTGTTCCGGTCACCGCGGCATGGACGTCGCCGTTGGAGGGAAGCGGTGATTCCGTGCTGAAACCTGAATCGCCGTTTGGGATGGGTGTTTATCTTAATCGATATGGCGGCGACGCCGCGGGATTGGCGCGGATGGAACGGGCAGCCAGGGCGGCTCGCGATGCAGGTGTCAAATGGACGCGGGAAGATTTCTCGTGGGGCCGCATCGAGCCGCAACGAGGCAAATTCGATTGGCGCTTTTACGATGACTTGGTTGCCTGCGCCAGGAGCAACGGGATTTGCGTTTATGGAATTGCCGGCTACTGGGCCCCGTGGACCAAACCGTATTCCGATGAAGGGATTGAGGATTATGTAAAATATCTGCGCGCGATGGTGGCCCATTACCGCAGCGACATCAAATATTGGGAAATCTGGAACGAGCCGAACATCTTTTTCTGGCAAGGGCCCAGGGAGATGTACGCGAGGTTGCTTTCGAAAAGCTACGCTGCGATTAAGGACGTGGACCCGGATGCGCAGGTCCTTGGTCTTTCAACCGCGGGAGTTGATAAAAAATTCATCGAACAAATGCTGGCGTTGAATGCGCCGTTCGACATTTTGACGATTCACCCGTACCGGAAAAAGTTGGACGATTTTGGTTTTATCAGGGAACTCGAAAATGTTTCAGAGATGGTTCGATTGCCAGGCGGCAAGCGGCGGCCGGTCTGGTTGACGGAAATGGGCTGGGCGACCCATACGCCTCACAATACGCTTCGGCAGGATTTCGCCGCGACCCCTTTGCGCGCGCAAGCTGAGCTTATCGCTCGCAGTTATCTTTGCGCGATAATTTCAGGAATCGAGCCGCGCACGTTTTGGTACGATTTTCGCAACGACGGTGATGACCCGATTTATTTCGAGCATCAAATGGGAATTGTTTATAGTGATTTTCGGCCGAAGCCAGCCTACATCGCTTATGCCACGCTGGGGCGAATTCTCGAGGGCAAGCGGTTTGATCGCCGCCTGGAATTGGCTCAAGGCGTCCTGGCTTGCAGTTTCAAGCCGGAGTCTGGCGGAAAAGATAGTGTTATTGCGCTCTGGTCACCGGGAAAAGATGTTATCGTCGATGTGCCGATCGCCGGTGACCAAGTGACTCGCGTAAATACCGTCGGCGAAAGGGCCGATTTGCAGGTGAGGGACCATCGCCTTAAACAAAAATTACTAGCTGGCGCGGCGGTCTATTTGGTGGTGCCGGAAGCGATGAAATGACGGAAATGCCCGATTGACGATCAACCGAATTGTGCTACGTTCATTTTGCTGTATGAGCGCGAGAAAAGCTGAGATTCCAAGTATTCCACAGGTCACGTTAGAGGCGAGACAAACGCGTCTTAGCCTCACCCCCGGTTCCGTGATCATCCACAAAAATGGCATTGAGTTCCGCAGCAATGCGCCGCTATCGCCATGGACTGAGATGACTATCTCACTCAGTTCCTCTCGCGATGAAGCCAGGATCAATTGCACCGGCGTTGTGGTCGCCTGCCGGGGAAACAAACACGGCGGGTATCATGTCTCGATGGTCTTTACCGGATTGTCGAAGCAAGCGCAGATGCGATTGGGAATGATGGCCGTCTCCCAACTCAGCTAAGACACGCCTGAGCGCCATTCGCCGCGGCTGAACTGATCAAATAAGCGGTGCTCTCGAAGTTTATGGTTGCCAGAAGCCTGTGCTGCTGAGTACTCAGTTCGGGCAAAACCATCTTATGGCTGAGCCGCATATCTTCCAGAAATCTCCCATCGTTCAGAAAGTTGAACCCGGCACGTATTGGTGGTGCGCGTGTGGATTGTCGAAAAGCCAGCCTTTTTGTGACGGCTCACACGCAGGGACAGGATTGAGTCCGCGGCAGGTGGAAATTACTGAGGCAAAAACCGTGGCGTGGTGCGCGTGCAAACATGCCAGGACTATGCCGTTTTGCGACGGCACACATTCACGAATTTAGCCGGGCAGGGGAGGGGCATTCAGGCCTTCTTTTTGAATAGGGCGCTGGGATCGGCAACGTTGAGGACTGATAAATCCAAACCCGCGCCGGGATCTCGTTCCTGGGCGCATTGCATTTGCCGCGCAATTTTTTCTGCCGCGGGAACGGCAAAATATTTCACCGCGCCGACGCTCAGGTGGGCCTTGAAGATAATTGACAGGAGGCAGTACTCATCCACGCAAATCACGAACATGCTGAATTTTTCACCCTGCTGATAGACGCTGTTGAAATTGGCTTCGTGGACCAGGTTGGCGATGGTCTGGTTGGCCATGTAGGCGCCAGAAGCCAGCGCGGCGATGGTTGTGAGATCGAACTGGCGGGTATCGCCGTAACTCCCGAGCAGGAAGCCGCCCTTGTCGATGATCAACGCCGTGGTGGCGTCGCTCTGTTCGAGAAATTCGCGCAGAATCTCGTCGAACTGCTGGACATCTTCCTCAAGCAGTTGTGGTAGAGTTGACATGTCATGCGTACTGCGGAGTTCCCTGGCTGATGAACTTGTTGAGCAACATGCGAGTGATCATATTCAACGTCTCGAAGACCCCTTCGCACACATGCGCCGATGAATTAAACGACGGCACTTGAACGTCACGGTTGTTGAGGAGAAATTCCATATATTCGACCGGCGCGATATTCGGCAGGTCCCGCTTATTATACTGCAGGACGTAAGGAATGTCAGCGAGGTTCAGCTTGAGAGTCTTCATGTTCTCTTCGAGGTTGGTGAAGCTCTCGACATTGTCGGCCATTTTCTCATATTGGGAGTCGGCCACAAACACGATTCCGTCCACGCCGCGAAGCACCAATTGCCGGGTGGTGTTATAAATCACCTGGCCGGGAACAGTGTATAGTTGGAACTTGGTTTTGAAACCCTTGATCGACATTGCCTCGATGGGAAGAAAGTCGAAAAAGAGGGTGCGGTCAGAGCTCGTCGCGAGGGAGACCAGTTTGCCTTTGTTGCCGGCGGCGGTTTGCACGTGATCGTGCACCTGCACCAGGTTGGTCGTCTTGCCGCCCATCGCGGGGCCGTAATAGACGATTTTGACCTGAAGTTCTTTGGTAGCTTGATTGATAATGGCCATAACTTTATTTCGGTTTGTGATCGAGTTCCCCCGCGAGCGCCGCGAGTTGCGCGGTCGGGAGAGGCTCGCCGGCTTTTCCGAACGCCGCGAAGTAAATCGCGTTCACCCGGAAAATCTTCCAGGGTACATTTCCAACAGTGAAATTGAGATTATTCAGGTCGCCCATGCGAAGCTCTTTAGTGCATTGGCTGACCTTGCCAAAAATCTGAGGCAAAAAGGCGGCCAGGGTATCGCCGTTCAAATCCTGTGAAAGCCGGCTGGCGACCATCAGGCCATCGGGCAAGGCAATCAATGCGCCGGCAACGCCATCGAGATTTGAAGCGCGTGAGACGACCTCGTTAGGCGTTGCATATTTCGCAACGAAATTGGTGCCGGGAGTAGCGGAGCCGCGGCGGTTTTCAGACTCGTGCACTCGCACGGTGTCTGACGAATCGTCCCAGACATAATAATTCGTGTCGGCAGGCTTTGCGGTCTGCGCGGCAGTCGATTTGGCGCCGGGGGGCTCGGTCTGCGGGAAGCCGAAGAAGAGATTCGGAATATTGTCATCGATAGTGACTTTCTGCTGGGCGTCAGTTCTTTCCTTTTGACGAGCCAGGAACAGGGGCGCAACGACCTTGAGCGGCACTTCGAGGGCCAGGGCGTCATTGGGAGAGACGTGGGAAGCGGGCGAAGGTTTAACCCAGGTGCGCACCAGTTTCCATGAAAAGACCAGCCGCCCCTGGCGAAGGGCGCGCTCGATCAATTCAAAGGGGAAGGCAACTTTCGAATCGACTAGTTGCGCTTGAACGATCTCTTTGCGGATAGGTTCGGGCCACGACTCCGCCAATTCGGTGAGCGAGATGATCAACGTTTCCGTGCTGCTGGACTCGGTTGCCGGTTCGGCTACGGCCGGGGCGGGGGCTGCCGCCGCAAGAATCGGAGCCGGAGGCGGAGTCGGAACATGCGCCGCCGGAGCGGGCATTGCCGGTTGCGGCATCGCTATCGGGCGGATGGGCGTAAATTGGGGTTGAATTGGACCAGGTTGTGCAGGGGCTGAATATTTTCCGTTGCCGTGACCATTCCCGTTCCCATTTCCGTTTCCGTTGCCGCCATTCAACTCGCGCACGGGTCGTGAAGCCGGAATCACCGGCGCAGCCGCGGGCATTCCACTCGGCGGTTGAGGCGTGGGAGCCGAAGTGATAGCGCTCCGGATCGGCGACATCGGAATATTGGGCTTGATATTCGGCTTGATCGGCGCCGAATGACTCGGAGATGCCGTCGGCGCCGGCGTCCTGCGTGCTACCGGACCTGGCACGGGCGCAGCCGCGGGTTGGGAAGGACCAACTGAGAATATGAGGGACTGGCTTTGCGGATCGAACGGGCTGGCAATATCCTCGGGAACTTCGACCTGTTTTTGGACGCGCCGGCGGGTGATGAGAGCCGGATTAAGTCGGGAAAGAATCTCGGCAAGGGGGAGAGCGACCAGCGAACGGCGCGGCCTGGCGCAATTCGCCGAAAGAGACTTTGACTGAGCCGCGGGAAAGCTGAGAGAGAATTTTTTCCAGCGGAACGGAAACCGTGGCGTCGCCCACATTCATGCTCTTGATTCGCGGTTGCAATTCCAGCGGCAACGATTGGAGAATGCCTTGCAGCGGCACTTCGACCCCTTTCGACGCAGGATGCGAGCCGTGCATTGGCTTGGCGACTGGCGCGGGCGTGTACGCCTGATGTTCGGCCCCCGATTCCGGTTCGGGCGCGAACTCAGTTTCCGGGGCAGAGGCGAAATCGGTCTCGGCTGGCTTGCTGGCCAGCTTCCGGGCGAAATTTTTTATGAATCCGAACATTGTTATCCTCACCGGGTGCGTCAAGGCACTCAATTCTTTGTTATAGCCAAATTCAACGGTTCAACATTATCCAAGAACTGTTCTGGGTCATTGCAGGTGCAGGAACCATGCCAGTGATCCATCCAATCGTTTTTTCAAACTCATACCGGGAGAGGACTTAGCAAAGCTCGGACCAAGTATGTGATGCGAACGATTCGGCCGCCGTCGGTTTGGAAAACCGGCAAATCCCAGGAAACGTCTTGAAAATGGCTCTTTTCGTGCCGCATCCCGGGGCGTTAATCGATACCCGGGCGGGTTTTGGGCAAGCCGGATTGAATCAGGGTCACCATCGTGACACACCTGTAGTCCAGCCTGTCCCATCAATGGACTAGCTGTCTTGTCGATGCCTTCTTGTTGGCGCGCAACGATGTTCCAAGCTCGCCCTGTATGGCTGGGGACAAGCCATTCCAAGCCAATATACTGGAATAATGGAATTATTTTCACGTTTGCGAAAAACCGGAATGGCCCCTGCTATGTTAATGGGAATCGGTCCATGGTCGCTCGGCAAAGCGGCAGGATCGAAGGTCGGATTTGGCCGTTAATCGAGTATGGAAAACAGTCATAAAATTCTGCTGCTGGACGATGATCCGGATTTGTTGGCGATGTATCGCGAGATCCTCGCCCAATTGCCCAGTCAGCCCAGCATCTTCACCGCAACCTCCGGCGCGCGCGCCATGGCGATGCTCGAGTCGGAACAATTTCGTTTGCTCATCTCGGATTTGAAGATGCCCAAGATGGACGGTCTGCAAGTCCTCTCGATCGTGCGGCGAAAGTATCCGCAATTGCGCACGGTGGTGCTCACGTCGGTGCAGGACGAGCAATTTCGCTCGCGGGTCTATGCGTTGGGCGTGGATCTATTCTGGCACAAGCCCGGGACCGATCAGGAAATCAGAATGTTTCTGGAGTGCCTCGAGTCACTGCTTGGCCGGGAAGCCGAAGCCGGCTTTCGCGGAGTGCAAAGCAAGAGCCTGGTCGATATCATCCAGCTTGAGTGCATTTCCCAGAGCTCGTCGGTACTGCGAATCACCAACGGTTCGTTGAGCGGCAAGATTTGGATTCAGGACGGAGAGGTGATCGACGCCGAAACCAATGACTTGCGCGGTGAACCGGCCTTTCACAAAATTCTCTCCTGGCGGGCAGGCAACTTCGAGACGCTCGCGCCCGAGCCAAGCCGGCCGCGCACGATCTTCAAATCTTATAACGGGTTGTTGCTCGAGACTGCACAAGCGATCGATGAATCCCGAAACGACGGCGTGGCGACGCCCAGGCCGGAGTCAACCGCCAATTCCCCGCTGGCGCAGTTGTCGCAGGTGGCCGGCGTCGAATTCGTGCTGGCGATGAAGCCCGGCGAGGCGAATGAGCAGCAGGCGCGCGGCCTTGAGGATCCGGAACGGATCAGCACCTGGTCGCGGAAAACCCTGGAGCGGTTGCGCTCGCTCGGCGAACGCCTGCAGGCCGGACCGCTGGAACAAATCGAAGCGATGGGACAACAGCGAAGCGTCGTATTGACGCAGCAAGCTGAAACGGAATTTTGCGTCGGGTGGAGAAACTCGATGACCCTGGATGAAGTCCGAGAAAACATGAAGAAAGTTTTAGCCTTATGGGCCTCTTAACCTTATTTTCCAAAGCTTCGACAGCGCTGGTGCGGCTGCCGACCGGCAGTTTCACCGTCGATCGCGAAGGCTCGGTCGTTGCCAGCACCCTGCCGTCGAGTTTTCCGCTGACGCTGGTGAACGACATCGCTGAGCAAGTGCTTGGCGCGTTTCGCGACGCGGACGCCGCACAACTGCCGCTTTCAGAGTTAATCGTTAATTATCCCACCCTGAAAATCCGCGCGAGGGAGATGCGCGGCGGGGCCATTATCTTTCTATCGCCAAAAACAACCACGCTCCTTCGAAACTGAATTAGATCTAGACCAAGAATATACCAACAATTATGAGCAACAAGAAACTGGACCAACTCATAGACCAGATGGAGAACTATCTGGAATGCTGGAAGCAATTTAACAACTTCGTCACCATGGCCCGCTCCAAGAAATTCAGCCAGGAGGATGACAGCCACTTCCTGGAAATTAAGAGTGTGCTCGTGCAGGAACTGGAAGTGCTTCTTTCTTCGATCGAGGCGTCATCGCCAACCAAGGAGGAGATCCACACGCTGATCGGCAGCGCGCCGTCGCTCCGCTATCTCAGCGAGATGAACGAAGGCGGGGTGCACAATCTCGAAAATCAGTGGCACAAAATTTACATCGGCTGGCATGCCATCCTTGGCCAGCTCAAAGTCCGCCGTAACGAAGAGGAATCAAAATCCGCGTTCTCAGCGATGTTTGGAAAAAAATAACGCTGCGAAGCGGCTTCGATTAAGCGGGACCGGACTAAATTAGGATTGAACCAGGCGGCCTTTGGAGGCCGCCTTGTTTTTGGAATTGATCCAGAGCGGCGGGGTGTGTAAATCCGGCACATGAGAACTCCGCGATCATGGTTTTGCCGGCTGCTGCCATTGGCGATTGTTTTAGTTCCGTTGCTCTCAATAGGCGCAGCGTCTTCGCCAGAAAAGCCCATTAAGCTCATCAAAAAAATTGGCAACTGGCATCATCCGGCATCGACCGAAAACGACCTGGCCCAGCATTTCTTTGATCAGGGTTTCACGCTCATTTACGGATTTAATCACGACGCGGCGATTCGGTCTTTCAAACGAGCGCTGGAGCTCGATCCGAACCTGGTGATGGCGCATTGGGGAATCGCCTACGCGCTCGGCCCAAACATCAATTTGGACGTGGATCCAGAAAGGGAAAAAGCCGCATTCAGCGAGTCTCAAACCGCACTAAAAATGGCGGCGAACCTGGCGGCGGAGGAACGGGATTATATTTACGCTTTGACGAATCGATATTCGGACGATCCCAAGGCAGATCTCAAATCGCTGCAAGTGAATTTCAAAAATGCGATGCGCGACCTTACGCGGAAATATCCAGACGATTTAGATGCGGCCACGCTATATGCCGAGAGCATGATGAATCTGCATCCGTGGGCGCTGTGGAGCGCCTATGGCAAACCGGCTGAAGACACCGAAGAAATCATAACGGTCCTCGAATCGGTCATTCGGAGTGAACCAAATCATCCGGGCGCTAATCATTATTACATTCACGCAGTGGAAGCGTCTCCAACGCCCGATCGCGGTTTGATAAGCGCCCAACGACTGGAAAAACTAGTTCCCGCCGCTGGGCATTTGGTTCACATGCCGGCGCATATTTATATGCGGACCGGCGATTATGAAGGCGCGGCGCGGCGCAACGAAGTCGCCGCAGCGGCGGACCACGATTATATTCAGGCGTGCGGGGTAAAAGGGATCTATCCTTTGATGTATTACAGCCACAATCTCCATTTCCTGGCAGTCGCGGAGTCACTGCAGGGGAAATATGCCGCGGCAAAGAACGCGGCGGACAAATTAGTGGCCAATGTCGAAGGCTCGATAAAGGATATTCCGGAATTGGAGGGCTTTCTTCCCACTCCCTATTTTATTCTCGCCACATTCCAGCGCTGGGACGACATCCTCAAATTGCGAGCACCTGCTCTTGAATTAAAAAACACACAAGCGGCATGGCATTTCACGCGAGGCATGGCGCTGGCCGCAACCGGCAAGTCGTCCGGAGCTGAAGATGAATTGGCCGAGGTGCGAAAGATAATTCAGGCAATCCCGGCAGAGGCGATGTTCAGTCCGTTGAATAAGGCGCAAGATGTGCTGAAAGTTGCGAATCTCCAATTGGAAGCGAAGATCGCCTGCGCGAACGGTGACTTGAACGTTGCGGCGCAACGGCTGGAAAGCGCCATAAAAGCCGAGGACGCGCTGCATTACGACGAACCGCCGGATTGGTATTTGTACAGCCGTGAAGCGCTTGGAGCGGTGTTGCTAAAAAAGAAAGATTACCAGCACGCTGAAGAGGTATTTCGCGAAGACCTTCGGCGGAATCCGCGTAAGGGCCGGGCGCTATTGGGTCTGCAAGCGAGCCTGGACGCCCAGGGCAAAAAAGCGGCGGCTACTTTCGTGGGGCACGGCTTTCAAACTGCATGGCGAAACGCGGACGAAAGGCCAGCGAATCCGGCTGTATGGTGACGGACTAACCTTTTGGGGTAATCGCCCCATGGTCAGAAAACGTGGGTCTGGTAAAACAGATTTAACTCGCACCGGGGGGAGCGAGTTGATGTTAGTGGGAGAGAGATGAAAAACGGCGGCATGCAAGTGCCGCCGTTTTCCTTACTCGACGGTTTCGAGAAAGCCTTCCAATTTGCTGCGGCGGGTAGGGTGCCGAAGCTTTCGTAATGCCTTGGCTTCGATTTGGCGAATGCGTTCGCGGGTGACGTTGTATTGCTTGCCGACTTCCTCGAGAGTGCGCGAATAGCCGTCCATTAATCCATAGCGCAATTCGAGAATTCGCCGCTCTCGTTCACTCAAACCGTTCAATACTTCTCCCAACTTGCCCTTGAGCAGGTTGAAGCTGGTCACGTCACTGGGATTCTCGGCGGTCTTATCCTCAATCAGATCACCAAAATTGGTGTCGTCGGTATCGCCCACAGGCGATTGCATTGAAACGGGCTGTTGCGCCATTTTCAGGATGGCGCGAATCCGTTCGACGGGCATTTCCATAGCGTCGGCCAGTTCCTCCGGCGAGGCTTCGTGGCCGAGCTCCTGCATCAGCAGCTTTTGGGTGCGCCACAGCTTGTTGATGATTTCGATCATGTGGACGGGAATTCGAATCGTCCGGGCCTGATCGGCGATGCATCGCGTGATGGCCTGGCGAATCCACCAGGTGGCGTAGGTGGAAAATTTGTAACCACGGCGGTACTCGAACTTTTCGACCCCTTTCATCAGGCCCATGTTGCCCTCCTGGATCAGATCGAGAAACGACTGGCCGCGGTTGGTATATTTCTTGGCTATCGAGATAACGAGCCGCAGGTTAGCTTCAACCATGTGTGTCTTGGCCTGGTGCGCCTGGGCCATCGAGCGATTGAGATGGTCGCAAGTCTTCAGGTAATCGGCGCAGGGCATGCGGACAAATCGTTCGAGCGTGTGAATCTTTTCGTTTTCGATGTCAATGATCGGCTGATGAGCGGCGGATTTGGGGTGGCGCTCCGCTTCGTCTATCACCCTGAGGCTTGCCTGAAATTTGTCCCGGATATTTTCGGTCACCAGGGTCATTTCATCGATGACCTTCTGTTTGTAATGGAAACGAACGAATATCGATTGGAGCTTTTTATCGGCGGCCTTGAACTGATTGTACAAGCG
>WNFL01419458.1_pt3 | contig 11900 bp, 16 predicted proteins | sample 5400361 | NCBI WGS metagenome assembly WNFL01 (sample SAMN13153351, study PRJNA577476) | soil metagenome | isolation source: 40 cm soil on Douglas fir-dominated hillslope | place: USA:California | collected 2013-09-17
CTGCCCGAGGTGCAGCGCGTGCTCGACGAGACGGCCGCGCGCGGCGAGCGCGCGATCGACCATGCCTTCGTGCGCGCGCTCGAAGCCGGCCTGGTGCTGATCCTCGCGGCCGCGCTGGCGCTGGCACTCTTGCGCCGCCGCTCGCCGTCCAGGCCCGCGGCTTGACTTGGCCTGCCGGGCCGGGCACGCTCCCGGCGTGAAGGTGTTCCTGGGCTGGGCCGTGGTCGCGGTGACGCTGGTCTTCGTGCTCTTCAACCTGGACCGGGCGCAGATCTGGTTCTTCGGCGTGCGGGCCGAGATGCCGATCGCCTTCGTGGTGATCGCCTCCGCGCTGCTCGGTGCCCTGGCGACCTACGCCTTCACGAGCCTGAAGTCGCGCAAGTAGGGAATGACGAGGAGTGGCTCCCCGTCAGGGCGGGCTGCCCATACCATCGGCCTGGAGCAGGAGGCTCCTTTCCATGCCGAAGTACGTGATCGAACGCGACATTCCCGGTGCAGGCAAACTCTCGCCCCCGGACTTGAAGGCCATCGCGCAGAAGTCCTGCAGCGTGCTGCAGGAACTCGGACCGAAGATCCAGTGGATGCAGAGCTACGTGACCGACGACCGGGTGTACTGCGTCTACATGGCGCCGAACGAGGAGGCGCTCCGCCAGCACGCGCAGATGGGCGGTTTCCCCGCCAACAAGATCTCGCGTGTGCGCGGCGTGATCGACCCGGCGACGGCCGAGTGAGTCCGGGCTGAGCCTGTGGGCGCAGCGCGGGCCCCGACGCGAGTTGCTACGATCGCGCTCGCATGGACCTCGCGAGAGTGCGCAACATCGGCATCGCCGCGCACATCGACGCGGGCAAGACGACCGTCTCCGAGCGGATCCTCTACGACTCGGGCGTCGAGCACCGCATGGGCAACGTCGACGAGGGCACGACGGTGCTCGACTGGATGCAGGAGGAGCGCGAGCGCGGGATCACGATCACCGCCGCGGCGACCGCCGTGCCCTGGAAGGGCTTCCACGTCAACCTGATCGACACGCCCGGGCACGTCGACTTCACGGTCGAGGTCGAGCGCTGCATGCGCGTGCTCGACGGCGCGGTGCTGGTGCTGGACGCGGTGATGGGCGTGCAGGCCCAGTCGGAGACCGTCTGGCGCCAGATGCAGCGCCACCAGGTGCCCTTCATCGTTTTCGTCAACAAGCTCGACCGGCCCGGCGCGGAGTTCCTGCGCATCGCCGGCGACCTGAAGAAGCGCCTCTCCGTGCGCGCGATGCCGGTGCAGTATCCGCTCAGCGAGGACGGCCGGCTTTCCGGCATCGTCGACCTCGTCACGGGCAAGACCTGGGATTTCCGCGGCGCGCAGCGCGAGCTCGCGCCCAAGGCGCTCGAGTTGCCAAGTACCGGCCGCGACGAGGTCGGCGTGCTGCGGGCCGAGCTCTTCGAGGCGCTGGCCGAGGAGGACGAGGAGCTGACCGGCATCCTGCTCGACGGCCAGACTCCGCCGGCCGAGAAGTGCGTGCGCGCGCTGCGCAAGCGCGTGCTGGCCGGCACGCTCGTGCCCGTCTTGTGCGGCGTGGCGCTCGACAACGCCGGCATCCAGCCGCTGCTCGACGCCGTGGTCGACTACCTGCCCTCGCCGCTCGACAAGCCGCCGATCGAGGGTCGCGACCCGGAGAACGGCGAGCGCCTGATCCGCGGCCCGCGCGAGAACGACCCGCTCGCGGCGCTGTGCTTCAAATTGCAGGCGCAGGCGCACGGCGAGCTGTGCTTCGTGCGGATCTACTCGGGGCGCATCCGGCCCGGCGACTCGCTCTGGAATCCGCGCGTGCGGCGCTTCGAGAAGGTCGCGCGCGGGATGCGCATGCACGCCAACTCCGGCGAGGCGCTCCAGGAGGCCTGTGCCGGCGACATCGTGGCCCTGACCGGCTGCAAGTCGAGCGCCACCGGCGACACGCTCTGCACGCGCGACGCGCCGATCGTGCTCGAGCGCCTGGAGTTCCCCGAGCCGGTGATCGCGCTGGTGATCGAGCCGGCCCAGAGCGGCGATCGCGACAAGCTGCGCGCGGCGCTGGCGCGCCTGGAGCACGAGGATCCGACCTTCCACGTCAAGGAGGACGGCGAGACGGGCCAGTGGATCATCAGCGGCATGGGCGAGCTGCACCTCGAGGTGGCGCAGCACCGGCTGCTGACCGACTTCCACGTGCAGGCGCGCGTCGGCACGCCGCGGGTCGCCTACCGCGAGGCGCCCACGCAGACCGCGCGCGGCCGCGCGGAGGTCGAGCGCACGCTGGGCGGCAAGGAGATCTACGGCTGCGTCGAGCTCGAGCTGCGGCCGACGGAGGAGAGCCATCCCGCGCCGCTCGAGTGGGCCGCCGGCGTGCCGATCCCCGAGCACTTCCGGCGCGCGATCGACGAGGCCCTGCGCCTGGACGCGCAGGTCGGGCCGCGCTTCGGCTACCCGCTGGCGCGCATCGCGCTGCGCGTCGTGGGCGGCAGGAGCGATCCGCGGCGCGACGCCGAGATGGCCTTCACGCAGGCCGCCAACCAGGCGCTGCGCGAGGCGCTCGAGGGTGCCTCCGTGAAGCTGCTCGAGCCGCTGATGTCCTTCGAGATCCAGACGCCGGCCGAATTCTCGAGCGGGATCATCGCCGACCTCAATGCGCGCCGCGCGACGCTGACCGACGTCGGTTCGGAGGGCGCGATCCGCACGCTCTACGGGACCGTCGCGCTCTCCAAGATGTTCGGCTACTCGACCGCGGTGCGCTCGCTCAGCCAGGGCCGGGCGGGCTTCTCGATGAGCCCCGCCGGGCATCGCGAGGTGGGGGAGGAGGAACTGGCGGCGCGCGGCCTCGTCTGGACCTGAGCCCCGCGTATGGCGGGTGTAAGAGCCGGCTGTTACCGTGGGACGAGGAGCAGCCTGCGCATTGCCGTCCCATCCGGTGAAGCTCGCGGACGAGGTGCGATCCCTGCGCACCTGGGGATGTTGTTGCCTGGCGCTCGCCAGCGCCGCCTGCAACGGGGGTGTGGGCGGCTCGATCGCCGCGCCCCAAACCTGGTTCGTCGATCGCGCGGGCGCCCTCGGCGTCGATTTCGTCAACGAGGGCGGCGCGACGGGCAAGCGCTTCACGCCGGAGGTCACGGGTGCCGGTGTGGCGCTCTTCGACGCGGACGGCGACGGCGACCTGGATCTCCTCTTCGTCAACGGGAACACCGACCTGCCGGGCGGCAAGGGCAACGGCGCGTTCGTGGACCGGCTGTTCGAGAACCGGCTGGGCACGGGGGGCGGATTCGTCGACGTGACGGCCGGCTCGGGGCTCGGCGATCCCGACTTCGGGATGGGCGTCGCCGTCGGGGACATCGACAACGACGGCGACCTGGATGTGCTCGTCACCGAACTCGAGGGCTTGCACCTCTACCGCAACGACGGCCACGGCCACTTCCAGGACGCAACGGCCGAGCTGGGCCTCGCGGTCAGCGGTTGGTGCACCTCCTGCGCGTTCTTCGACTACGACCGCGACGGGTTCCTCGACCTCTACGTCGCGCGCTATGCCGTCTTCGACCCCAAGATCACCTGCAAGAACAGGTTGAGCAAGCCCGACTACTGCGGGCCGCTGAGCTTCGAGCCCGTCTCCGACGTGCTCCTGCACAACGAGGGCGGGAAGCGCTTCAGCGACGTGAGCGCGAGCGCGGGCATGCCGAGCGTGCGCGCGACCGGACTGGGTGTCGTCTGCGCCGACTTCGACGGCGACGGCTGGGCCGACGTCTTCGTCGCCAACGACGGCTACGCCAACCAGCTCTGGATCAACCAGCACGACGGGACCTTCCGCGACCAGGCCTTCGCGCTGGGGGTGGCCCTGAACCTGATGGGTCACGCGGAAGCGGGCATGGGTGTCGTGGCGGCCGACTTCGACGGCGACGGCACGCTCGACCTGTTCGTGACGCACCTCGCGGACGAGAGCAACATCTTGTTCCTCAATCGCGGAGGCGGGCGCGGTTTCCGCGACGCCACTGGACGCAGCGGCACGGGCCCCTCGAGCGTCCCCTTCACGGGCTTCGGCGTGGGAGCCTTCGATGCCGATCTCGACGGGGACATCGACCTGGTCGTCGTCAACGGGCGCGTCAACCGCGGCACGCCGCATGCGGAATCCCTGGCCCCCGCGCCCTGGGACGATCTCGCCGAGTCCAAGCTCCTGTACCTGAACGACGGGCACGCGCATTTCACGCTCGCCAACGAAGTCGCCGGTGAGCTCGGCAGCGCCCTCGAAGTCTCGCGCGGGCTCGCGCTGGGGGACATTGACGACGACGGGGACATCGACGTCGTCATCTCCAACACGGCCAGCCGCGCGCGCGTCTACCTGAACCAGGCTCCGCGCGCCGGCCATTGGCTGCGCGTGCGGGCCTTCGATCCGCGTCTGAAACGCGACGCGCTCGGGGCGTTCGTCACGGTCTCGGCCGGCGGGCGGCGCTTCGTGCGCTGCTGCGAATCGAGCTCGAGCTACCTCTCGAGCAGCGATCCACGCGTGCATTTCGGCCTCGGACCCGTCGCGCAAGCCGAGAGCATCGAGGTGCTCTGGCCGGACGGCCTGCGCGAGACGTTCGAGTGCCCGGGGCTCGACCGCACGCTCGAGCTCCGGCGCGGCTCGGGGCAGGAGCTGAAGTGAGCAGCCGCAAGAGCAAGGCCACGCGCAGGCAGGAGCGCGCGACGCGCGCGCAGGCGGATCCTCTGCCCGACGCGGCGCGCCCGCGCCCGCGCGCACGCCGGCTCGCGCTGCTGATCGTGCTCGTGCTGCTCGGGGGCGGCGGGCTGCTCTGGTGGAACCGCTCGCGCGCGGCGTCCGGCGCCGCGAGGGCCGCGCTCGACGTACCCGATCCGCCGACGGCCGGACTGGAGGTCCCGGTGCAGGAGATCATCGCCCAGGCGCGCACGAACCTGCTCGCCCGTCTGGGTTCTGCCGATGCCTGGGGCTGGTACGCGTCGGTGCTCGACGCGCACGAGCTGTACGCCGAGGCCGAACCCTGCTATCGCCGCGCGCACGAGCTCGCGCCGAGCGACGTGCGCTTCGGCTACAACCTCGCGCTCGTGCTCGAGTCGCTGGGCGCGGATCCCGATCGGAGCCTCGAGCTCTACCGCGAGGTCGCCCGGCAGGAGCCGACCTTCCCGCCCGTGCACGTGCACATCGCCTACAACCTCTCCCGCAAGGGGGACCTCGAAGGTGCGAGCGCCGCCTACCAGACCGCCCTGGCGCTCGATCCGAAGTTGTGGGTCGTGCGCCGCTCACTCGCGCGCCTGTGGATCGAGAACCAGGACTTCGCCCGCGCGGCAGCCGAACTCGAGCGCGTGGCCGCCGCAGTTCCGGGCGACGGGCCGACGCAAGCCGCCCTCGCGCAGGCCTACGCCGGCCTGGGCGACCAGGCGCGCGCCTCCGCCGCGAGTCTGCGAGCGAGCGGGCTGCCCGAAGTGCTGACGATGCCCGATCCGATCCGCTTCCAGGTCCGCCAACAGGGCCGCAGCTCGCAGCTCGCGCTCGAGCGGGCCGACGCGCGCGTCGTGGACGGGGACTACGCCGGCGTGGTCGAGGACCTGAAGCTCGTGCTGCGCTCTCGTCCCGGCTCGGCCAAGATCCACGAGCGGCTGGCCGAGGCCTACGGCCACCTCGGACAGACGGCGCTGCGCGACCAGGAACTCGCCGAGGCACGCAGACTGCGCCCGCAACACTGAAGGATTTTGGCGCCGTTCGCTGTGCGCGAACTCGCCTAAGCTCCTGGGCTCGCAGGGGGATACGGCCGCGAGCCGGCTCGACACTCGCGTTCGTCCTAGGTCATTGCCTGGACAGGGATTTGGAGTGGGGCCGCACAGCCAGCGGCGCCAGAATCCTGAGGGGAGCCGCGGGCCAGGGCCGATCCCGGACGCGAGCATCATTGACTGCCCCTCCGGGGACATGTATCTTCCTCGCCCCTTTCCCCCAGGGCCCCCAAACCCGCCGCACCAGGCGCTGGAGAGGGACCGTCCCCGGGGGTGGGGTGTCATTCCGACCACAGAACACCTTCGGCGCGAGGCGCCGGGGACGTCAGCAGAACACATGAAGGACAAGATCCAGATCCGCATGGAGGCCTACGATCACGAGGCGCTCGACCAGTCGTGCCTCGAGATCGTGGAGACCGCCAAGAGGACGGGCGCCCGCGTGGCGGGCCCGATCCCGTTGCCGACGCGGATCGAGCGCTACACCGTGCTGCGCTCGCCCTTCATCGACAAGAAGTCGCGCGAGCAGTTCGAGATCCGCACGCACAAACGACTGATCTACATCTCCGAGCCGACCTCCCAGACGGTCGACTCGCTCTCCAGCCTGAACATGCCTGCCGGCGTGGACATCCGCATCAAGGCCTGAGGCCATTGAGCGCGGCGCCTCCCGGATCGCGGGCGCCGTGTGGGACCCGGCAAGCGAATCGAGTTCTACCCCCACACGATCCCAGACAACCAACGCCGCGTGGCCAGGCGCACACGACCGTCCCGCTGTGGGACGGCGACTGGTCGAACCGGCGAGACAGCACCAGTTCGAGGCATCATGACGCTGATCCTAGGACGCAAGCGCGGCATGACTCAGCTCTTCGCTGAGGACGGCACGGTCACGGGCGTGACCGTGGTCGAGGCCGGTCCGTGCGTGGTCACCCAGGTCCGCAGCCAGGAGCAGGACGGCTACGACGCCATCCAGCTGGGTTTCGAGGACGTGGCCGACAAGCGCGCGGCCAAGCCGCAGCTCGGACAGTTCAAGAAGGTGGGCTGCGCGCCCAAGCGCTTCCTGCGCGAGGAGCGCCTGGAGAAGCCCGCCGCGGTCAAGGTCGGCGACGCGCTGGCCTGCACGGCCTTCAAGGTCGGCGACGTGGTCGACGTGGTCGGCACGATGAAGGGCCGCGGATTCGCCGGCACGATCAAGCGCCACGGCTTCCAGCGCGGACCCGAGACGCACGGTTGCATGAACGTGCGCCAGCCCGGCTCGCTCGCCAGCCGGCGCATCGGCAAGGTCGTCAAGGGCAAGCGCCTGGGCGGCCACTACGGCAACAGCCGCCACACCAGCAAGAACCTCGTCGTGCTGCGCATCGACGAAGCGCGCAACCTGCTCTACCTCAAGGGCGCGATCGCGGGACCCCCGAACGGCTTCGTGCAGGTCTGCAACGCCCGCACCNNNCGCACGCCCAAGATCAGGAAGGGCTGAGCGCCATGAAGGTCAAGAACTACGCCGGCGGCAAGCTGGGCTCGAAGGAGCTCGACACCAAGGCCTTCGGCGAGAAGGTGCTCTGGCGCACGCTCAAGGACGCCGTGGACATGTACGGCGCCAACAAGCGCCAGGGCACGGTCAAGACCAAGGGCCGCAGCGAGGTGGCCTACTCGCGCAAGAAGATGTGGAAGCAGAAGCACACCGGGCGCGCGCGCGCCGGCGACCGCAAGAACCCGGTCTGGCGCGGCGGCGGCACGATCTTCGGCCCGCTGCCCCGCGACTGGAGCTACCACATGCCGATCAAGGCGCGGCGCATCGCGCTCAAGAGCGCGCTGCTGGGCAAGCTCCGGGACCAGGAGCTGGTGCTGGCCGAGCTGCCCAAGCTCGACAAGCCCTCCTCGAAGAGCGTGCGCAAGCTGCTGGCCGACATCGGCGGCCCGCGGCGCGTGCTCTTCGTGCTGGGCGCGCGCAACGAGTCGTTCTGGAAGTCGGCCCGCAACTTCCCCGGCGTGCAGGTCCGCACCGCGGGCGAGATCTCGGCGCTCGACGTGCTCCAGGCCACGCTGGTCGTGGCCGAGCAGGAGGCGCTCGACGCGCTGGCCGCACGCGTGCAGAAGACCACCAAGGCCAGTCCGGAAACGGCAGGTGGCGCATGACCTCGCTCGACAAGCTCTACAGCGTGATCCGCGAGCCGCTCCTGACGGAGAAGGGCACGGACGACCGCGGGCGTCGCAACGCCTACCACTTCCGCGTCCCGCCCGAGGCCAACAAGATCGAGATCCGCCAGGCGGTGGAGAAGCTCTTCAAGGTCAAGGTGCTGCGCGTCAACACGCTGCGCGTGCAGCAGAAGGTGCGCCGGCGCGGCTACTCCGCCGGCCTGACGCCCGCCTGGAAGAAGGCCATGGTCGTCCTCAAGGAGGGCGACACCATCGAAGTGATCTGAGGACGAGGCAGCTCCAACCATGGGTATCAAGTTCTATCGTCCCACTTCGAACGGCCGGCGCGCGGGCAGCGTGCTCGACTACGCCGAGATCACGAAGGTCGAGCCGGAGAAGAGCCTGCTCGAGGCCTACCCGAACAACGGGGGGCGCAACAATCACGGGCACATCACGCGGCGCCACAGCGGCGGCGGCAACAAGCGCATGTACCGCAAGGTCGACTTCAAGCGCGACAAGGACGGCATCCCGGCCAAGGTCGCGGCGATCGAGTACGACCCCTGCCGCTCGGCCTTCATCGCGCTGCTCTTCTACGCCGACGGCGAGAAGCGCTACATCCTCGCGCCGCAGGGCGTGACCGTCGGCCAGACGCTCCACTCGGGTAAGAACGCCGAGCCGCAGGTGGGCAACTGCATGCCGCTCTCGGACATCCCGGTCGGCCTGGAGATCCACAACATCGAGCTGGGCGTGGGGCGCGGCGGCCAGCTGGTGCGCAGCGCCGGCGGCTGGGCGCAGCTGCAGGCCAAGGAGGGCACGCACGCGATCGTCAAGCTGCCCTCCGAGGAACTGCGCATGGTCAACCTGACCTGCCGCGCCACGATCGGGCGGCTCTCCAACGCCGACCATCAGAACGTGAGCCTGGGCAAGGCCGGGCGCCGGCGCCACCTGGGCGTGCGTCCGACCGTGCGCGGCACGGCGATGAACCCGGTCGACCACCCGATGGGCGGTGGCGAAGGCCGCACCGCCGGCGGGCGCCACCCCTGCTCGCCCAACGCCGTGCTGGCCAAGGGCGGCCGCACGCGCAACAAGAAGAACCCGACCAACAAGTTCATCCTCCGCCGGCGCAAGAAGGGACCGCACTGATCCATGGGTCGCAGCACGAAGAAGGGCCCGTTCATCGACGACCACCTGCTCGAGAAGGTGGCCCGCGAGATCAAGGCCGGCACGAAGAACCCGATCAAGACCTGGTCGCGGCGCAGCACGATCCCGCCCGAATTCATCGGGCACACCTTCATGGTCCACAACGGCAAGCAGCACCTGAAGGTCTACGTGACCGAGGACATGGTCGGCCACAAGCTGGGCGAGTTCGCGCCGACGCGCATCTTCCGCGGCCACACGAACAAGAAGGAAGAGGCGCCCGCCGCCGGAGGTGCAACGCCGTGAGCGAGACCCCCGAATTCGTCGCGAAGCACCGCTTCGCGCGCATCACCGCGCGCAAGGCGCGCCGGATCGCCGACCTGATCCGCGGCCGCAGCGTCAACGAGGCGCTCGAGCTGCTCAGCTTCGCCCCGCAGCGCGGCGCGAGCTTCTACGTCAAGGTGCTGCACAGCGCCGTGGCCAACGCCAGCCAGGACGAGGCCATCAACGTCAACCGCCTGGTGATCAGCGAGTGCCGCGCCGACGACGGCCCGCTGCTCAACGACCGGCTGCGCTGGCGACCGGGCCCGCAGGGCCGCGCGATGCCTTTCCAGAAGCGCCTTTCGCACCTGACGGTCAAGGTCCGCGAGCTCGCCGAGGCGGCTCCCAAGAAGTCGATGGAGGAGCGCAAGTCCTAGCGGACGGCCAGACGAACCCATGGGACAAAAAATCCATCCGACGGGCTTCCGCATCCCGGTCATCGAGCCCTGGCGCTCGCGCTGGTACGCCAGCAAGAAGGACTTCAAGAAGTTCCTCCTGCAGGACAAGCAGATCCGCGACCACGTCTTCAAGGAGTTCGGCTCGGCGGGCATCCCGCGGATCGAGATCGAGCGCACTTCCGAGGCGGTCAACGTGGTGATCTACACCTCGCGCCCGGGCGTGCTCGTGGGCCGCAAGGGCGTGCGCGTCGAGGAGCTCAAGAAGGAGCTCCAGAAGATCACCGAGGGCGTCACCTGCCACCTGACGCTCCACGAGGTCAAGCGCCCCGAGCTCGAGTCGAAGCTCGTGGCCGAGGTCATCGCCGAGGCGCTCGAGAAGCGCATGGCCTTCCGGCGCGCGATCAAGCGCGCGATCCAGACCACGATCCAGGCCGGCGCCAAGGGCGTGAAGATCGAGCTCAACGGCCGCCTGGGCGGCGCCGAGATGGCGCGCCAGGCCAAGGAGCGCGAGGGGCGCGTGCCGCTCTCCACGCTCCAGGCCAACGTCGAATACGGCACGGCTACGGCCTTCACTACCTACGGCACGCTGGGCGTCAAGGTCTGGATCTACAAGGGCGACATCGAGCGCGGCAAGATGGTCGACTTCAAGGCCTCGATCGGCAGCGCGCCGCGCGGCGGCTCCGGCGGACCGCGCGGTCCGCGGCGCGATCGCGATCGCGGCGGGGACCGCGGCCCGGAGCGCGAAGCGCCTCCGGCCAGCCCGGCCCCGAGCAAGCCCGCCCCGGGCACGAAGGAGTCCTGACATGGCCTTGATGCCCGCCCGGACCAAGTTCCGCAAGCAGCACCGTGGACGGCTGAAGGGCCTGGCCACGCGCGGCAACCGCGTCGAGTTCGGCGACTTCGGCCTGATGGCCATGGACTACTGCTGGCTCACCGGCCGGCAGCTCGAAGCCGGGCGCGTGGCCGCCAGCCGCGCCACCGGCGGCGAGGCACGCATCTTCATCCGCGTCTTCCCCCACAAGCCGGTCAGCTCCAAGCCGGCCGAGATGCGCATGGGCACGGGCAAGGGTGAAGTCGAGTTCTGGGCGGCCGAGATCAAGCCCGGCACCGTGCTGATGGAGCTCGGCGGCCTGAGCGAGGAGAAGGCCCGTTCGGCCTTCAAGCGCGTGGCCCACAAGCTCCCGATCCGCGTGAAGCTGCTGCGCCGCCTGCCCAACACCTGAGCCCGCCCATGAAGATCCAAGAGATTCGCGGCAAGACCGACTACGAGCTGCAGCGCGACGCCGAGAAGCTGCGGCGCGAGTACTTCGACCTGCGCTTCAAGGCGCCGGTCCAGAGCCTGCAGAGCACCGCGCGCCTGACGACCATCAAGCGCGCCGTGGCGCGCATCGACACCGTCCTCCACGAGCGCAAGCTCGGCACGCGCGGCGCGACCTCGCGCTGAGCCCGGAAGGCACCCCACCGGACACCCCCATGACCGAATCCCGCAACACACGACGCACGCTCGAGGGCCTCGTCACCAGCGACAAGATGGAGAAGACCATCACCGTCCTGGTGACGCGCACCTACCAGCACGCGAAGTACAAGAAGTTCGTGCGCGAACAGACCAAGTACCACGCGCACGACGAGAAGGGCGAGGCGCAGCAGGGCGACCGCGTCGAGATCATGTCCTGCCGGCCGCTCTCCAAGCTCAAGCGCTGGCGCCTCGTGCGCGTCGTCTCCAAGGGCCCGCAGGTCGCCGAAGTCACCTTCGACGACGTCCCCGGAGGTGCCGCTTGATCCAGATGCAGACCTGGCTCGACGTGGCCGACAACACGGGCGCCAAGCTCGTGCAGTGCATCAAGGTGCTGGGCGGCACGCACCGGCGCTACGCGGGACTCGGCGACATCGTCGTCGTCTCGGTCAAGAAGTCGCTCCCGGCCTCGGAGTTCCGCCAGGGCGCGGTCGCCAAGGGCGTGATCGTGCGCGTGCGCAAGAACACGCGCCGCGACGACGGCTCCTACGTGCGCTTCGACCAGAACGCGATCGTGCTGATCGACGCCGACGGCAATCCCAAGGGCGAGCGCCTGCAGCGCGAGTTCCCGGTACACGCCAGCAACGTGATGCTCTGGGACGAGAAGCTCGGCAAGGGCGTGCGCAAGCGCCCGGCCCCGGAAACCGCGGGCAAGTCCGCCAAGAAGAAGAAG
>WNFL01093941.1_pt2 | contig 11899 bp, 9 predicted proteins | sample 5400361 | NCBI WGS metagenome assembly WNFL01 (sample SAMN13153351, study PRJNA577476) | soil metagenome | isolation source: 40 cm soil on Douglas fir-dominated hillslope | place: USA:California | collected 2013-09-17
GCCGTAGCGCTGCTCCTTCTCGGACCAGAAGCTCTCGAAGCCGCGCTCGGCGTCCGCGAGGAGCTGCTCCGCGCGGGCGGCGAGCTCCGTTCGATCGAGCGTGCGGGCCAGCTTCGCGATCCCGCGCAGGCCGCTGATCCAGATGCCGGAGAGGAAGATCTCGGTCTCGATCCTCCCGACCAGCACGCCCGCTTCGACGGCCGCGATCCCGGCCTTGCGATTCGAGATCAATCCGCGCTCGTCGAGGCAGCCCTCGCAGTAGCCCAGCGCATGTTCGGCTGCCGGCAGGAGCTCGCGCGCGAGCGCGAGGTCGCCCGATCTCTGCACGACGTGCTCGAGCACGGCCAGGAAGGCCGGCGTGTTGCCGGCCTTGTAGTAGGCGTAGGGATACTCCGTGGTCCACTCGCACAGGCGCGCCGACAGCACGAGCTCGTGCATCAGCTTGCCGTCGGCGCGCTGGTGGCTCGCGGCGAAGCGCAGGACCCGCTTCGCGCCCTCGAAGTCGCCGTACGTGCACATCGCGCGCGCCGCGGCCATGGCGTCGCCGTCGAAGAACCAGCCGAAGCCCGGGCGCTCGCTCGCGCCGCCTTCGCGCAAGCCTGCGACCAGCCCGCGTCCCAGGCCGTCGACCTCGACCCAGGCGCGCTCGATCGCGATCTTGGCCCACAGGAGCGCACCCTCGAGCGGCTGGGTGCGCGCGAGGAAGGCGCGCCAGTGCTCGCTGCTCCCCAATCCGGCGCCCGCGCTGAGGCGCCAAATCTCGCGGACGATGCGCACGACGTGGTCGGCCCGCGCGAAGCCGCAGGCGGCTTGCTCTTCGCCGAGGAGCGCGCCCTGGCTGAGCGGGTCGGGGTAGAACTCGGCCCCCGCGATGCGAAACTGGACACGCCCGCCGCTGCGAACGGGCACGCGCAGCACGACCGGGCCTGCGCCGAGGGAGTGGTCCGCCTCGAGCGGCAGCGGATCCATCCCCTCCGCCCCGATGAGCGCGGCGAAACGTCCGAGCTCCTCGGTCAGCAGCAGAGCGCCAGTCAGGGCGTCGCACGCGGCGATTCGGCCGCCCAGCCCGGCCGGCCACTGCGGCGAGAAGTCGGGCATGATCGCAAGTTCGAGCGTCGCGTCCGCGCCGGAGAGCAGTTCGACCTCGAGGAAGGCGACGCGTACATCGTGCGCCGCGGACCAGGTGGCGCGGACGCGCGCGGAGGAGAGCACGGCGCGCTCGGGACCGACCTCGACGGCCTCGGGGCGCAGCGGCTCGCCGGCGACACGCAGCTCGATCCCGCGCGCCAGGCGCAGCGGCCACATCCAGAGCTCGAAGATCCCGCTCTCGCGGCCGAGCCAGGCCATGCGCGTGCCGGTCGCCTCGACGAAGCGCCGCGGGTCCGCGCGCGCGCGCAGGCAGGGGAGTTCCTCGGGTTCGCTCGGTACCATGCGCGCCGAGTGCAGAGGCTAGCTTGCAGCGGAGGTCTGGGGAAGATCGTGGCGGCGCTGCTCCTGTGCTCTGCCAGCGCGCGCGCCGGCCACGAGCGGCTCGTCGTGATGGCCGAGCAGCAGGTGCTCGAGTCCTGGCCGCTGCTCGAGAAGATCGCGCGGCGCTTCGAGGCGGCCGAGCCCGGCTTGAAGGTCGAGCTCTACGACGAGGGCGGCGCGGTGGGCGCGCGCGACAAGATCAAGTTCCTGCTCGCGGGCGAGCTGCAGGTCGACGTCGCGCGGATCGACATCTCGGAGCTCGCGGCCTTCGCGCGCGAGGGCGCGCTGCTCGACCTCGAGCCCTACGCCGAGGCGGACGGCGAGTTCCACGCGGCCGACATCTGGCCCTTCGCGCTCGACGCCTGCCGCGACGCGCGCGGGCACGTCTACGGGCTGCCTTCGACGTTCACGCCCTACGTGATGTACTACAACCGCGACCTGCTCGAGCAGGCCGGCGCGCCGCTGCCGAAGGAGGGCTGGACCTGGGACGACCTGCTCGCGGCGGCGCGCAAGGTCACGCGCGACAGCGACGGCGACGGGCGCATCGACACGTACGGGATCTCGCTCACGCAGTGGCTGCAGGCGGTCGTACCCTGGGTCTGGCAGAACGGCGGCGAGCTGGTCAGCGCCGATCTCTCGCACTCGCGCCTCTCCGAACCCGAGGCCGTCGAGGCCTTCGAGTTCCTCCACCGGCTGCTGCACGAGGAGCACGTCGCCTCGTTCGACGCGAGCTTCGCCAACCAGATCAGCCAGGGGCTGTTCCAGGCCGGAAAGGCCGCCTTCTACGGGCCGGTCGGCTACTGGGAGACGTACCGCTTCCGCTCGATCGCGGGCTTCCGCTGGGACGTCGTGCCGCTGCCGCAGCGCAAGTGCGCGGCGACCAGCGTGGCCATGACGGTCTACGTCGTGCCGCGCACCAGCGCCAACCCCGCGCGCGCCTGGCGCTTCCTGCGCCAGCTGGTCGGGCCGGAGTACCAGACGCGTCTCGCGCGCATGGGCAACGGCGTGCCGGCGCTGGTCGCGATCGCGCACTCGCCCGACTTCCTCAAGCCCGACGTGCCGCCCGAGAGCGAGCAGGTCTTCCTCGACGTGCTGGCGCACGCGCGCCTGCTGCCGCCGCTCGCGAACTGGAAGAAGATCGAGTCGCTCTGCCAGTCGGAGCTCGAGGGCATCCTGCTCGTGCGCGACACGGACGTGCCCGCCGCCTGCGCGCGCATGGCGGCCAAGACCGACGAGTTCCTGCAGCGCGAGACGCAGCGCGGCGCGCGCCCACGCGTGCCGGTCGGCGTGCTCGAGACGAGCCTGGCCGCGAGCGCGATCGCGCTGGCGGGCTTCCTCGTCTGGAGGCGGCGCAAGTGCGAAGGCCCGCTGGCTCGGGCCGAGGCGCGCTCGGCCGCGCGCTTGCTCTGGCCCTTGGCCNNNCGCCGCTGGCGCCGCTCGAGGATGCGCGCTGGGTCGGGGCGCAGAACTTCGCGCGCCTGTTCAGCGACAGCACCTTCGCGAGCTCCGTGCGCGCGACGCTCGTCTACGCGCTGGCCAGCGTGCCGCTCTCGCTGGCGGCGGCGCTCGGCCTGGCGCTCTTCTTCTCGAGCGAGACGCGCCTCGCGGCCTGGGTGCGCACGCTGGTCTTCGTGCCCGCGATCGTCTCGCCGGTGATCCTGGGCGCGCTCTGGCGCTGGATCCTCGACCCCGAGCGCGGGAGCGCCAACCAGCTCCTGGCGCACTTCGGCATCGACGGCCCGCGCTGGCTGCTCGACCCGCACTGGGTCGTGCCGTCCTTCGTGGTCGTCTCGCTCTGGAGCATCGGGGCCCAGATGCTGGTCTTCGTGGCCGCGCTGCAGAGCGTCGACCGGACGCTGCTCGAGGCCGCGCGCGTCGACGGAGCGAGCCGCTGGAGGCGGCTCCTGCACGTCACGCTGCCGCAGCTCTCGCCGGTGATCCTGTTCAACGCGATCACCGGCAGCGTGGCGGCCTTCCAGATCTTCGCCCAGCCCTACGTGATGACGCTCGGCGGACCGGGCGACGCCTCGCGCTTCCTGGCGCTGTACGTCTACGAGACGGGCTTCCTGCACTTCGACATGGGCTACGCCTCGGCGATCGCCTGGGCGCTGTGCGCGCTGCTGCTGGCCGTGCTCGGCCTGCTGGTGCTCGCCTCGCGGCGTTTCGTGCACTACCGCGCCGGGGGGAACCCCGCGTGAAGCCCGCGCGCGCCGCCTGGACCGCCTGCGTGCTGCTGGTCGCGTTCGCCTTCGGCTACCCGCTCTGGTTCATGCTCGCGACCTCGCTCCAGCCCGAGGGGCACGGCCTGGAGGCGAGCAGCCTGGCGTCGGCCACGCACTTCGAGAACTACGCCCGCGCGCTGCGCCAGATGGGGGACTTCCCCCGGCTGCTCTTCAACACCGTGCTGCTGACCGTGCTCTCGATCGCCGGCCAGCTGACGACCTGTTCGCTGGCCGGGTACCGCGATGTGCTTCCCGGACACGGTCGGCGCGATCGCGCGCTTCCTCCTCTTCCGCGCGCTCGGCCTCGTGGACGGCTACGCGCCGCTCGTGCTGCCGACCGTGCTCGGGGGCGCGCCGCTGTTCATTTTCCTCTTCCGCCAGTACTACCGCTCGCTGCCCGAGGAGCTGGGCGAGGCGGCGCGCGTCGACGGCTGCACGCACTTCGCGATCTGGCGCAAGGTGATGCTGCCGCTCTCGCGCCCGATGCTGGTGACCGTGGGCCTGTTCACCTTCCTGGCGACCTGGAACGACTTCTGGGCGCCGCTCGTCTACCTGCTCTCGCCCGAGAAGCGCACGCTCTCGCTGGCGCTGGCCGGCTTCCAGCGCACCTACGACACCTCGGTCGAATGCCTGATGGCCGCCTCGGCCGTGGTGCTCGCGCCCTGCCTGCTGGTCTACTTCGTCGGCCAGCGGCTGTTCCTGCGCGGCGTGCGCGTCGCGGCCTCGAAGGGCTGAGCCATGACGGTGCTCGAACTCGAGCGCATCTCGCAGCGCTTCGGCACGACCGAGGTGCTCCACGAGGTCTCGCTGCGCGTCGCGGGCGCGGAGTTCCTGACCGTCGTGGGGCCTTCGGGTTGCGGGAAGTCGACGCTCCTGCGCGTGGCGGCCGGACTGCTCGAGCCCGACTCGGGCGAGGTGCGCCTCGACGGCACCTGCGTCAACGGCTGGGAGCCGCGCCGACGCGACGTAGCGATGGTCTTCCAGAACTACGCGCTCTACCCGCACCTCTCGGTCGAGCGCAACCTCGCGTTCCCGCTCGAGAACGCCCACCTCCCGCGCGAGGCGATCCGCGCCCGCGTGCGCGAGAGTGCGGCGCTGCTGGGCCTCGGCGAGCTGCTCGCGCGCAAGCCGGCCGAGCTGTCCGGCGGCCAGATGCAGCGCGTCGCGCTCGGCCGCGCGATCGTGCGCAACCCGCGCTACTTCCTCTTCGACGAGCCGCTCTCGAACCTCGACCCGCGCCTGCGCGGCGAGCTGCGCGTCGAGATCGCCGCGCTGCAGCGGCGCCTGGCGATCCCGACGCTCTACGTCACGCACGACCAGGCCGAGGCGCTCTCGCTGGGCTCGCGCGTGTGCGTGCTCTGCGCCGGCCGGGTCGAGCAGGTCGGGAGCCCGCGCGAGGTCTGGGAGCAACCCGCGTCGACGCGCGTGGCGACGCTGCTCGGGAGTCCCGCGATGAACCTGCTGCGCCTGCCGCTCGAGGGCGGGCGCGCACGGCTCGGCGCGTTCGTCTTCGAGCCGCCTGCGCTGGCGGGGGAGTCCGAGATCGTGCTGGGCCTCCGGCCGCACGAACTCGCGCGCGGCGAGGACCTCGAGCTCCGCGTCGAGTGGGTCGAAGAACAGGGCGACCGGCAGGTGCTCGAGGCTTCGATCGGAGGACAGCGCCTGCGCCTCGCCGGTGTGTTCCCGGGAATCATCTCGCCCGGGACGGGCCTCTGCGTCGGGCTCCGCTCGGCGGCCTGGCACTGGTTCCACCCGCGCAGCGGCGCGCGTCTCGGGGGATCGTAACTCCTGGGTCTGACGCCCGTCCCGGGCTCGCCGGGGCCGCAAATAGGCGTCCCTGCTCGAGGGGTGGGTGGTAGAGTTTCCAAGGCAGTGAGGCAGGAACCCCGGGGCCGGGGCGCTCGTCGAACGGCGTTGAGCGTCCGCCCTGAAACCGGCGCCACTGCACGAACCGTTCGACTCCGCAACACCGATACCACCTTCAGGACATCCTTATGCTTCGCTCCTCGATCTGCCTTGCGAGTGTCGTGCTCCTAGCCGCTTCGTCCCTCGCGCAGCGCACTCTCGCGCCCCAGACGCGCCCGATCACCGCCCCGATCCAGTACGCGGGCGTCCTGCACCTCGCGACCGGGACATGGTCACAGCAAGGCTTGCAGGGCAGCCAGCCCGTCGCAGCACCCGGGATCATCTACGACAACACCTGCATGCCTTTCACTCCGGGTAGCTATACGACCATGCCGGTGAACGCGAAGATCACCGACGAGGGCCGCCTGCCCGCGATGGACAGCGTCGTGATCCCCAACACGAACAGCATTGGGAACGACTCGGAGGTCGGCACCCAGAACAGCTACATGGTCGACGGTTTCCGCATCGCGTACTGCACGAAGGCGGCCGTAAACCGCAGCTACAACATCAGCTTCTATCAAGCCTACGACTCCTGCACGGTGCCCCCGGCGGCAACCGCGGCTTTCGCGGTCACCGGACTTCCCGGTTCAGCAACAGTCGGCACGACCGCCTGCTGGATCGTCGACGTGGATCTCGCGGACTGCAATCCGGGCGGCACGCCGCTTTCGTTCACCATGCAGGCGGACGCCGATGGCACGTACGGCGGCGGTGCCGGAGGAGTGGGTGACACGTTCGGCTGGTCGTTCCAGCTGACGAGCAGTCCGGCCAATGCCGACGGCCTGATCATCGCGGGCGGCAAGCCGACCACCGCTGGCGGTTCATACACGGTCTGCTCGGGCTCCGACGGTACCGTGTTCGACTCGGGCACCGTCTCGTCGATCTATCCCGACAACTCGGAAGCGATCGATCTCGGGCCGCCGCCCACGGCCTGCGGCACGCTCCCCGCAGGCGCAACGCCGGAAGCAGGCACGGGCATGGGTTCACAGGATGCCATGCGCGTTGAGAACTACCCCCCCTTGGCGAACGGCTGTTACACCAATGGCGCGACGCTGATGGGCGGCTACTACATCCAGATCTACTGCGCGAGCGTGGAGATTCCCTCGCAGATCACGCCGCCGGTAGCCTTCTGCGATCCGGGCGCAGGCGGCGTCCTCGCCTGTCCGTGCTCCAACCCGCCCACCACGGCGGGTCGCGGATGCAACAACTCGGCGAGCACGGGCGGCGCCGCGATGACGTTCGCGGGCCTGAACTCGCTGGCCACGCCGACGCTGGCCTTCACCAGCAGCGGGGAGAAGCCCACGGCAGGCTCGATCCTGATCCAGGGCACGGTGGCCGGCACGGGCCTGGGCTTCGGCCAGGGCGTGCGCTGCGCGGCGGGCATCGTCAAGCGCCTCTTCTTCCACCAGGCTGTCGCCGGCACGGTCACGCTGCCGAACTTCGGCCTCGGCGACCTGGACATTCCCACCCGCTCGGCGGCCCTGGGCAACACGATCAACCCCGGTGAGAACCGCTGGTACCAGGTGTACTACCGCGACGGCACCGTCCTCGGCGGTTGCCCGTCCACCCTGCAGTTCAACGTTTCGAACGGCTGGCAGGTGACCTGGAACTGAACGGCCGGACAGCGCCCGACCGACCGGGGCCGGCGAGGCGATCGCCGGCCCCGGCTCGTTCGCAGGGATCGCGGCGCGTGCCTCAGCGCAGCTGCAGTTGCCGCGCGAGCTCGGCAAGCTCCTGGCGCGGGCCGAGCCTGCGCTCCAGCGCCTCGAGCTCCGCGCGTCCGGCCGCGGCGCCCGAGGTCTGCGTCGCGAGCCTGACGAGCCGCTCCGCGCAGTTCCAGAACCAGCCCTCGCGGTCGGGCTCGGCCAGCGCCGCGAGCGCGGAGCGCCAGGCCTCGAGCGCAGCGCGCGGTTCGTCCAGCAGTCGTTCGACCTCGCCGAGTCCGAAGCCCGCGTTGAAGTGCTCCTGCGGGCCGCCGGGCAGGCTCAGCGCACGGGCGAACGAATCGCGCGCGCGCCGCAGCAACGGCAGGTCGGCCGCGAGCGGCGGAGCGTCGCCGCGCTCGAGGCGGTAGCACTCGAAGAGCGCCCGGCCGAGGTCGTAGTGGCCCTGGCCGTGCGCGGGCAGCGCCGCGACGCACGCGTCGGCCACTTCGCGCGCCTCGGCGAAGCGCTGGCGCGCCGCCAGGAAAGCGTAGAGCTCGGCATAGTTCGAGGGATCGTCCCGCTGGCGCGCCAGCGCCTGGCGCAGCTCGGACTCCGCCTCCTTCTCGCGCCCCAGCTGGGCCAGCGCGAGCCCGCGGTCGCGGTGCAGCCGGGCCAGGCCCGGGTCGCGCGCCAGCGCGGCGTCGAAGTGCTCCAGCGCGCGCTCGGGCTGTCCGTGCTGGGCGTAGTGGACGCCCAGCTGCCACCAGCCCTGGGCGTCGTCGAGCTTGACGCCGCGCGGCACGTGGTGCACGAGGAGCCACAAGGCGCCGGCCCCCGCGGCCGCCAGGCCGAGCTCGCGCCAGCGCCGCGCGCGCCAGGCATCGTGGCCGCGGACCAGGGCGTGCGCGGCGAAGACGGCCAGCGGCAGCACGAGCGGCATGCGGAAGCGTGCGTTGACGAAGAACAGCACGACCGTCGCCGCGTAGACCGGCACGAGCGCGTAGAGCGGGAAGAGCTCGCGCCAGCGGCGCGCGCTGAGCAGCATGCCCAGCAGCCCGAGCGGGAGCAGCAGCCCGTATCCGAGCGGCAGCCAGCGCAAGAGCGGCCCGAAGTGCAGCGCGAAGAAGCGCTCGTCCTGGTTGTTGCCCAGCTCGCGGTCGGTCAGGAGGAGGCGCAGCTTCCAGACGAAGAGCTCGAGCGCGCGCGCCGGCTGCGCGGCCCAGAACGCGCGCACGCGCTGCACGTAGGCAGCCGAGACCTCCGAGGGCCGCAGCGGACGGCCCGCCAGCGCCTCGGCCTGACGGATCGAATCCTGGTAGCCGCCCCACCAGTCGGCGCGCGTGCCGGGGACGATCGCGCTCGCGCCGTCGGACTGCGGGTTGTTGCCGATCCACAGGTTGACGCCCGCCTGCGTGCTGATCAGCGCCCAGTCGTGGCCGGCGAGCCCGTTGGTGAGCGTCACCGGCGCGATCGGCAGCGCCAGACCGACGAGCGCCACGATCAGCGCGCGCAGGCGCGTGCCCAGCGCCTGCGCGCGCCCTTCGGAGAGCATCCAGATCCCGGGCGCACCAGCGCCGCCGCCCCGAGCGCCACACCCAGCGCGAGCGCGCGCCGGCCCTCGGGCCGCTCGCGCCAGCGCAGGCCCGCGAGCACGACCAGCAGCGTGCTCGGGACCTCGAGCACGGGCAGGAGCAGCTCCGCGTCGAAGTAGATCAGCATCCAGTAGCCCGCGCCCAGCGCCGCGGCGAGCAGGCCGGTGCGCCGGTCGAAGGCGCGCAGGCCGACGCGCCAGGCGAGCCAGCAGGACCAGGTGCCGATCAGCGCCTGCACCAGGCGCACGGCCAGGAGGTCGCCGCCGACGAAGCGCAGGCAGAGCGCCAGGAACCAGGGGTAGAGTGGCGCGCGGAAGAAGGGCCCAGGCTGGAACTCGTGCCCGGCCGCGAGAGCGCGCGCCCACCCGAGGTGGTAGGCCGCGTCCAGCGCGGGTTCGGCGAAGAACGGGTTGGCGCGCGACTGCAGGACGTAGACGAGGCGCAGCAGGAAAGCCGCGAGCAGGATCCCGGCCAGGATCCAGCGCGCGCGGCGGTCGGCTCCGCGCGCCTGCGCCGCGCTCAATTGCAGAACAGGACGTGCAGGGCGTCGCTGGTGTTGAACTGTGCGCCGCCGCCCAGCGGGTCGCGGTAGTAGAACTGGAAGTTCTTGGCCAGGCCGGGCGCCAGGCCCGGCATCGTCGCGAAGTTCGGGTGATAGGCGGCGTCGCCGAAGGGGTTCGTCACGATCACGGGCAGGCGCCTCACGTTCGTGGCGCTGCACAGCCAGCCGTTGCCGAACGGCGTCTGGGCCAGGCCCTCGCCGTAGATGTACAGGCCCGGCACCGAGGCCGGACAGGTGACCGTCAGCAGGTTGAGGTTGTTGAGCGTCAGGCTGCCGTTGCCGGTGAAGTTGATGGTGGCCGCGAAACCGGTCGAGTTGTAGCCGCCCTGGCAGTAGGTGTTGGGCGTGGTGCAGATCTCTCCGACGATGTAGACCTCGCCGCCGGCCTGGTCCACGATCAGGATCTCGCCGTAGCCGTCGGTCCCGAACGCGACCGGGTTGGAGATCGCGTGGCCGCCGCCCGGGGCGAGCTGCGCGGTGCGGTCGGTGAGCTGCGTGACCTGGCCACCCGAGTAGACCAGCGTCCAGATGCGGCCGCTGCAGTAGTCGGCGAACATGTACGCGCCGGCCAGCGCGAGGATGCCGCCGCCGCGGTACACGTCGCCGCCGATGATCGCGCAGTTGCCCGCGCTGTGGGCGTACTCGTGCACCGGGAGCGTGAGGCCCGGCGCGAAGCAGGTGCAGCCCGTCAGGCCCGTGCAGTCGCGGGCTCGACGTCGAGTTCCTCCCAGGCGTTCTGCCCGACGTCGGCGAGGTACAAGTCGCCCGTCGCCGCGTCGAAGCTGAAGCGCCAGGGATTGCGCAGCCCGAGGTCCCAGGCCAGCGGGATCGCGCTGCCGGGGAACGGATTGCCCGCCGGCGCGACGCCGGGGTTGGCCGGGTCGATGCGCAAGAGCTTGCCGAGGTACGTGTCCATCGACTGGCCGTTGCCCATGGGGTCGTGGCCGGCGCCCGTGTCGTTCGCCGCGCCGCCGTCGCCCAGGCCGAGATACAGGAAGCCGTCCGGGCCGAAGCGGATGCAACCGCCGTTGTTGTTGTTCTGCGGCTGCGCGAGCGGACCGAAGACGATCTGGGCGCTGGCCGGATCGGCGGTGTTCGAGTTCGGCGGCAGGTTCGTGTAGCGCGCCACGACCGAGGCGCCGTTGTTGTCGGTGTACGAGACGTAGAAGAACCCGTTGTTCGCGTAGTCGGGATCGAAAGCCATCCCCAGCAGGCCCTGTTCCGTGCCCAGGCTGCCGACGAGCGGATCGATGTCGAGGAACGGCGTCGCGAGCAGGGTCGTCCCCTGCACGATGCGCACGAGGCCGTCCTGCTCGAGCGCGAAGAAGCGCGCCGTGTCGCCCGGGACCGCTCCGACCCAGGCGGGCCGGCTGAGGCCGCCGACGACGAACGTCGCCTTCAGGGTCTGGGCCTGGAGCGCGGGAGTCAGGAGTGCGGCGAGGAGTGCGGAGCGAAGGAGTCGCATGGGGAGGGTCTGTGGACGCCCGCGCGTCCCGAGGAGGGTTTCCGGAGGGGCGCTGCGCGCCCGATCTGCCCGTCCCAGTCTCTCCCCGATCGCCGAGTTCGGCAAGGCCAGAGGCGCGCCCGCGTGCTCCGCGCGTCGCTCGGACGCGGCCCTGGCCTGCTAGGATCGGCGGGGATGCACTCCCGACCTCCGCCGCCGCTGCGACTGGAGCACGCGCATTGCCCGGTCTGCGGCGCGGACCGTGCGCGGCCCTACCGCGCCGGCATGTACCGCATCGGCGCGGAGCCCTTCGACCTCGTGCGCTGCGCCTGCGGGATGGTCTACGTCGATCCGCGGCCCGACGGGCCCGCCGTGGCCTGGATGTACGACGACCCGGACTACTACACGCACGGCTACAACCTGGGCGTCGAGTCCGAGAACTACTTCGCGCGCCGCGACGAGCTCGTGGCCCAGTACGAGGCCGGCGCGTGCGCGCTGGCGCTCGAGCTGCGCGGCACGGGCGAACTCTACGAGATCGGCGCGGCCGGCGGGTTCTTCCTCGAGGGCGCGCGGCGAGCGGGCTTCCACGCGCGCGGAGCCGAGCTCTCGCCGCCGGCGATCGAGTACGCCCGGCGCGAGCTGGGACTCGAGATCTTCGCCGGCGAGTTCGAGGACGCGCCGCTCGCCGACGCGAGCCTGGACGTCGTCTACGCGGACAACGTGCTCGAGCACTCGCTCGCGCCCGCGCGCCTGCTGGCCAGCGCCTGGCGCCGGCTCAAGCCGGGCGGACACCTGGTCGTGATCGTGCCGAGCTACGTCAACTCGCCCTGGTTCCGGATGCTCGAGCGGATGCGGCGCTCGATCCCGCGCGCGCTGCTCGGCCCGGGCCTCTTGGCGCTGCTGAAGATCGACGGGCGCGGCGACAACGGCCTGCCCTACCACCTGCTGGAGTTCGACCCGCGCTCGCTCGCGCGGCTCGTACGTCAGGCGGGCTTCCTGCTCGTGCGCAGCGAGGGCTCGCTGCCGCTGCCCGCCGAGCTCTTCAAGGTGGCCCAGCCCGA
>WNFL01115931.1_pt1 | contig 11899 bp, 11 predicted proteins | sample 5400361 | NCBI WGS metagenome assembly WNFL01 (sample SAMN13153351, study PRJNA577476) | soil metagenome | isolation source: 40 cm soil on Douglas fir-dominated hillslope | place: USA:California | collected 2013-09-17
GAACGCGAAAATGGGATGTTGTATATTGGCGCGACGATCTTTGTGGAGCGCGATTCGCAAAAAGGGATTTTGATCGGCGAAGGCGGACAGATGCTGAAAACGATCGGCAGCGCCGCGCGTAAAGAGATCGAAGATATGGGTGGGCGCAAAGTGTTTTTGGAGCTGCGTGTGAAAGTGTTGAAGGATTGGCGTAACGATGAGAACGCGATGCAGAGGTTAGGCTATCGCATGGGGAAGAAGAAACGAAAATAATTCGTGACGTGGGAGAACATCCCGCGTTTTATTTGACCTTCAATGGTTTGAAGCCTTCGCCTAATGCTTCATGTGCCACGCCGATAACCATGAATGCATTGGGGTCACATTCGTTGATGATCGCCTTCAAGGTTGCCACCTCAGCACGTGTGACGACACAATATAAAACGGGACGCGCTTCACCTGTGTAAGCACCAGAGCCATTAAGAATGGTAACGCCACGTTCGAGTTCTTCAATCACACGATTCGAAATGGCATCCACTTCTCTCGTGATGATCATCGCCGTGCGGACTGTGCCACCGCCTTCAAGAACCGTTTCAGAAACCAGCCCACTTACATATAACGTGATCATGGCGTATAACGCATTCTTCCAGCCAAAGACAAAACCGGCGCTGAGGATGACCGCCGTATCCACGATCAAATAACTTTGGGTCATGGGGATGGCACGCCAGTTGTTAAGGATGCGCGCCAGAATATCCGAGCCGCCACTCGTGCCCCGCGCGCGATAAACGAGTCCGTAACCAATGCCGCTGATAATGGCTCCGTATAACGAGTTGAGGAAAATATCACCTTGTAATTCGGTGATGAGTCTGGTTGCTGCACCACTTGGGGTAAAGAGTACTGTCTTTAGAAGCAGGTCTGTGAAGAGTGAATACGTGACGATGGCAAACGCCGTACGAAAGGCGAAGCGACGTCCACCGAGAAAACGCCAGCCGAGAATAAAGAGCGGAATATTGCCGATCAATACCATCAAGCCGATAGGCCAGCCAGTAAAGTGATTGATCAACTGTGAGATGCCGCTCACGCCGCCTGACGCCAGATTTGCCGGAACAAAGAAAACGCGCAGGCTGAACGCCTGGATCACGGAACTGATTCCGATCAGTAGATAATCACGGATGGTAGGGTAATATTTTTTCATTTTATTCTTGCCCGGTGGTCGAGTAGCCCTGAGCGGTTTTTGCGATACTTGCAATTGGCGCAAGTGCAGGTGAGGGCATATCGAGACCACCACTAATAGAAATAGTTTTGGTTATATGTTGGTTTCGATATGCCTTCGGCTACTCAACCAACGGCTTAGTCTAAAATCTCAATCCCCGCCAACTTCTCGATCACGCCCACCACTGCGGAGTTGTCCAACTCGCCCATGCCCAAGTCAATCATTTGCCGAAAGAGTTCTGTGTTCGCAACGGTTCCCGAAACGGGAATTTCATATTCTTTTGCGGTTTCCAAAATGATCTTTAGATCTTTGAGTTGCATGTGTGCCTTGAATCCGGGGTTGCGATTGCCATCAAATAAACGCGGCGGTTTGACGTCGAGCGTCCAGCATTGCGCCGCGCCGCCTTTGATCGCATCCACGACTTTGCGCGGATCCACGCCGGCTTTCTTTGCGAAGACTAACAGTTCACCCATCGCCACCATCTGTGCAGCGACCATGATCTGGTTCGCGGCTTTGGCAACCTGACCTGCACCTGTGTCGCCAACGTGTGTCACCGTCTTACCCATTGCCATCAAAACTGGCATTGCCCTCGCCAACGCGGATGCGTCGCCACCGACCATAATGGTGAGAGTCCCGTTGCGCGCGCCGATGTCACCACCTGAGACGGGGGCATCCAATGCGAACATATTTCGTTCGGTAAATTTTTCTGCGATCATACGCGCGGCAGCTGGTTTGATGGTGGAGTTATCAATATAAATGAGTCCTTGATGCGCGCCTTCGATAATGCCTTTTTCACCCAGCACAACTTTTTCCACGTCGGGTGTATCGGGCAGGTTGGTAAAAACAATATCTACTTGCGCAGCGACCACCGCTGGCGTGGATGCGGCGACCGCGCCTACAGCGACCAGTTCCTCCACAGCGGCGTGCGAGCGATTGTGAACAACGAGAGGAAAACCTGCTTTAAGAATATTGTGAGCAATGGACTTGCCCATTAATCCCAGACCGATGTATCCAACTTTGAGCATGTTGACTCCTTATTTGTAAAAAATTTGCGAAGGTTCGATCCCTCTAGTTTCCATAGTCGAAACACTTGTTTTGCAGGATTATAACGGCTGAAAGACGCGTATAGTGATTCTTTATATGCAGAAATTAAAAGAGACTCTGCTGTCAAGCAAAGTCTCTTGATTGTTGTTTAACTGATCTCAATCGTTTATATACTTCGTATTCAGCAATGTTGTTTTAGACAAGTTCCTGCCTTAGTTTGGCGCTGGCAAAATCCATCAAGGCGACTACGATCACGATAAAAGCTACAATCGTCCCGGCTTTGTGATATTGCAATGAGCCGAAGAAGGTCGTGAGCGTTAAACCAATGCCGCCGCCACCTGCAAACCCGATGATCGTCGCCATGCGAATGTTGATATCCCATTGGTAAATTAGGTAGGAGATAAAGGGTGGCGTGATTTGCGGCAGGATGGCGTAGACGATCACTTGCAAGCGGTTTGCGCCAGTAGCCGTGATCGCTTCAATCGGACCTGGATCGATGTTTTCAATGGCTTCGGAAAATAATTTGCCGATCAGAGCGAATGAGGTCACCGCCAGTGCCAGCATCCCTGCAAATGGACCGATACCAACCCAAAAGACAAAGATGACCACGTATAAGAGCGCTTCGATCGAACGCAGAATATTGAAGATCGCGCGCGCCAGATAATAAATCCAGATCGAGAGGCGGCTGCGTCCAGTTAGATTCTTGGCAGCGAGGAAACTGAAAGGCAGGGCGATGATCGCTCCCAGCGTAGTTGCCAGCATCGCCTGGAAAATAGTAACAAGCATTTGTTGAAAGACAACCTGGATCACCTTCTGCGAGAGATCAATGCTGACGAAGTCAATGATCAGCTGACCAAAATTTTTGCCAGGATTGAATAAACTCCTGACGCTGATCTCAGTGACGTTCCAACAATAGACGAAAGCCACCACGCCCAAAACAACATAGAATGCGAGCCGCAGCCTGTTAAGCACAGGTTTCTTTTTCGTCTCATCTTCTGGAGGAGGTTGATCTTTCAAGATATTTTCGCGCCATTTCGCGCTGATGTAATCAACCAAAATAATGACGATCGCAACGACCCATAGTGCTGTCGCGTATTGCTGGTAACCACCCATGCGGGTGGTTTCGATCACGAAGAAACCGATCCCGCCGCCTGCGACAAAACCGATCACTGTGGCGGAGCGCATGTTGATATCCCAGCGCAGGAGTGAATAAGCCAGAAATGGCGGAACGATCTGTGGGATGACAGCATAGCGGATAGTCTGGATTAAGTTCGCGCCTGTAGCTGTGATCGCCTCGATCGGACCCGGATCGATATGCTCGATCTCTTCGGAAAATAATTTCCCCATCGCTGCCACAGAATGGATTGTTAGAGCGATTACCCCGGCGAAACTTCCCAACCCAACCCACACGATTACGATCAAGCCCCATACAATTGTGTCGATGGCGCGGACGATATTCAAAATACCGCGGGCAACATAATAAACCGCGATACCACCCGGCAAACGAGACATGATATTATGCGCGGCTAAAAAGCTGATTGGTATTGCCAGAATGATCGAGAAAATGGTCGCCATCAAACCCATTGCAATGGTCTCGATCATGGAACCGGCAACAAATGTATTGACCTTGCTATTTGGCGCCGCCAAGCCGAGATCGACCTGCCATTTGGGAGCTGGTAAGAGTTTAACTCTGCCTACGATATCAAGTAGGTTATCGCTCCAGCGAATCGTTCCAGCAGTAGTGCGCTCTGCCAGCTTGTTGCTAATGTACTTATCCATGCAGCTCCAGGCGCAGATCTTATCTTCGCCATTGATGGAGATGGTGATCACATCGGGATTGAGCAGGTTGCTGGCAACAGTCCGTGCATCGGTGAAGCGCTCAACGAGGCGGTTCAGTTTAACATCTGTGACATTCCAAGCAATGACGTAAAGAATAAGTGCGGCAAAAATAATTCCCGATAAAACGTTAAACGATTGATTGGTTATCTGCGCGCGGACATCCAACACGTTCCAAATCCAAAATAGGATGAGCGGCAACCATAACCAGCTTGTGACCATGCTTCCGATTGTCAGCTTGGCGATATTCTGATGAACCAACGACCAGTTGATCAGGAATGCCAGAACGGCAGTCGTCAAAAATATCAGCAGACCGCGACCGAATTTTTTAATTAAGAATTGCCCAAATCCTGGCAGGATCACAGAAGAGACTATGACCAGAGTCGGATTAGCCGATGTTGTTTTGGAACGATCTGAAATTGTCATGAATGATGTGTGTAAAGAAAAGTGGATTTGGTCGGTTAGGACTCGCACGCCTCATACTATCGAGACGTGTTCTGCTTCCTGCCCATAAATTGCTTTGAATTGGGCATCGTCGATTTGTTTGGGCAATCCCTGAAAGACCAATTCGCCATCCTTGAGCGCAATCAGACTACACAAGACAGTGATGCCGCGTTCTTTATTCAATTGCTCAAGATATTTGAGGATCGAATGTGACAGCACCGGGTCCAGTGATGCGACCGGTTCATCAGCCAGAATCAATTTAGGTTCCTGCATCAAAGCCCGGGCAATGCTCACGCGTTGTTGTTGTCCGCCTGAAAGTGAATCAGCGCGCACGTGAGCCTTATCAGCCAGTCCCACCTGTTCCAAACTGCTTTGTGCCAGCTTGCGATCTTCTGCAGAAAATAATTGCAGTGAACTTGAGAGAGTGCCCACATATCCCAGACGCCCGGACATCACATTGGTCAACACGGATGAGCGTTTCACCAAATTGAATTGCTGAAAGACCATGCCGATCTGGCGACGGATCTTGCGCATTTCTGTGCTCGAAGCCGCAGTGACTTCCTGATCGTTCCAGAAAATTTTCCCGGAGGTGGGCTCGATCAAGCGATTGATACAACGCAATAGCGTGGATTTGCCCGATCCGCTCAAGCCGATGACTGCCAGAAATTCGCCATCCTTAACTTCAAAGCTGACGTTTTTCAGCGCCTGTGTTCCATTGGGGTAAACCTTGGTGAGATTTTCAACACGTAGCATGATGGGTGTTCTCGTAGAACAATGAATTCGGATAAAGAAAAGCCTGGCAGGTCTTCAGACCTGCCAGGCTTGGCGTTCAATTACTTTACGAGTGTAGCGGGATCAACTCCGGCAGCTTTGAGAACTTTGGCGAAGTCGTTATAGAAATCGGGCTTTACCTGTTGGAAGGAGTCGTAGTTATATAGGCTCTTCAACACAGCCTTGCCACCCGGATCCTGCGCCATCGCCAGCATACCTTCGACAATGACTGCCTGGAGTTTGGAATCCAGACTCTTGATGAACTGCATACCATCGTTCGGGATCTTGTCGGTCACTGCAAAGACAGTTACCTTGGTTGCGATATCAGGATAGGTCGCAGCGAGATTAGCTGAGGTGTCCGTGAGGACGTTGATGAAGGTCACGCCCGCGTCGCAGTCGCCTTTGTAAACGGCGATGGCAACGTTCGGGTGCGATCCGGCGTTCTGTGTGGCTTTGAAATCGGTATCGGGATCAATGCCGTTGGCTTTCAAGATAATATGCGGGACGATATACCCGGAGGTCGAGTTCGGGTCAACGAAACAGAAGGTCTTGCCCTTCAGGTCAGCAAAGGATTTAATGCCCGTGCTGGCGCCAGCAATGAATTGACCTTTATAGAACGGTTCGGGCTGGCCCGCCAGAGCCTTATCGGGATCAATGTCGTTGGTATTATATTTGCGGATGGCCACCAACGCTGGGACGATACCGTACTTCTGTTCAGCCAGCAATACAGAGAAGGTGTTGAGGAAGCTGACTTGCGCCTTCTCAGCGCCCATCGCTTCGATGGATGCAGCAAAGGTGGTACCCACTTCAATCTTGAAAGTATAACCTGTCATTTGGGTCAAACAATCGGCAATCGCTGTGCCGGCTTTGGTGATCTTGCCAGTGTCACCAGACGGAACAAAGGTGATTACGATCGGGTTATCAGAAGCGCCTAATGCTCCAGCAGCTGGAGCAGCTGGGGCATCAGCCAACTTGTCACAAACAGGCGCCGGAGGCGGTGTTGGTGATGGCGGGGCAGCGGTATCTGTCGGCGCAGGTACTGCCGTATCCGTTGGCGGCACCGCGGTGGGAGCTTCTGTAGCTGGCGCTTCCGTGGCGGGCGGTTGCGTGGGTGCTGGAGTGGCGGCGGGTGCGCAGGCAGCAAGTACCAACACAAAAATCGCCATCACAGCAAATAGCATGTGCAGTGACTTTTTCATATCTTCTCCTCTTGAAAATATATGGATTTGAGGGAATGTTCCCTCGATGGGATAATACTTCTGATTAGATATTTAAACAAGTGACTTTTGATTAAAAAATATCAACGTTATTTTGCTGCTGAAGTGTGGATCAGTTAAAAACAAAGAACCTGCCTCTCGCAAGAGAAGCAGGTTCCTGTTAAGGGCGAAGCGGATATTTTATTTGATCGCGTATATAACGTTCACGGTCACAGTGATGGTTAATTGTCCAGGTTGGATCGGGACTGAAGCGGCTTGTGCCACAGCAGCGCCGCCACCCTTGCCATTAAAAAGCGGGACCGGTGAGTTGTCAGAAAATCCGATCGATTGAATATCACCGAGCGTTACGCCAGCCGCGCTGGCTAGTTCCTTGGCTTGAGCCGCAGCATCTTTGACCGCATCGGCGCGCGCACTCTTCGTGGCGGCTTCCTTATCAGCCACGTCAAACTGGATGCTGTTGATGGTATTGGCGCCAGCCGCTACAACTGTATCGAGCAGATCGCCGAGTTTTTTGAGATCGCGCACGGTCACATAGACGGTGTTATCCACGGAATAAACCTTTTGACCCGTGGGCTGACCGGTTTGTTTATCATACTGATCGGTAGGGTAAATGCTAAAGTTGGTGGTTTGAATATCCTTTTTAGCAATGCCAAACTTGGTTAACGCATCGATCATCGCCTGGGTTTGGGTGTTGTTCTCAGCCATCGCATCTGAAGCAGTGGGTTTCTCAGTGTGCACCCCCAGATAAATATAGGCGATATCAGGCACCAGGTTTGCCTGACCCGAGCCAGTGACGCTTAGGCTGCGCACAATTGGTTGAGCTTGCTGGGTAATGGTGGTGGGTCCGCCACAGGCACTCAAAACGAGAGCTAACAGGGCAACCGCTGTAACGAAAATTACTTTTGTCTTCATGGTCATAAACTCCTTGATTGAAATATTACTCCTCATGCAACAATGACGTTGGACTCCTGAAAAAGTTCCCCTACGGTACTTGTATTTTAGTCCATTTCCCGCTACAATCTTTGTACATTTGTTCTATGCCAGTTAACTATCAGGATCTATATACCCGTATCAAGGAAATTGGCGCGGGCGCCCAGGCAAGAAGAAAGAAGAAAGCGGATGCGCAAGCTCAGGCGCGAGAATTGCTCGCTTACTTCGATTCTAAGCTGAATGAACTTCGCGCCAAAGTTGATTCCGCCAAAGCTGCCGACCCTAACATCCGTTGCGCCTACCCACTGGATGAGTCGCTCGCATCTTCCTACCCTCCGCCTGATTCAGTTATCCAAGCAACTCTAATCGCCGCTGATGGTTCGCAGATCGTGCCAGATCGACATGCCGCACTTCAGTATTATGTGATCAATGTGGGAGCAATTGCCATGCAGGTTGGTTCGGGGAATACGCCGGAAATATTTACCGATACCGAACTTCATATGCTCGATGAATTTGAAGACACTTTTTTTAGCGATAGCCAGGTTGCATTACAACGTGATGTAGCCGAACGCAAAAAATTATTGGAAGTCGCCAAAAAATATAAAGGGACGATCATTGCGCTGACAGAGGGACAGCTTGAGTTGTGGGGGTCTGTGGACAGTGACAATTCCAGAGACTTTGAAAAAAGCCTGCAGGATTATCTGGATGCGCTCAAGGAAATGGAAAAACAACAGGTGATCACATCCGGCTATGTGGATAAGCCCGGCGCAAACTGGGTGGTCAGGCTGTTAGAGATTGCAAACATTCCACCAACTGAATTGCCCAACCTGAAAAAAATTCATCCCTTTCTGGGAGTGACTGACCTGTGGCTCTTCAGCCAGATCCTGGGGAAACATGAAAGGTCAGCCATATTTAGACTTCAGGCAAAATCTGCGGAAAAATATAAAGACTCGTTATCCATCCATTTCTTTTATATCAATGTTGGTGACGAAAAGAAACCAAAAATTGCGCGGATAGATGTGCCCTTGTGGATGGTAGAAAATAAGGAAGCCTTGAACACTTTGCATTGCACGTTGATCGAGCAGGCAAAGATCATGGGCAATGAGCCTTTCCCGTACTTGTTGCATCGTGCGCATGAGATCGCCGTTGTCACGCACAAGGAAAAAGAAGAAATTGACCAGATGCTTGCCATTGAAATCAGAAACAATGGCGGCGAAGTTGGCGAAAAATCTGGCAAGCAATCCGCGAAGGATTTACCAGGCAAAACGAGAATGTAACCTTACCCCCTCCCAGCCTCCCCCAAATCCGAAATAAAGTATTGGGATAATTATTCAAAATATTTAATTCGGATTTGGGGGAGGTGCCCCGATAGGGCGGAGGGGGTCTGGTAAGGAGAACAAATGACAGACCAAATCGAAATCGGACGTTTACTCCGTGCAGGGACGACAGGCTTCATTGCAGGTTGCCGAGTCAATCAACTGGATGCGCCATCGTTTGGGGCGTTGGTGCGCGCGCCGCTGGGAGATGGATATCAGATCTTCGGCATCATCTACGATATTCACATTGACGATGACGGGTTGGTGCGTCAACTCGTCACAGCAGATAACGTCAGCAATGAGGTAATGAAGGACAACCGTGAGCGCCGCATCGTGCCGGTGGAGATGTCCGTGCTGGCGGTGGGATATGAACAGGATGGGAAGATTTATCATCTGTTGCCGCCACGTCCACCGTTGAGTTTGGATGTCATTTACAAGTGTGATGATAAAGATATTGCCCGCTTCACGGAGCGGTTTGGATATTTCAGGCATATTTTGAATAATAAGGATATCCCGGTTGGCGAAGTGGTTGCCGCGCACATTTTGCGGGCACAGTCCGCGCATAAGGATAAGAGCTGGCAGGAACGGGCGACACACGAAATAATAACTTTATTACGCGATGATTATCCAACGTTGATGGCAGTCCTTGGCGCGTTGAGCGATGTGAGCGTGTAATGTTATTGCAAGAACAGAATTCCATGATGAATATCAAATCCGGGTCTGGAAATAAGCGTCTCTGGGGTCCCTTGTTCATTATTCCATTCACGACTCTTGCGCTAACTGGATTTGCCTACCTTGGCAATTACACACGATTTATGGCTGATGATTATTGTTCTGCCTACTATGCTCAAAGGCTTGGATTGTTCCGCTCGATCTGGTATTGGTATCTTACTTGGAGCGGACGTTACACCGCTTTCGCTTTTGACTGGCTGACAATGGTCCAAACATTTGGACCCTACGGTGCGCATCTTATCCCACCACTTGCGATTGTGATTTGGACCATTGCAACTGTTGCTGCGATTTACCTGAGTTTGAAACTAATCACGCCCCATTTCTCGACATTGAAACTAGCTACTGTACTCGGAACTTGCTTCACGCTGACAGTGATTGTACTTAGCCCAGATATCGCACAGTCTTTTTTCTGGTTGAACGGGATGCGCTCGTATTCACTGCCTTTGATGGTTGCAAGTATCTATGTTTTTCTTTTTCAATGGATCGTGCCACGTTTGAAATCTGACAAGGCTGTTTTATGGGCTTGCATCCTTGCTTTTCTGCTGACCTTTGCTAACGGCGGATTGAGTGAGACCTATGCGCTTCTGCAATTTGCGTTGCTGGCTTTTCTGACCCGCTTATACTGGCTTTCGCATGACAGAAAACTTGATGCAACTTTCAAAGTTCTCGCCGCCGCAACAATGGGTGCGTTGGTTTCTGTGATCGTGGTCGCGCTTGCGCCTGGCAATACTGTTCGCAAAACAACTTTCCCGCCTTCGCCGAGTTTCATGACGTTGATGGAAATTTCCATTGGCGCTTATTTTTCCTTCTTTCAGGATGTTTTGCTGAACCCGCAAAAAATTAGCGCATTAATCGGCGCATTGTTAGTTAGCACATGGGCCGGGACAAGCTATAAAGTTCAGATCAACTTTCAGCGTTGGGTAATCCCCGTCCAACTTTTCAGCGGACTGGCGTTGTTTTTTATTTGCATTCCACCAGCAGTGTCTGCGTATGTCGAGCCGCCGCCGCCGCGCACCTTGAGCCTTGCAGTTTTTGCTTTAATGGTTTTTTGGATGAATGCCAGTTTTCTTACAGGAAACTGGCTCGCAGGCCGCATCCACTCAACGGTTTGGTTGGAGAGCGGGCTTTTCATCTCAGCCAGTTTGATGATTGCATTGGTTTGTGTGTTGACCCTCTCCTATGTCAACCAACAGCGAGGCGCATATATTTCGTTTGCGCAGAAATGGGATGCAACCGATGCGAAAATTTTGCAGGCTCACGCGCAACATTTGCAATCTGTGAATATCCCAAAGATGGATAATTGGGCGGGGCTTGACCGTCCAAGCGATAATCCAAAATTTTGGGCGACAGCTTGTTATTCAAAGTATTACGATATTCAGGTATATGGACCGCCGTATTAGAATTGGCCCTTGCAGGTGAAAGTGTCGGAAACTCTCGCTAAACCTGGAATGACACGCAACATGTGAAAGAGAAAATTATGCAAATACAACGAACAAATGTCAGTAGCGCGTTTAGCAACGTGAGCGTTTAGGCATGTCTGATTTTTCCTTCGTTCAAATCACGGACCATCACTTGCTTGAATCAGAAGAAGCATTGCGCGATGGATTTTGTCCGGGACATGCGTTTCGGATGGTGATGCGGCACGTTTCAGAGAATGTCGCCGATAAAGCGGACTTTATCATCTCGACCGGTGACCTTGTCGAGCCAGACACGGACGCGACCTATCAGGGCGCTCTGAAGTTGTTGGGTATTCATTCATCTGCTGCGCTGCCAGGATCACAGCGAATCAACATTGAGGGATTGCAGGACTTCCCGATGTATTTTCTGCCGGGCAATCATGATAAACGTGATATGTTCACGCATTATTTGTTCCCTGATTCAAAAGCACCCAATTTATATAACTTCACCCAATTTATATAACTTCACTTTTGAGCATAAAGGTGTGCAGTTTATTTTTATGGATTGGGGCCCTGACACCAAGGCGCATTTGTTTCCTGAAACACATGAGTTTCTGGCGAAGGCATTGCAATCCGATTTGCCGTCTGTGATTGCGTGTCACCAGCATGTGAAGAAGATTGGCAGTCGCTGGCTGGATAATTTCCTGGCAGATAATCTCGATGAGTTCTGGGATGTCGTTCTACCGAACAAGGAAAAGGTGCTGGGCATTTTATGCGGGCATGTGCATATCACGTATGAGGATGAATATGGCGGTGTTCCGATTTATGGGTTGAGGTCGACGGCGTATCCGTTCGCGAGGACGAATGATCCGCTAGTGATATTGGCGGCACCGCATTATCGGTATGTGCATATTCATGATGGTGTTTTGACATCGAGAGTATATAAGGTAACTATTTAAACACGAAGGACACAATGGACACTAAGGTTGGTTAAGTGATGGGTTTGTGGAATTCATTTGGATG
>WNFL01436478.1_pt1 | contig 11899 bp, 11 predicted proteins | sample 5400361 | NCBI WGS metagenome assembly WNFL01 (sample SAMN13153351, study PRJNA577476) | soil metagenome | isolation source: 40 cm soil on Douglas fir-dominated hillslope | place: USA:California | collected 2013-09-17
AACCTAGTGAGGTTGAAACAATAAGCCCCTGATGTTAAGCTACTTTTCAGCGATATTCCGGGGGGGATGGGCACAACCATGCTGAGTCTCTTGAGAAGGAGTGCGTTCCTTGCGCTGCTCGTGGGCGCATCGTTCGCGGTTCACGCCGCCGGGCTCGGCAAGCTCACGGTGAATTCTTCGCTAGGCCAAGTGCTCAATGCCGAAATCGATTTGGTCTCCCTGCAGCCGGGCGAGATGGAATCGCTCACCGCACGCGTCGCGGCGCCCGAGGCGTTTCGCGATGCGCGCATCGAATACACCGGGTCGCTGCGCCTGCTGAAGTTCTCCGTCGAGAAGCGTCCCAACGGCCAGCCATATCTGAAGGTCACCAGCGCGGCCCCGATCAACGAGCCATTCGTCGACGTCTTGATCGAGATCACGTGGCCTTCCGGACGTATCCAGCGCGAGTATCCGATCCTTCTCGATCCGCCCGGCTACGCGCAGGCGAAAGTCACGCCGCCCGCCGCGACCGCGGCACCCCGCACCGCTGAAGTTACGCCGGCCCCAACCGCCGCAGCGCCGACTTCAAGCGCCCCGAGCGCCGCGCCCTCCGCGCGTGGCGAGCTGGTCGGCACCCCGCCCGGTGGTGGTGACACCTACGGACCGGTGCAAAAGGGCGAGACGCTCAGCAAGATCGCCGGCGAAGTGAAGCAATCGAACGTGTCGCTCGAGCAGATGCTGGTCGCGCTCTATCGCGAGAACAAGTCGGCGTTCGTCGGCGAGAACATGAATCGATTGAAGACGGGACAGATCCTCAAGGTCCCGGCGGCCGAGGACGTCAACAAGCTTGCCGCTCCCGAGGCGCGCAAGGAAGTTCGCACGCACGTCGCCGATTGGAGAACGTATCGCGACCAGGTGGCGGGCGGCGTCGCATCGCTGCCTGCGCGCGCCGATTCGTCCAACGTCGCTGCCGGAAAAGTGGGCAGCGCCGCAGTCGTTCCGCCGCCACCTCCCGCGGCCGAATCGAAGGATGTCCTGAAGCTTTCGAAATCCGATGCGAGCAAGGCTGGCTCGTCGAAGGGCGGCGGTGCGCAAGTCAGCGCCTTGCAGGAAGAAGTCGCTTCGAAGGACAAGGCCCTCAAGGAAGCCCAATCGCGCGTCGCCGATCTCGAGAAACAGATCCGCGACATGCAGCGCCTGATCGACCTCAAGTCGGGAGCGCCGGCGAAACCCGCGGACACGAAGGTCGCGACCGCGCCGCCTCCGCCCCCGGCGAAAGTCGAGCCGCCAAAACCCGCGGAAGCGCCCAAGGTCGCCGAAGTAAAGCCGACCGAAGCGCCGAAGCCCGCGGAGCCTGCGAAAACAGAGCCGCCGAAAGCAGAGCCTCCGAAAGCGGAGGCGCCAAAAGCGGAAGCGCCGAAGGTTGCCGAAGCACCCAAGGCCGCGCCGCCGAAACCGTCGGCCGCCGCAGCGAAGAAAGCCCCGCCGCCGCCGTCGATGATGGACGAGGCGATGGACAATCTGCCGATCATCCTCGGGGGTGTGGGCCTGCTCGCATTGCTTGGCGGGGGCGCATTCCTCTTCGCGCGACGACGAAAGGCACGGGCTGAGGCGGGACCGACGAGCTCGATGACGAGCGCCTTTCCCTCCGACCTCAAGCCCAATACCGCTACGGGGAAGTCAGGCGGTGGTCTGGTAGACACCGGGAATAGCTCTTTCCTGACCGACTTCGACAAGACAGGCCCCGGCAGCATCGACACGGACGAGGTGGATCCGGTCGCCGAGGCCGAGGTGTACATCGCCTATGGCCGCGACACGCAGGCCGAGGAGATCCTCAAGGAAGCGATGGCGCGCGACAAGGGGCGCCCCGAGATCGCGTTGAAGCTCCTCGAGATCTACCACGCGCGCAAGAGCGCGACCGCTTTCGAGAACGTGGCCAAGACATTGAAGGAATCGGTGGGCGATGGTCCCGCGTGGCAGAAGGCTGCCGCGATGGGCGCGCAGATCGATCCGGCCAATCCGCTCTATGGCGGCGGAGGCGGTGGCGGTGCTGTGGCTGCCGCGGCCGTACCGGCCGCCGCGGTTGCCGCTCCGAAACCCGACCTCGACTTCGATCTCGAATCGAGCAAGTCCGCACCCGCCCCGAGCTTCGACCTCGACCTCGATGCGCAGAAATCCACGCCCGACCTGCCCACCGATTCGTCGCCCGCGATGGACTTCGATATCGAATCCTCGTCTTCCGCGCACGCACCGGCGGCTGCCGAGGCGCCCAAGGAAGAGAAGGCTCCTTCATTCGACTTCGATCTTTCCGGACTCGATTTCCCGGAGAGCAAGCCGGCGGATGCCGGCGGCGGCGGCAGCGATGCCGGCGCCGAGGCGGTCGGCACCAAGCTCGAGCTGGCGAAGGCCTATCTCGAGATTGGCGACAAGGACGGCGCCCGCGAGATCCTGCAGGAAGTCGCCAAGGAAGGCTCGAGCGCGCAGAAGGAAGAGGCGAAGAAGCTCATCTCTTCGCTGTGACAGGTCATCCCGGCGCAGGCCGGGATCCAATGATTGGGCCCCGGCCTTCGCCGGGGTGACAAATGCGCATCGCACTCGGTCTTGAATACGACGGCTCGGCGTTCTGCGGATGGCAGACGCAGCCCTCGGCCTGCGGCGTCCAGGATCATCTCCAGAGCGCGCTCGCGCGCTTCGCCGATTCCCCTATCGAAGTCACCGCGGCCGGGCGCACCGATACCGGCGTGCATGCGACCGCGCAGGTCGTTCATTTCGACACCGACGCCATTCGCGAGCCGCTCTCGTGGGTTCGCGGACCGAACGCGTGCCTCGGACCGCAATTGCGCGTCGTGTGGAGCCGCGAAGTGCCGGCGGAGTTTCACGCGCGCTACAGCGCGCTTTCCAGGACCTATCGATACCTGCTGCTGAACGAGCCGGTCGCGCCGGCGATCTTCAGGGAGCGCGTCGGTTGGTTTCACGTCCCGCTCGATGTCGAGCGCATGCGCGAGGCCTGTGCCGCGGTGGTCGGCGAACACGACTTCAGCGCCTTTCGCGATTCCCAGTGCCAGTCGCGATCCCCGATCCGCACCATCTTCGAAGCGCGTGTCGCGCGGCATGAGAACCTGGTGGCCTTCACGTTTCGCGCGAATGCTTTCCTGCATCACATGATCCGCAATCTCGTGGGGTCCCTCGTCTACATCGGCGCGGGCCGGCAGGAGCCGGGCTGGATCAAGGAGCTGCTGGCCTCGCGCGACCGGCGCCTCGCCGCCCCCACGTTCGCCCCGGCGGGGCTCTATCTCGCGGGCGTCGAGTACGATTCAGCATTCGACCTGCCGGCGTTCCGACCACAACCGATGCTGACGAGTCATCCCCGCGTAGGCGGGGATCCAATTTGAAAACCGAACGCACGCGCGTAAAAATCTGCGGCCTCCGCGACCCCGAGCACGCGCGCATCGCCGCCGAAGCCGGTGCCGACGCGATCGGCCTCGTTTTCTATGCGCAGAGCGCGCGTTTCGTCGACGCGGCGACCGCCGCGAAGGTGGCGATCGCGCTGCCGCCCTTCGTCACCGCGGTCGGGCTCTTCGTGGACGCGAAGGAGGGCGACATTCGCGCGATCCTTCGGCAGGTGCCCCTCGATGTCCTGCAATTCCACGGCGACGAGAGCCCGGAATTCTGCGCGCAATTCGGCAAGCCCTATCTGCGTGCGGTGCGCATGGAAGCGGCGACCGATTTGCTAGAATATGCACGTCGATTCTCCGCAGCCCGTGCGCTGCTGCTCGACGCCCATGTGCAGGGCCAACCGGGAGGGACCGGACTTACCTTCGACTGGACGGTCATTCCACGCGACCTCCCGATTCCGCTCATTCTCTCCGGTGGCCTCGACGCGGCAAATGTCGCGCGCGCGATGCGCGAAGTGAGACCCTGGGCCGTGGACGTGTCGTCGGGCGTGGAAAGCACCCGGGGCGTCAAGGATCCGCAAAAGATCGTCGAATTCATTCGGAAGGTGCGCCGTGAAGATGCAGGACTTTCCCCGTGACGGGGCGCAGTACTCCCTTCCCGACGCCTCCGGGCACTTCGGGCCCTATGGCGGCATCTTCGTCGCGGAGACGCTGCGCGCGGCGCTCGACGAGCTGACGCTCGCCTACGCCCGCTCGCGCGAGGATCCCGAATTCCAGGCCGAGCTCGCGTGGGAGCTCGAGCATTACGTAGGTCGGCCGAGCCCGGTGTATCACGCGCGTCGCCTCTCCGCGGAGCTCGGCGGCGCGCAGATCTACATCAAGCGCGAGGACCTGAACCATACCGGCGCGCACAAGGTGAATAACACGGTCGGGCAAGCGCTCATGGCAAGGGGCATGGGCAAACCCCGGGTCATCGCGGAAACCGGCGCCGGCATGCATGGCGTGGCCACCGCGACGGTCGCGGCGCGCTACGGAATGGAATGCGTGGTGTACATGGGCACCGAGGACATCGCCCGCCAGGTGCAGAACGTCTACCGCATGAAGCTCCTCGGCGCGACCGTGGTCCCGGTGGAGAGCGGATCGCGCACGCTGAAGGACGCCCTCAACGAAGCGATGCGCGACTGGGTCACCAACGTCGAGAACACCTTCTACATCATCGGCACCGTCGCAGGCCCGCATCCCTATCCGATGATGGTTCGCGACTTCAATTCGATCGTGGGCAAGGAATGCCTCACGCAAGTCCCGGCGATGGCCGGACGCCATCCGGACGTCGTCCTTGCTTGCGTGGGCGGCGGCTCGAATGCGATGGGCATCTTCCACGCCTACATTCCGCACCAGGAGGTGAAGCTCGTCGGAGTCGAGGCGGGCGGCTTGGGGCTCCATACAGGCAAGCATGCGGCGTCGTTGTGCGCGGGCTCGCCCGGCGTGCTGCACGGCAACCGCACTTATCTCATGCAGGATGCGAACGGGCAGATCCAGGAGACGCATTCGATCTCCGCCGGGCTCGATTACCCCGGCGTCGGGCCCGAGCATGCGTGGCTCAAGGACACGGGGCGCGCCCAGTACGTCGCGATCACCGACGATGAAGCGCTCGCCGCGTTCCACAAGCTTTGCCGCCTCGAGGGCATCATTCCGGCGCTCGAGTCGAGCCATGCGCTCGCGCACGCGATGAAGATCGCGCCGGCGATGGACAAGGATCGCATCCTGCTCGTGAATCTCTCGGGCCGCGGCGACAAGGACATGAATACCGTCGCCAAGGCCTCGGGACTCACGTTCTAAATGACCCGAATCGCCGCAACCTTCGACAAGCTGCGCGCTGCCGGGCGACCCGCCCTGATTCCATTCGTCACCGCCGGCGATCCCGCGCCCGAGGTGACGCCCGCGATCATGAACGCGCTCGTCAAAGGGGGCGCGGACGTAATCGAGCTGGGCGTGCCGTTCTCCGATCCGATGGCCGATGGCCCGGTGATCCAGCACTCCTCGGACCGGGCGCTCAAGCATGGCGTGAGCCTGCGTGATGTGCTGGCGATGGTGTCGAAGTTTCGCAAGGAGAATTCGACGACGCCGGTCGTCCTGATGGGCTACGCCAACCCGATCGAGCGCCTGGGGTTCGCTGCGTTCGTTTCAACGGCGCGCGAGGCGGGCGTGGACGGCGTTCTCATCGTCGACTATCCGCCCGAGGAAAGCGGACCGTGGCTCGAGGCGCTTTCCGGATCGGGAATCGACCCGATCTTCCTCCTCTCACCCACGTCGAGCGATGCGCGCATCGACATGGTGGCGCGCGTGGCGAAGGGCTACATCTACTACGTCTCGCTCAAGGGCGTGACGGGTGCGAAGAACATCGACACCGCCGACGTGGAGGCGATGGTGGCGCGCATACGCGCGCGCACGCGTGTGCCCGTCGGCGTGGGCTTCGGCATCCGCGATCCGCAGACCGCGGCACGCGTGGGCCGCATCGCCGACGCCGTGGTCATCGGCAGCCGCATCGTGCAGGAGATCGCGGACTCGCCGCCGGCGCGCGCGGCCGAGCGCGTGCAGGCGTTGCTCGCGCAATTCCGCCAGGCGCTCGACACGAAGAGCGAAGTGTCCGCATGAGCTGGTTTCGCAAGCTTCTTCCGCCGAAGATCAAGCGCGAGGGGACGCAGAAAAAGGCGGTCCCGGAGGGCCTGTGGAGCAAGTGCCCATCGTGCGAGTCGGTGCTCTACTTCACCGACCTCGAGAACAATCTGCATGTGTGCCCGAAATGCGCGTTCCACAATCGGCTCACGGCGCGCCAGCGGCTCGACCTCTTCCTCGATGCCGAGGGAAGGGCCGAAGTCGCTTCGGAAGTGCACCCGGTCGATGCGCTCAAATTCAAGGACAGCCGCAAATACACCGAGCGGCTGGTCGAAGGGGAGCGCGAGACGGGCGAAACCGACGCGCTTGTGGTGATGGAAGGCGCGGTCAAGTCCGTGCCACTCATGGCGGCGGCGTTCGAATTCGGGTTCCTCGGCGGCTCGATGGGCTCGGTGGTCGGCGAGCGGTTCGTGCGCGCCGTGCAGATCTGCTGCGACGAGCACCTGCCGTTCATCTGCTTTACTGCCACGGGCGGGGCGCGCATGCAGGAGGGACTTCTCTCGCTCATGCAGATGGCCAAGACCACGGCCGCGCTTCACCAGCTTGCGGCCGCGCGCCAGCCTTTCATCTCGGTCCTCACCGATCCCACGATGGGCGGTGTCTCTGCGAGCTTCGCCTTCATCGGCGACGTCGTCATCGCCGAGCCTGGTGCGCTCATCGGTTTCGCCGGACCGCGCGTGATCGAGCAGACGGTTCGCGAAACGCTTCCCGCGGGATTCCAGCGCTCCGAGTTCCTGCTCGAGAAGGGCGCGATCGACATGATCGTCGACCGGCGGCAGCTGCGCGACCGGCTGGCGCGGCTCATCACGCTGCTCAAGCGCGAGCCCGCGCCGCAAGCCTGAATCTTGGCCGGCGCCGCGTCCCCGCCGCCTAGCCCGGGACCGGGCGCGTCCCTCGATGCCTGGCTCGGCTACATCTCCGCGGTTCATCCGGCCACGATGGCCCTCGGCCTCGATCGTGTAAGCGAGGTCGCACGCCGCATGAATCTCGCGCTGCCGCCTGTCGCGATCACCGTCGGCGGCACCAATGGCAAGGGATCGACCTGCGCGATCCTCGAACGGATCCTCCTCGAAGCGGGCTATCGCGTCGGCTGCTACACCTCGCCGCACCTGCTGCGCTACAACGAGCGCGTGCGTGTCGGGGACGACGAAGCTGGTGACGACAGGCTCGCCGCCGCGTTCGCGCGCGTCGAGGCGGCACGCGGCGCAACGCCGCTCACCTACTTCGAATTCGGAACCCTCGGGGCGCTGTCGGTCTTCGCCGAGGCACGGGTCGAAGCCGCCATCCTCGAGGTGGGATTGGGTGGCCGGCTCGACGCGGTGAATATCGTCGATGCCGATTGCGCGATCGTGGCATCCGTCGACATCGACCACGTGGCGTACCTGGGCGATACCCGCGAAGCGATCGGCTTCGAGAAGGCCGGCATCTTTCGCGCCGCTCGCCCGGCGATTTGCGGCGATCCCGAACCGCCCTCGACGCTGGTCGATCACGCCAGCAAGGTGGGCGCGGCGCTCCAGGTGCTGGGCCGCGAATTCGGCTTCCAGCGGCAGGATCGCCAATGGGATTTCCTCGGGAAGCGCGGCGCGAAGCGGGCGCTGCCGATTCCCGCGCTGCGCGGCGCGTGGCAGCTGCGTAACGCTTCTTGCGCGCTGGCCGCGCTGGACGAGCTCTCCGAGCGGCTGCCGCTCTCGATCGGCGAGATCAAGCGCGGGCTCACGCTGGTCACGCTGCCCGGGCGCCTGCAGGTGCTCCCCGGCCGCCCTGCGATCGTGCTCGACGTCGCGCACAACCCGCAAGCCGCGCGCGCGCTCGCCGACGGCCTCGGGGACATGGGTTTCTACGAGAACACTTATGCGGTCTTCGGGATGCTCGCCGACAAGGACATCGGGGCCGTGATCGATGCCATCACCGCTCGCATCGATCGCTGGTTCGTCGCCGCCCCGCCGAGCGAGCGCGCCGCTTCCGCCGACGAGGTCGCCCGGCTCCTCGAGGCGCGCGGCCTCGGGGCAGCGACGCGAACCTTCGCCACCGTGGAATTAGCCCTTGCTGCGGCGCGTCGAGAGGCGGGTGCGAATGATAGAATTATCGTTTTCGGATCGTTCTATACCGTGGCGGAAGCGCTGCGGTTCGCACGCTAAAAAACATGGCGTCTTCCCAGACCCCCGAAGCGAGCGAGATCCGGCGACGCGGACGCCAGCGTTTGATCGGCGCCGTCGCGATCGCCCTCCTGCTGATCGTCTTCGTGCCGATGCTGCTCGACTCGGAGCCGCGCTCCGCGCGCCAGGAACCCGCGCTCGACATTCCGCCGCGCGACAATGCGCCGCCGCTCCCCGCGCCGGTTGCCGGCGCGCCCGGGCAGCCGAAAGTGGTGCCTGTCCCCGCGCCCACTGAGGAGAAACCGGCTGCGCCCGCCGCGAAGGTCGCGGTGGTACCGCCCGCGGCGAAGGACCCGATTCTCGCTGCCGCGAAGATGGAAGGATTCGCGGTGCAGGTCGGCGCTTTCCGCGACGAGGCGAAGCTGCAGCAGGCGCGCGACAAGGTCACGGCAGCGAAGATGACCCCTTATACCGAGCCCTCGGGCGAGCTCACACGCCTGCGGGTTGGGCCCTTCACGACGCGTGAAGCCGCGGAGAAGGCGGCTGCCACGATTCGCCAGTCCGTTCCGGACGCCAAAGTGGTTCCGCTGCCATGAACCGGTTGAACTAGCCATGTGCGGAATCGTCGGAGTCGTCGCCCGCAGCCCCGTCAACCAGCTCCTCTATGACGGGATGACCGTGCTCCAGCATCGCGGGCAGGATGCCGCGGGCATCGTCACGGCCGAAGGCCACAGCTTCCACATGCACAAGGGACGCGGGCTGGTGCGCGACGTGTTCCGCACGCGCGACATGCGCGCGCTCGTGGGCCACATGGGGATCGCGCACTGCCGCTACCCGACCGCGGGCTCGGCCTCGTCCGCGGCGGAGGCACAGCCGTTCTACGTGAACTCGCCTTTCGGCATCACGCTCGGGCACAACGGCAACCTCATCAATTCCGAGCAGCTGCGCCGCGAGCTCTTCATGGAGGACCGGCGCCACGTCAACACCAATTCGGATTCGGAGATCCTCCTCAATGTCCTCGCGCACGAGCTTCAGGACGCTTGCCGGGGTTGCGACCGCCTCAATCCGGACCTGATCTTCCGCGCGGTGGCGGGCGTCCATAAGCGCGTGAAGGGAGCGTACGCGGTCGTCGCGATGATCGCCGGCTACGGCATGCTCGCGTTTCGCGATCCGCACGGCATTCGCCCGCTCATCATCGGACGCGCGGACACCGAGAAGGGCGTGGAATTCCTCGTCGCCTCCGAGAGTGTCACGCTCGATACGCTCGGATTCAAGGTGATGCGCGACGTGGCTCCCGGCGAGGCGATCCTCGTCGACGAAAGCGGCAACTTCTACAATCGCCAGTGCGCAGAGCACCCGCAGTTGAACCCGTGCATCTTCGAGTTCGTTTACCTCGCGCGGCCCGATTCGGTGATCGACGGTATCTCGGTGTACGAGAGCCGGCGCAACATGGGCCGGCACCTCGCCGACAAGATCCGCAAGGTCGGGCTTGTCGACCAGATCGACGTCGTCATCCCGATTCCCGATTCGAGCCGCTCGAGCGCGCTGGAAGTCGCGACCAAGCTCCGCAAGCCCTATACCGAGGGGTTCATCAAGAATCGCTACATCGGACGCACTTTCATCATGCCGGGGCACGAGCTGCGCAAGAAAAGCGTTCGCCAGAAGCTCAACGCGATGCCGATCGAGTTCAAGGGCAAGAACGTGCTGCTGGTCGACGATTCGATCGTGCGCGGTACCACCAGCCGCGAGATCGTGCAGATGGCGCGCGACAGCGGCGCCAACAAGGTGTTCTTCGCTTCCGCCGCGCCGCCGGTTCGCTTTCCCAACGTGTACGGCATCGACATGCCGAGCCGCGCCGAGTTGATCGCCACGGGACGCACGGAGGAGGAGATCGCGACGCTGATCGGCGCGGACGCGGTGATCTACCAGGACCTCGACGCGCTCGTCGACGCGGTGCGCGCACTGAATCCCGCGATCGAGCGCTTCGACTGCTCGTGCTTCGACGGCGTGTACATCACCGGGGATGTCTCGGAGGAGTACCTTGCCGGCATCGAGGCCGCGCGCAACGACGGCGAGACGCGCGAGACGCGGCTCTCGAGCAACCAGCTCGACCTCGGCCTGTCCACCATCGACTAGAACAATGAAGGAATACAAGCCCGATACGCTGGGTGTCAGAGCCGGCGCGATTCGCAGCGACTTCCTCGAGCATTCCGAAGCGCTCACGCTGACCACGAGCTTCGTCTACCGCAGCGCCGCGGAAGCCGCGCGCCGCTTCGCCAACGAAGAGCCGGGCAACATCTACTCGCGCTTCACCAATCCGACGGTGTCCATGTTCCAGAGCCGCCTCGCGGCGCTGGAAGGCGCGCAAGCGTGCGTCGCCACCGCGACCGGAATGGCGGCGGTTTCGACCCTCGCCCTCGGTCTCCTCAAGACCGGCGAGCATTTGATAGCGGCGCGCGGCGTCTTCGGCACGGTCGTGCCGCTCTTCGACCAGATCCTCGCGAAGCTCGGCATCGCGACGACCTGGGTCGATCTCGCGAACGTCGATCAGTGGCGCAAAGCCGTGCGGCCGAATACGCGGCTCCTGTTCTGCGAGACGCCCTCGAATCCGGTATGCGAAGTGGCCGACATCGCGGCGCTCGCCGAGATCGCGAAGAAGGCCGGCGCGGTGCTCGCGGTCGACAACGCGATGTGCTCGCCGGCGCTGCAGCGGCCGATCGAATTCGGCGCGGATCTCGTGGTGCACTCGGCGACGAAGTATCTCGAAGGGCAGGGGCGGGTTCTCGCCGGCGCCATCGCGGGGCGCGCGGACCTCGTGACCGGGCCGCTCTTCAGTTTCGTGCGCACCGCGGGCCCGGCGATCTCTCCCTTCAACGCGTGGATTTGCCTGAAGGGGATGGAGACGCTGCGGCTGCGCATGCGGGCGCAGAGCGAGAATGCGCTCGCGCTCGCGCGCTGGCTCGAAACGCATCCGGCGGTCGAGCGCGTCCACTACCCGGGGCTCGAGTCGCATCCGCAGCACGCGCTCGCCGGACGCCAGCAATCGGCGGGCGGAGCCGTCCTGTCGTTCGTCGTGAAGGGCGGGCGCGAGGCGGCCTGGCGCGTGATCGATAACGCCGAGCTCATCTCGATCACCGCGAATTTCGGCGACGTGAAAAGCACGCTCTGCCATCCGGCGACGACGACCCACGGAAGGATCCCGCCGGCGGAGCGCGAAAGCTCGGGCATCGTCGAAGGGCTGGTGCGTCTCGCCGTTGGCCTGGAGGACGTCGAGGACATCCGTGCCGACCTCGCGCGCGGGCTATGACGGAGCACGTCTTCCTGATGTGCCCGCCCGAATACTTCAACGTTGCGTACATCATCAATCCGTGGATGCACGGCAACCTTCGCAAGATCGACAACGCCGTCGCCAAACAGCAGTGGCGTTCGCTTTACGACATCCTCACCGACACGGCGACGGTTCGCCTCGTCCTGCCGCAGCCGAGCTCACCCGACATGGTCTTCACCGCCAACGCCGGGCTGGTGAAGCAGAACCGGTTCGTCGCCTCGCGCTTCCGCTATCCCGAGCGCCAGCACGAGGAGCCGTACTTCGCCGACTGGTTCCAGGATCGCGGCTACGAGGTCTCGCTCATGCCGCGCGACGTGCCCTTCGAAGGCGCGGGTGACGCGCTCTTCGACCGCGGCGCCAAGTGCCTGTGGATGGCCCACGGCCACCGCTCGATTCCGGCCGCCCGCGAGGTCATCGCGGAACGC
>WNFL01148801.1_pt2 | contig 11898 bp, 15 predicted proteins | sample 5400361 | NCBI WGS metagenome assembly WNFL01 (sample SAMN13153351, study PRJNA577476) | soil metagenome | isolation source: 40 cm soil on Douglas fir-dominated hillslope | place: USA:California | collected 2013-09-17
GAAACGGGCCCCGGCCGTCAGCATACTAGCCACTCCTTGCATCTGGCTTTACATCAAAAGTTGTTAAGGTCTCTACGTAGTATTATTGGTGGTGGTGGGCATGATGAAACCATCAGTCAAAACCTTCTCACGCCAAGTTGAACTGATCGCCTTGCTTGAAAACCAACGCTCATGTACGACCTTCTGCTCCTGATTCAGAGTCTCTTGTAATACTAGTACTAGAACAGCAATTCTTGGAACGTTGCAATATACCCGCGCGCTTTGATTGATCCCACGACTTGGCCAATCGCCTTCTGAATCATCCAGATCCTGGTCGTGCGTTTCTGGTGCATGTGATCGAATGAAGGTAAGAGAAGGTATGTATATTATGATGCATCTTGGGAGTTGTAGCCCCCGAGAGGGTCACGGAGAACAACCTCAGGTAGATCGGTATGCTCAGGTTAATATTGACATACCCAAGGTTACCAGAGAGTCGTCGTCCAGCTTGTTTTCCTGCATTAGCATGAGACCCTTGAGCTTAAAGGTGTAATCCCGTCGTTGTTTGCGAGCCTCGAATGCACAAATTCCAGATGGCGGACAGCCATGGAGAATTGCCTATTCTGAAAGCCTGGCGGTCCCCAAGTAGTTAGGGTTACGGACAGCGAGGTGGTCCACATATACTATAATGCTGCACCGAAGTACCGTGGAGGTGAGACAGTGCTCAAGGAGATGATGTTACCTCCGTCATGTGCCATGAGAAGGCGGTGGAGATAGACTAAACGACCGCAGAGTTTTCCGCAAAAATGGGAACTGATAGCAATCCTTCTAATTGACGATGTGGTTGAACGCGATAAGATGGGTCAACTGTATGACACATACGGTCGAAAGCGGGCGGTGGAGCAAGGTCCAAATGAGGCGTGGAAGCCAAGCGATCCAAGGCTACATTCATGACTATATCACAAAACAAGATTAGCCGAAATAGGTACATGGGCTTAGGCGAGACGGCATTCATTTCCACCCCAAAGCCACGGCGGAGCGTAGAGTGTCCTGGATTGTGACATCGATCGATCGGTACTTGACACCGAGAATTTTTTCACTCTTCTCTGTGCTGTATTGTACTTGGCGAGGCACAGGTTGGTTTTCCACCGAGTCCAAGACCGATTGATCGATTTTGAGGGAACCAATCGGTCGCTCATGGTCGTTGTAAATTGTATCTGACTGGGTTTTAGCAAACAGTTCCCCCAAATTCGAGCAGCTCACAGATCTCTTGCCAGGAAACATGATGACCAGGGAGTAAGATACGGTTCCCACCCGCGCTCGGGCGGATCAAGGCTTCAACGTGGCACTCTGCGGCGCAACGAACATCAACGAAATTGAATGACCCAAGTATATCCCTTCCTGTGCGCAGTTTTACGAAGCCGTCGAGTAGTAAATGATTCGAACCACCGAACCCTACAGGTCGCTGAAAGTGAAGGTGAGCAAAAGTTGTAATCAGGAGTACAAGAGATATATCACTTTATAGAGCGCCGGCTGGGAATGAATCAGCAAGAATACACTCTCAAATCACAACCACATACCCCAAGAAGGAATGAAGGCAGAAGTGTTACGACATCAAAATTGACCTCCGATTTGCTCTGAATGAACTCCCAGACGTATTGTTCCTGCAGAATCTTGCTCGCGACAAACTTGAGAAAGTTTGGTGCCGTACGGCCGGAAAGCTCCACTAGATCGGGAACGGTCTCATTCCATTCAGACTGTTGAAGAGTGTCAATGGTATAATATTGGTAGAAGAAGGATAAAAGGCGTGCCTCTGTATAAGTATGTGGTTCGGACTTGGGCTCCTGCACTGTTCCGACAAACGAAGTTACTACGATCCGTTTGATCGAACTCCTATGTTGCAGGTGAGCAGTAATATTATGTATTGGCTTAAACATACCCGCATCCATGACAGCTATCGAGCAAACGAAGGGTTCCCTCCGCGGCTGGCCTAATGCCGACTGATGAATGTGTTATTACATACCCAGTGTAACGAAGACAGCGTTAATACGCACAATCGGGTGGGAAATCTGTTTCCGTGTTCGATATGGGAGCGGCTGTGTGGATTACAGCATCGACACCACGAACAGCGCCATCGAAGGCGCCAGGCTGTTCGAGGTTAATCGGCATCCTCCTGAGCATTTGTAAGGACCACACACTTTGAATATGTCTTCTACAACAGCAAATTCAAGGTGGTCGGCATGCTGCTTGAAGATAGCTTTCAAATCATTCGCAATATCAGAGGAGCGGACTGTAGCTCGGACTCTGTAGTTTCTCTCCAGCAATGTGTGTACGATCCAGGCACCAAGGAAGCCTGAGGCGCCTGAGGAGCTGTCAGTATGGTAGGTTACTGGACCGGAGATCAGAGGCTTGAAAGTAAGGTCCGAAGGACTCGGAAGCTGAGGCATGACAACATGCACCACGGGGGGTATGAGTGCAACCTATACTGACCGGTTACAAGGACGAGGGATTGCGGGGAGGTTGTGGGGGGCATGAGGAAGCGAGATTTCGAAGAAATTTGCGAGTTGAGAGCCGAAGAACTTATCCCTTTATATCTATGCGCATCTGAGACCAGAGTGGGCCGCTCGAGTGCAATAGCGCGGCGGGGCGCCGGTAGGGCGCCAGTCCCCGCACGCCGCGCGCCGCACGGTGAATTGATGGATTGATTGGATTGATCGAAGCTTTTTCTAGTTTCGGATTTTACATTGATGAGCCGCAATCGAAGTCGCGATCGAAACTGACGGTTCTGGTTGTGGTTGTGGTTGGCAGTTAAGGACGACCTTTCTCTACCACCCTCAATCAGGTCAGGTCAAGCTGCTCACCTGCTCACCCGGCACGGTAGAGACGTAGAAACTTTGACCGCTCACGTCATTCTCCGGTACATCCTCTCCGGAAGTTTTGGCCCCTGCCCTATCAGCAGCGCGCCACGGACGCCTTCCTTTCCATGAGAAGCGAGGGCGCGCTTGGCATGGTCCGATTCGCGGGTGCATTCGCGGATGCATTTTCGGATGTGTAGATAGTACAGCTAGGTCCCGGTGCCCCCCGCAGGACTTGCAATTGGTACGGACTCCAGAGAATATCACATCTCAACACTGAATATGGGTGCCAGTGCACTGAATCCATGAGTAACCATTTCATTTGATCGGTCACAATGGAGTCTGCAAACCCATGGACTCTGTCTGAAGATTTCGCTGTGCAGCATGAAGAACATGAAACGGCCGACTGCAAGAATGAATTTGTCCTTCATTCGCTTTCCATCACTCACTCACATGGCCCCGAGATCCTTGGGGGTTGAAGCGGTCAAGGCAAGCTCTTACTCATGGCAACTATGACCACAATCATGCGCCTCCGCCCGCGGTTGGAACCCGAAGAATACGTGGCACTGCAACCTCGCCTTCCCACCGCAAAGCAAGAACCAAAAATGGAGGCCCCCTCCCAGGACCACTGATTTGTCTGCTGGGAGCTTTTATCTGCAGTCTGCGGCCAGAGCCTTCAGAATACTAACAGGGCGCATCGGTGCCCACTGCATGCGGATGAGGAGTACTACAATGTGTTTTCTCATGCCGCTCTCTGGTGGTTTTCAATATTGAGCCGTCACGTCCCGAATCTCATCCGTTCCAGATTAGCACCGCAATCAAACTCTTCGACAGCCTCCGCCCAATACATACAAGTTAGGAGATCGGATGCACTTTATCCGTGTGATTCATAAATGCCCAGAAGCAGCAGACGTCCTCTGTCTAACAGATGGTTTAGATTCGACCCTCGAGACCTTTTGAAGAATATGTATTAATCCACAATTCTATTACCAATCGTGTGCCACGTTGTAATGAGGTGACCTCCGGTGAGTCGTGAGTCTTCTCGTAGACCCCGTCTGGTCTGGAGGACCACATCCGTGCCGCCGCCAAGATTTGGGCCATTTCGAAGATACCCTCAACCATTGTGAGAAATATGACGCAACTCCCATCCCAAATGACGAAGAAGAAGCTAAATCCCATTGAATACTTATACATCGTGCTCGCGAAACATAGATGCATTCCTGTCTCGTGGTTCGAGTCCTCTATATCGTTGATTTGTGTCTTCAATGGATTACCATCTGGCCAAAGACGATATCCTCGGCAGACTCGTCCTATGACAAGGTTGCACACATTTTCCTAGTTCGTCGTCCATCGTAAGGCCCAATCTACATGATGATACTTCCTGAACTAAACATCATATTATAGGCGGTGGTACCCAAACTGCCCGATACACACGGCATGGTGTAGCCCCGTCATTCGCACTAATTCAGTTCCCTGCTATAAAGGGCTGTTTGTAAACAAAGGGTACGTTATTCTTGCGAAGACCTTCAGATTCACGCCAAATTGTGATGATCCTTGACAAGCCAATTGTGGAACACACCCAGGATGAAGTCTGATGATGTCATTTTCGACATGTTGCGAAGATCCACACGTGTGCCCATCAGCTGTATGCCGTCGACAGTACTGACTTGGTCTTTGACTTCGCAATCGCTGGGCGGAGTTAAGGAAAGCCAACTTTCATACTTCAACACGAGCCATTAAAGTTGATGAATGTTGGCGTGGGACATTGCAGTGAAATATACATACCCACGAGAATGACGATGACGATGGGCGACGCGCGCAGTGTGCATCAGCGAGCAACCAAACTTTCACCATAATTGAAATCGAGGTGAGAGGAACGAGGGATAGTGACTTATAGTACTTCCAATAGTGGCGTTTATGATGGTACCTCGAAGAACTCGTCTCACGAACACTGAGAGGACTTCATCGCGCAGATCTGATCTTTTGAAGGCTTCTTTGTCATCTACGATGTATTGCCGAATATGACAGACACCAAGGATAAGGCTATGAATGTTCGGTTGACGTCCTCATGCCCATGGGCTCCGAAGGTCTGGAGTTTGTCCTAAAAAAGCATTCTATTGTTGCAAACATACTCAATGTATAATTCATGGCGAACTGAAGGGAACGATTCCAGTGCACTTTGGTTGCATTCATTGACAACACTCACATGGAATAAATATCAAGAAAGTACTCTGGTAGCCAAGTCTGCGGGCACCCACACTGATACCTCTCCACCATAACAAGTAAAAGCTGCGCGTGAGTTTGCATCCAGACTGAGTTGGCGGGATGGCGCAAAAACGTCGACAAGTGTCGTGCCCGGCTTCATCTACAACAAGGTCAGAAACAGCTTCACCTCTAGACGAAAGGGTTTTACATTGGAGAGTTGCATTATGATGGAATATTTGCTGGTAGTAGTTCGTCAGACCAAGTACGTTCAAGAGGAGATGATCTGCGCATACATCGTCGGCTGACCGTTGCTCACGATAACAGCGCATCCATCGGGGTGTTCCTCATCTCCTGGGTGGACCCAACCCACACAATTTCGCTGAGCAAAGCAGGCGATCGTGCTGCCATAGGCAAAGTGCTGGCGTATCTTGAGTAGCGTCTGTATCTTGTCTGATAACTCGGGGACTTCAGGGTGATATATGTCCTTGTAGAATAAGCAGCTGGAACAGGCTCATTACTCGCTGGATGGCGGAAATTAGGAGTGGTCTACGCACGGCAAACCAGCCTCATGGAGTAGTATAAAGGCGTATGCTATCAACTTGAAGTTTGACCCTACCCAACTTGCTAACGACTTGCCGATGATCTAACATGGGGTCAACGTCAGGGCCTGGTCGAAGACCTGGGGCTGACCGTGCTGAGAGATGATCAGCGGGAGGCCTAACCCAATATGAGAACAGAGCGCTTACTCGTGATTGTCCACAAAAGTAACGGCATCATTGGGTCGGAGAGCAATGAAACTATTACTGAAGATGGTTCGCATGTCGAAAGCTGACTTTGCATTGCTGGCTCTATGGAATGTATAATGTAGGGGAACATCAAAGAATGCTGCCTGCGCCCATGTTAGCGGTCGTATGAACAGCGTAGGAGGCGTCTTACTTCACCACCAAAGTAGTATGCCTTCCGGAGTAGATTTTTCGCCCTAAACTGCGTCAGTGGTTATCCTCTCTATCTGAAAAGAAAACTCACGATGACTCCCAATACTCTGCTACGGCGAATGCTTCGGGATTCCCAATCGTCGCTCTTGTATGTCGGAGCTGCAGTGCGATAAGCATACTTGCATTGGATGAAATAGCTCAATCTCACCCAGTCTACTATAAATTGCCTGTCCATGTGCTTGACAGCGTCTAGACGAAAACCGGATCCACCAGTGGTCTACAGTCGCTCATTAGTCATCCACTCTGAACTTGAATTGAAGTACCAGGCACCTCTAATACCCATGGTCCCCATTTCATGAAATCCTCGCGTACTTCAGGGTGTCGGTGATCAATCTGATGCCGAGATGGTGAGTAATGGAACAGCGGGAATAGTGAAAAGATCTACATCGGCACCTATAAAATGTTATGGCAATCGGAAGAAATGTTGAATTCATATTCACCGAGTAAATAGTCAAAATTTCCAAACTCTCGGTCGACCCGCGGATTCCATCCTTGGTGGACTGGTTCAGAGAACCTGAATATGGCCTTCTTCTTCGTCTTCGCATCCCAGTCGGCACCTGGAACCGAGCCTCTAGCGAGCGAATGAGAGAAAATGGGCATTCATACCAGTGAAATGCTCCGCGCGCCACTTCATTGTACTATACTAAGGGGACGTATCAGTAGATGGGACATCTGAATATAAATTTAGTACCCTGCCCCCACGCTCGTTGAAATCATATTTCGTCCAGGCCTGGTGGTTAGGTTGGCATCTACCTCGCCGTTGCGATCAGATAAAGCTGACCTCAATGACCTTCTCAGGTCCTATGACACGATTTCGGTTTTGTGCGTGTACCTCTACGGCTCGGACTTCCTCCTGACCATCTGACCCCAACTTATGCTGCAACTTTGTGAGCCTCTTCCTTCGAGCGTGACGTAAGAGGAGCGTACGTTCATCACTGCATCGATGAGCACATTAATTCCATGCTCTTTGGCTACGCGAATCGCATCCACCAACTCCTTTTTGGTACCCCATCGAGTCGGATTCGTTCCGTGGCGTGTGAACTCTCCAAGATCCCACTACAGGAGTCACAGTAGGTATGAAATCGCGCTGAGAATTGATTCAGGAAATATGACGTACCAAATCATAGGCATCATATCCACGCCCAGTCTGGTCACGAAATGAGATTAAGTGGTATATACCTCACTATTTATTCTTGCTAACCTTGCTCATTGCTCGGTTAGGGGCTGATCGGTGATACAAAATGGTGAATCCCCAGAAACCGCTCTTGGAGTTGCACACTCACGCGGCAGCCAAACGATAGTTACACCCATCTCGGCAAGTTTGGGCACTTCGCCTTTAAAATATACCCACCAACTACGTTCCGGCGTGCCGATACTGTCCCATTCGAAGAACTGGAACTGTACGCGCGCATATATAGATAGATAGGAGTGTATGTCGGTCGTGAGTTTGAGCACGGGGAGCTAAACACACCATTAACGGGCGCTTCCTTGGTGGTCCGGTCTTGAAACTGGACAAGGCTGGAGGTGGCGGCGCAAGCCAATTGAGCGTGTTGGTCGCGAAAACGCGCAAGGCATCCATTGTAGCGGGTCGTAGGGTTTAGACGTCTTGAATGATCAAGGGTTGAGGCAAACACGACGGTCGACGTGGCCGGTTCCAACCTAGCGCTCATCTTTTCAGTCCGCGCTCCAACCGGGGGCGGTGGGCTGACAAATGACCGAATGACAAACGCCATTCCCGCTCGCCTTGTCTGAGCATAACAATGAGATCGAGTCGATAGCATTGTATTCTAGGCTTTCAAGCCAAAAAAAACGAGGTTGGAGGTTGCCGCGTTTTCAAACTCCGCTGACAGAACACGTTATGAAGTTTAGCCCAAGAGCGCCTTGCAATAGGGATATACCGTCGAGCAAGCCTTGCTTGCTTCGCGGTATGCACTTAAATGACAAAATAACGTCGAGCCGAGGAAAGAAGTGAGAGACAGACGGACAAGCAGACAAGCACTGAGAAACTGTGTACCGTGTCTGTATCCAGGTGTGATGGTAAAAAAACACCATGACTTTGAGAATTTAAGGTAGGAGCCGGCAGCGAGCACAAGGGAGGAAACACCATCCTTGTTTGTGCGTAGGAGGACGACAAGTTACGTGGTGATGGCAAGTTCCGAATAGAGGTCGGATTGCGTTGGCATAATGAAAGAGATATGAAGGAAGGCTCAGCGGTGCCGATGCGTGCAGAGTAGCCCGAATCGCCATCCTCACTTCAAGAGGCAGTGTGGTATAAATAGCAGCTTTGTTAATAGGCCCACCCATGCAAGACATATTTATACGAGGTGCTGCTGGCACGGTCCAAGATCAGTTTCGCGGCAGGCCTCGTGATTCCGACGGCATCGGGCATGGCAGCATGATGATACGATATTACGACATGCCGGGGATTAGGGGTGGTTCACGCTCAATCGCTCAATCGCTCAATTGCCAAATGGTTTGTTATTTTCGGAGCCCTTTCGGAGTCCTCAGGGCCGGCTCTGCCCGTGATGCGTCTGGTATGTGTCTCAGGTCAGCGGAGACACGGCACGCCAAGCAGGGAGGAAACGTCAGATTTAGTGACCATGCGACATGCGACATGCGACGTGCGACATGCGACGTTCCCAACCCAGCTTGCCCAGGTAATACTCCCAACAAATACTTACCAGAACGTGAGCCCCAACAGGTACCGTGCCTTGCCTTCTAACAGTCGTAGTCGTAACCAAACCCTGCGGCTCATTTCCATATGAGTGAGAACGAACGAGCGGCCTCACCAATTCAGCCTTCTTTTTAGCTTTTAGGCGTGTGGTAGTAGCACTCGACGGACGAAGTTTGCATGAAATGCGGCCTGGAATGGTATACAACTCCGTCGTTTCATTCTCTCGATGTGACTCGTAGACATGAAGAACGCAGGCGGAAGAGGACGAAAGTCCATGGGCAGAGGTGAGCACGGCTGTGGTCGAAACAGACAGCGGTCAGTGTATATACAGGTGAACGAGGTGACGCCTATGCCATTAGGCCTACCGAAGCTGTGTGGCGCTACTCATTAGCCCCTTGTAGTGCGCCCTTAGGGGAGACGGTCAAGAAATCAGTTCTAAGAAGTCAAGTAGATCAGATGGTTGCTTGGGAGATGGCCCGCTGGTGCGAGAAGTGCTGTCATCCATTGATTGTCCTTCATCACGATCTCCACCTCATGTCTGTCGAAAACAGACAAAAAAAACCCAACCTTCTTGCATATTGAATTCTAGTTATGGACGCCAACAACGTGCTAAGTAGTATACCTACACACAATATCAGATATTCATGTCGGGCTTTGTTGGTACAGACCGTACACTCGGACCACATAAACAGGAGTATTTTCAAGAAATGAGGATCATCCATGCGAGAACAAAGTAGAATAACCTGTGCGCGAGGGAATTTGTAAGTCTGACAAGGAAAGGGAAAGTAGCACGAACAAGATTGGATAAACGGCCAACAAGATCCTCGTAGGCTCAATCTTCGTCCCATCCAAGAAATTAACCGACGCTGCAAAGCAACCGCACGGTCTCGTCAGGTCGGTGTTCTCACTCGTCACAAAAACGAAGAGAGAACTTACCCCATACGCACCACGCCCAGGCACCAAGAACAACCGGAACCCTGATCCAGATTTTGCTCACGAAGCACGCGATGAATGCGGCGGCGTCGAGTGGGGCGACGCAGTACCCGAGCACGCACATCGCCTGGAGGAAGGACACGCGCCCGCCGAGGAGCTTGGCTTGGATGGTGACAATTACGGAGCCGAGGGAGATGATCACTACCACACCGGAGAACAGCGGGAGGGATTGGGTTGCGGGAGCCTAGGAGGGGGGAGGAGTTAGTGTGTATTGGGACTGTGATAGAGAACGAGAGGTAGGAAGCGAAGGCATAGAGGAATCAAGACGCGTGCATGGACCGTACACGATGTGATTTAATGGTTCCACTATCGCTTCCGAGTGCCACTTGAATACGTCCCAACCGAGCACGTACACTCGTAGCAGATGCCGAACCTATATCGTTGATGTAAAAAGGATGGGTCTGCCTTGGGCAACTCTCTTCCCACAAAGTTCGAGGCTCGCGTTCGCTCGAAGAGGCAGCCTAGAGCCACCGTGGTACGTGACACATGCAGAACCAGCGACTTTGCATGAATCTCGTGTTTATGACAGGGAGGGAATATGAAACGACTGAAGAGGTGAATGTTGTTCCGTGGGTTTTTGGAAAAATGTTACAGCCGGCCCTCCAGGAGCGAGTGTGGCAGGGATCAACAATGAAGACACTTACGTTGAGTGATAGCATAATGCCAAGGCATAGACAAAGGATGAGAGGTCCCCATAGGTCCCAATCGCTGGATGAGCGATGTAGGAGCATTTGAATGGCCGCGGGCGTCAGACACAAACGAGGAAAGAGAAACGTCAGAATCGCATGCGCATGCGGGAGAGATTATACAGTGAAGGCCTGACTGACCGCAAGACTTGCTTGCCTTGGCTCTGTCGGCGCGGCCAGAGGACCTGAACGAGTTTGGAGTAAATAGAGAGGAGGTCGCGTGCCTAGTCAAGAGCGTAAATGTTGCATAGATTGACGCGGTTCTGTACACTGTAGAAGTTGAACGTACAATGGTGGCGGATACCGGCTCGTCGAGGGTGTCAACGCCGGTAGATCTGGAAGAAAGTGTGAGAAGTGTGATATTCGCAAATGGAAGCACTGGTGCAGGGAGGGGAATGTCACAGGTTGTCACGGACCGAGTTTCGACACGGACGCCGCCAACGGTGCGTCTATCGGCCTTTGGGGTGGTACCATTCGCGGGAGTACCGATATTTCCCGCCAGTGGAGATGAAGAGGAGCTAGAGCCGGTGCCGTTCGGAGCAGCCGCAGCCGCAGCTGCAGGGGAGGATAGAAGGGTGTCCTGTGCGCGGCCTTTGCCCTTGTCGAGCGGAGTTGTGGATGGTTGTGGATGGGTAAAGGCTGGGATGGAGTCTTCGTCGAAGTCGTCATCGTCGTCGTCTGGACCAGGAGCGGGAGATGTGAGCGGGAGCGGAGGACGTGGCGGGAGTGAGTGAGCTAGTACATACCAGCTTGTATGAAATGTTGTGCGACGGATGATGATAAGGGAGTTTGGGGATCGAACTCGGCCTGCATGGGTGGGTGATGGGGGTGGTGTGGTGTGGTGTGGTTGCAAACAGAATAAAGAGATGAACGTCTACCACCAGAGCCAATTCGAACTCGAACTCGTAGTTGATTCTCTGGTCCTCATTAGGAATGTTCTAGATTATCTTATCGCGGTTATAATCGCTCGCTGGACTGGGACGCAACGAAAGTTGATGGTTGATTGATGGTTGACACACGTCCAGACGAGTTTCATGACTCCGCGACATCATTTACATTCCTATTACTGTTACTGTTACTATTACTAACTATTACTATCATTATTACTATCATTATCATTATCATTATCTTTAATTAGTTAACATTCACATTATAATAACCTTCAATATCATCGACATCATTATAATAAAACTTTGTAATGCCAAGACATTTTCATCTGTATATGAAACGTGTTGTTTGTTTTTGGTTTGTCTGCTCAAAGTTGGTCTCCCACCACATCCTCCCGTTGTTGCTCTCCCCCCTCTCCCCCCTCCACACCCCAACACCCCCAACACCCACACACACACGCAATAATGAGATTCATCGCTGCTGCATTCTCCCTCGTTCTCTCGGCCGCCCTCGCCGCTGCCCAGGCTGTTGCACCTGTTCTCAACACCCCGTACGTCCGCTTTCCCCACTCCGTACAACGCTCACCGCTCACGACCCGTCCCCAGCGAGGGTGTACAAGAGTGCTT
>WNFL01280371.1_pt2 | contig 11897 bp, 11 predicted proteins | sample 5400361 | NCBI WGS metagenome assembly WNFL01 (sample SAMN13153351, study PRJNA577476) | soil metagenome | isolation source: 40 cm soil on Douglas fir-dominated hillslope | place: USA:California | collected 2013-09-17
CCGTTTAAATTTAAACAATGGGGTATTCGTTTTGGCGGTCCCATTATCAAAAACAAGGTGTTTTTCTTCTTCAATTATGAAACCGATAACCAGCCTAAGTTTGTTCAAACCCGCAACGCGTCGACTGCTGCACTTCCTTTTGGTCCATCAAACCCTAACGTAGCAAGACCCACGGCCGACAGCCTTACGCTGATCAGTAATTATTTAAGATCGGAATATGGTTATGAAACCGGCCCGTTTGATAACTACACCACTGAAATTCAACATACAAAAATTCTTGGTCGGCTTGATTGGAACATCAGCCAGGGCCAGCATTTATCGATACGGTACAGCCAGGTAGAAGGCGGAGAACCCAACCCGCCAAGTACGTCAACGTCGGGTTCCAATATTGTCGGCGTGACAGGCAACCGCAATGACGTTAACGCAATGTGGTTTAGCAATTCGAACTATTTCCAGGGGGCTAATTTCTATTCTCTCGCTGCCGAACTTACCTCGAAATTCGGCAAGAGAGTATCCAACGTATTTCGCGGCACGTTTACGTACCAAAATGACTCCCGCACAGTAAACAGTTCTATTTTCCCTTTTGTTGACATCCTGAGTGGTAACAGCATTTATACTTCATTTGGCCATGAGCTGTTCAGCTTTGGAAACCTGAGAAAAGTAACAATGTATTCATTTATTGATAATATTACATGGAGTAAGGGCAAGCATATCATAACAGCAGGCTTGCAGGCCGACGTTAGCAAGACGACAAATGGCTTTCAAAGATTTGGAACCAGTTACTATGTATTCAACAGCTGGAACGATTTTGTTTCGGGAGCAAAGCCATTCAATTATGCTACAACATTTTCATTGCTGCCGGGGTTTGCGCAGGCATTTCCAAGCTTCAAGTTTGCTCAATTAGGGGCTTATATGCAGGATGAAATTGCCGTGAACAATAAACTCAAACTCACTCTTGGTCTAAGACTTGATCAACCAAGGTACCTGGACATACCCGAGATTCAAACCAATCCATTTATTCTTGCTCCCACTTTCAGAGATGGAATAAAAATCAATACGGGCATTTTGCCCAAGACCACTATTATGGCATCTCCGCGCATCGGTTTTAATTATGACATCTACGGAGATCGCACTATGCAAATACGGGGAGGCACGGGAGTATTTACCGGTAAAGTTCCATTTGTATGGATAGTAAGCCAATCAGGAGATAATGGAATGCTGCAAACAACCCTGGGCATCAATGGAACAGCCAACACTCCCGGGCCATTTAATCCCAACCCTGCAGCCTACAGACCAACGTCGATTCCAACGCCAGGTTCTATTATACCAACAACAATTGAGGCACTGACTCCCGGTTATAAATTTCCGCAAACCTGGAAGACAAGCCTTGGAGTAGATACAAAATTACCAGGGAATACAATCCTTACGGTCGAAGCGATATACAATAAGGATATGAAAACATCATTGTTCGACAATGTAAATCTTGTGCCACCTACAGCAATGAGTATTTCTGGATACCCGGATAATCGGATGATCTATCCTTTTTCAACTGTCGCTAACACGAATAACAGTATCAAGTTTATTAACCCTGTAAAAGCGACTCCCGGTCAAATAACAACAGTTGTTTTTGTTCCCAACGGAACTACCACCACCAGTCCTTCATCTATTGGCGCTGCAAACGTTATTCAGATGAAGAATGGCAATAAAGGGTATTACATGTCTTTGTCCGCCCAGCTTCAAAAATCATTTGGTAATGCACTGAACATAACGTTAGCTTATACCAAATCGCTTGCAGCCAATTTATTTGATGGAAACGGGGATCAGCCGTTATCAGCCTGGCAGGGTACTAATACTTCTACCAGCCCCAATACGCCCGGGCTGAGTTATGCTAACTATGTGGTTCCAGACAGAATATCGGCAGGAAAAGAGTATTTCAAACATTTGGCAACAACGATCTCCGTCTTCTATGACGGGGAATCAGCCGGAAGATTTTCTTATGTCTATGCGGGAGATTTCAATAATGATGGCGTGACCGGTAATGACCTTATCTATATTCCAAAAAATGCCTCTGAGATTAATTTCTCAGGCTCGACTACGCCGGGTCAACCTTTTAGTTATCCCAATGGCGTGAGTTATACAGCACAACAAATGAGCGATCTTTTCTTCCAGTACATTGAGCAAGATCCCTATCTTAGAAAACACAAAGGTCAATATGCTGAAAGAAACGGTGGAAAATACCCATGGCGCAACCAGATGGATGTAAGATTTATGCAGGACCTTTTCCAAAACATTGGCAAAAACCGTAACACCGTCCAGTTCTCTATTGACATATTTAATTTTGGAAATCTTCTCAATTCGGATTGGAGCAAAGTAAAAACGCTAAATGCGTCTTCCGGCCAATTGCTGGTTCCAACAAACCAGGTAAGTGTTGTTCCCGGCGGAACAACGCTTCCAACATTCAGGCTTCAAACAGACAGAAATGCTCCCATTCTGGCTACGTTCAGAGATAACGTAAGCATTACTTCCACTTACTATATGCAATTTGGGATCAGGTACCTGTTCAATTGATAAATAATTAAGGAGCTAAAGACGCCCCGGCCGTGGCCGGGGCGTCTTTTTTTTATCCGTGATATCCTTTTACCATTGCCGTAACTGATCATTAGTAAACGTCCACTCCGGAGTAATGATCTCTTTTGCGTCGCTGACTTCATACCAGGGACTTATTTTATCATCTGCAGGATTTCTTACAATATGTATGTCCTGTGCAGGCATATAACTTTGCGCCAGCATAAACATCTTGTCGCCTTTGGCATTCATGGCTACATCCACAACAATCATTGCATGGCCCGGAAATCCGCCTTTGACCAACACATCACCTGCATGAACATTTTGAAACCGGGCGACCGGTTTTAATTGTTTTTCCAGTGAGGCAGAACCACACATTCCAAATACGGTCTCAAGATATTTTCCAAAAGCGGCATGATCGGAGTCTCCGGTCCATCGATACGTTTTGTTTGCATTATCCCTGAATTCAATGTCTGCATACCTCTTTTGGCTGAATAAATATTCTGCTCTCAATCGCATAACCGCATCGGCGCATTGCTGCAGATCCTTGTCGCCTACTGAAATGTTCAGTACGGCAAATTGAGCCCGCTGACTTCGTTTGAGCTGCCCGTTATACAAATACACCCGCTTGTCTTTTTTCAGCGCTACTCTTCTTAACAATTCACCAAATGAATTCTCATTTTCATCCGTTCTTACATAGCCGCGCGGAACCGGAACATCGGCTATAAGTTTCAATGAATCGGGTTGTTCCAATAATCCTTCCGGCATTAAATTGCCGGAATCATTATCCCAGTCACATGCGGTAATAAATGAAAGCAGGGAAAAAATAAGTAGCCGGCTCATAATTGTATGGTTTGAGCCTTAGAATCTTTGAATGATCATTTCCATACACCGGCTATTCTGCATTTTTGTTAAAAAAAATAACCGCACTTCTGCTCAACACAACTTTTCAAGGATATCCAGGTAAAAATGATGTTGCTTCCGCTGAAGAAATAACCGCAGAGATTGAGAGGCGCCGAGCGTGCGGACGATACTTTTCTGCGCCTTTGCACCTCAGCGGCAAAACAACTCTTTTGCTTCCGCTGAAGAAATAACCGCAGAGATGGAGAGGCGCCGAGCGTGCGGACGATACTTCTCTGCGCCTTTGCACCTCAGCGGCAAAACAACTCTTTTGCTTCTGCTGAAGAAATAACCGCAGAGATGGAGAGGCGCGGAGGGTGCGGACGATATTTCTCTGCGTCTTTGCGCCTCAGCGGCAAAAAACTATTTTGCCTTCCCCGACTAACTATATTTCTATTATGTGATTCAAATTAAGATTCGAAAAAATAATCGCAAAGATGGAGAGGCGCAGAATCTGCAAGTGAGAAAAATGTTTTTATTTCCCTGTGTCTTTGCGCCTCAGCGGCAAAACAACTCTTTTGCTTCCGCTGAAGAAATAACCGCAGAGATTGAGAGGCGCCGAGCGTGCGGACGATACTTCTCTGCGTCTTTGCGCGTCAGCGGCAAAAATAACTTTTGAGTTCCCCGAAAAACTAAGCGTCTGTCGGGCGATTAAAATTAAGATACGGGTACTGTCTTATCCATCATCAGGGCTTTCGATCTTATTTTTCCGCAAATACTTTTTCTTTTGCTTCCGCAGAAGTGATTACCGGTATTATTTCGAAATCAACCAGGTCATTCCAGTTACCGATCCATAGCTCAAGTTGTGCCACGGATTCAGCCTCCATTACCTGGTAACAAACGGTTACGGATTCATCGATCCAGCTATTGATGTAAGTAACACCCGGCGGCAGCATTCTGCCTTTATCAGCAAAGCGCTGGTACATCTCTTTTTCCTTGCCGGTACGAAATCTTTCGATGATCATGTATTGCATAACACCTGATTATTCTCCCAAATATCGGAGAAGAAAACAAATGCAATGCTATAAATTCGCGGGCAGAGGAATCAAGGGCTTTAACTACTAAATCAACTACATTGAAAAAGAGGCAAGACTATATTTCATGGGATGAATATTTCATGGGTGTGGCTTTACTATCTGCTAAACGAAGCAAAGATCCCAGTACCCAGGTCGGTGCGTGTATTGTTAGTGGCAAGAACAAGATTGTAGGGGCAGGATATAATGGGCTTCCGATGGGCTGCGATGATAATGAATTTCCCTGGGAGAAGCAGGGAGATTTTCTCAATACAAAATATCCGTATGTGTGTCATGCAGAACTAAATGCCATTTTGAATAATATCGGGATGGATCTGATGGGATGCAAAATCTATACGGCTTTATTTCCCTGTAATGAATGTTCAAAAGCTATTATCCAATCGGGGATCAACGAGGTAATTTATTTATCTGATAAATATTCCGGAACGGATGCCTCCAAAGCTTCTAAGATGATGTTGGATAAAGCGGGAGTGAAATACAGAAAAGTAGAATCGAAGGTCAGCGATATACGATTGTCATTTAATGAGGCCGAAATTTAGAGTCGAGAGCATGGACTCCCGACTAGCCGCTACCGATTCCCAACTCTCCTATCTTTGCCACTTAACTATTGACATAATGAACCTGGAATTTAACCGCAACGAAGACGTTATGAAACAATCACTGAGTGGGATGCGCCAGCGGTTGGAAAAAATATACGAGGGAGGTGGAAAAAAATCGGCCGACAAGCAAAAAGAAAAGAATAAACTAACGGCAAGAGAAAGGATCAGGTATTTATGTGACAATGATAAAGCTTTTGTCGAGATCGGTGCTTTCGCGGGTCATGATATGTATGCAGAACAGGGTGGATGCCCTGCCGGCGGAACGGTCGCCGGGGTCGGCTATGTAAGCGGACGGCAATGCATTATTGTCGCAAATGATCAGACGGTAAAAGCCGGTGCATGGTTTCCCATCACGGGTAAAAAGAATCTTCGGATGCAGGAAATTGCGATGGAAAATCGTTTGCCGGTTATTTATTTGGTCGACAGCGCCGGTGTTTTTTTGCCAATGCAGGATGAAATATTTCCCGACAAAGAACACTTTGGCCGCATCTTTCGCAACAATGCAAGGATGAGCGCTATGGGTATCACACAAATTGCCGCAGTAATGGGCGCCTGTGTTGCAGGCGGCGCTTATTTACCGATCATGAGCGATGAAACATTGATGGTGGAAGGCAACGGCTCTATTTATCTCGCGGGTCCCTATTTAGTAAAGGCAGCAATCGGTGAAGATATAGACACTGAAACTCTCGGCGGAGCCGTGACACATACGGAGATTAGTGGCATAGCTGATTATAAATTCAAAACTGAGCAGGAATGCATGGATCATATCAAAAAGATGATGAGCATGCTCGGTGAAAAACCATTAGCAGGATTTGATCGCATCGATTCAAGGATGCCGAAGAAGAATCCGGAAGATTTGTATGGTTTGTTTCCTACTGATGGCAAACCTTATGATATGATTGAAGTGATCGAAAGAATTGTAGATGATTCGGAGTTTGAGCAATTCAAAGAGGATTATGGTAAAACAATTATTTGCGGATATGGGCGCATTGATGGATGGGCAGTAGGCATCGTTGCGAATCAGCGGCTGGTCGTGAAGACAAGGAAAGCCGGCAGAAGGGGACCGTCAGACGGAGGTGAAATGCAATTGGGCGGTGTGATCTATAATGATAGTGCAGATAAAGCGGCCAGGTTTATTCTGAATTGTAACCAAAAGAAAATATCGCTGGTCTTTTTGCAGGATGTTACCGGCTTTATGGTAGGGAGTCGCAGTGAGCATGCAGGAATTATTAAAGATGGCGCCAAGATGGTAAACGCGGTGGCGAATTCAGTTGTTCCTAAAATAACGATCATTATCGGTAACTCGTACGGAGCCGGTAATTATGCTATGTGTGGCAAAGCCTATGATCCGCGTTTTATTTATGCATGGCCTTCGGCACGGATCGCGGTAATGAGTGGCGATTCAGCAGCGAAAACTTTATTGCAGATAGAAGTCGCGTCCCAAAAAGCAAAAGGAAAAGAGATTACCCCGGAAGCTGAACAAAAACTACTAAGCGAAATAAAAGGAAGGTATGACAAACAGACATCGCCTTATTACGCAGCCGCAAGGTTGTGGGTTGATGCGATCATTGATCCGGTCGAAACAAGAAAATTGATCAGTGAGGGAATTGCAGCAGCAAATCACAACGCGGAGATTAATGAATTGAAGACGGGGGTGTTCCAGGTTTGAGGTTGAAGGTTGAAGGTTGAAGGTTGAAGGTTTGAAGGTTTTCTAAGAAAAAAGATGAGTGCAGGCACAATTACAATGTACACCGATGGTTCTTCACGAGGCAATCCGGGCCCCGGTGGATATGGTGTTATTTTGATGACAGGAACACACAGAAAAGAACTATCGCAGGGATACAAGCTGACTACCAACAATCGAATGGAATTGATGGCCGTGATCGCGGGGCTGGAAGCGATGAAGAAACAGGGACAGCACATCAAAATATTTTCCGACAGCCAGTATGTGGTAAACGCAGTTGAAAAGGGGTGGCTGAATACCTGGATCGCGACTAATTTCAAAGGTGGTAAAAAGAATAAAGATCTTTGGCTGCAATACTATCATTTGGCCAAAACACAATTCATCAAATTTGCGTGGGTGAAGGGCCATGCCGAAAATCCGTTTAATAATCGCTGCGATGAATTGGCAACACAAGCCGCTGATGGAAGTGATCTGTTAGAGGATGAGGGATATTTGCAGGATAAGAGTGGTCTTTTTTCATGATTTGATTCCTGAAATCACTATAATCAAAAAAGTTTTTAGTAACACCACGTACACAAAGTATCTCGCCACGGAGGCGAAGGATTAACACCAGGCAATTTATAGGTGCCCTCTTAGGGTCTTTTGTGTTACATCGTTTTTAAGCTAATTGGGGCTTACGCTCGACCAAGAGCTTTGCCAGCAGCGAATACAATCCAAATAAAACAAATGCCCAGATCACATCACCAAGTATAAAATTGGCATCGAATCCTTTTATCAGACCAAATTGGCGGTAAAACAAAATTCCATCACTATAACATTGCATCAGGCCATCAAAGGTGTGTGGCCTGGCAAATCCCTGTCCTACTTCCCAGGTGATATAATTCGTGATTAGAAAGAAAAATACAGAACCCGCGATGGAGAAAAAAGCGACATTCAGGGCATTTACCTTTTTCATTAAAAAGCCGAAACATGTTATCGCAACAAACGCAAGATAGACTACCCATTGGCCGTCATAAAAGCCAAGCTTACTCGTCATACCCGCCTGGTAAAGCAATTGAAATGCCAGATCAGATATAAACATCGAAAGAACCGGGAGTATAAAAGCCCATTTTTTATCTTTAATAATAGCGCCCCCAAGCAATGCCATTGCCATCTGCGGTGCAAAACCTTCCGGTTTTCCCGGAATAAGGCGATATAAAGCGGCAGCTAACAGCGATAATAAGAAGATGATAAGTATTGACCTGTTAAGTTTCATATTCATTCAGTTTCATTGCAAAAATAAAAGAATTGAGGCAATTGAGTGGCTTAATTATTAACCTTTGTGCACCGGCGCTGATGCCGTGAAAACAGTGGTCTTTTCAGCAATACCTTTTATACCATAAGAAGTATCTTTTAATGCAACCGCTGCCGGGTGACCGGTTTGCAGGTTTATTGTCGTATCCACGATTTGCGCCTTACCTTCCGTGACCAGGAGAATTTCTGTTGAATGTGCAATGAATCGCACCATCTGGTCTTTATCCAGTTCTGTCACGGTCATTTGAAAATCCCTAACCGGCGGTTTGAACAATTTCACATGCGCTACCGTTTCTTCACCTTTCAAAATGTTTGGAACAGTTGGCTCAGGTTTTACATGTTTTAATAATTCCTTTACGTCAATGTGCTTTGTTGTCAGTCCCCCGCGCAACACATTATCTGAATTCGACATCAACTCAACATTTTGTCCTTCGAGATACGCATGTGGCAACCCGGCCCCCTGGAAAAGTGATTCTCCTTTTGTCAGGTACACGAGGTTAAAAAGATAGATAGAAAAAATACCCCGGTCAATCGAGTTGTTTTTTGAAAAAGTAAGAGATGCCCTTGCTGCCCAAAAGTCCTCGCTGCTTTTTTCCAGCTTATTTTCCTTGTATTGCGGAACAATCCTGTCCAGCAAGAGTTGCAATCGTTGATTAACCTGTTCCTGGGACATCGTCATGATCGTTTTATATAACCCGGTGTAATCTTCTTTCCCGAAAACCGGCCGCAAAAAATTCAATTCGGGAACAACATCCAGGATCGCGGTCAACAACTTGGGTGTTTTAAAACCATGCAGCAAGTAAAAATCGCTCAGTGCAACCAGCATCTCGGGTTTATGATTATTGTCTTTATAATTTCGAAGGGGAGAATCCAACGGAATGCCCTCCTCATTCTCGCGGGCAAACTCTTCTTCTGCTGACGATTTGGACGGATGAACCTGGATAGAAAGCATATCTTTTACATCCAGCACCTTGAGCAAATAGGGAATATCACCGGCGTAATCCGTCAAAAATTTTGCTTCTCCGTTTGGCAAAAGAACTTTTGAAACACCCAACGGATGAATACCCATCCAATATTCAGCAAAAGGTTGCCCGTTTGAGTTTGGGATGTTCAATAGCCGCGGTATAAATGAATAGCCGCCCCAGTCATAATGTTTTACGGTCCCGGTTAACCTTGCAATTCCATCCATAAAAATCTTTACTTTAGGATAAAGATAGTACATGGCTGAACATAATGAATTTGGCAAGGAAGCAGAAGAGATGGCAACCCAATGGCTGCAGGAAAGAGGTTATGAAATTTTGCATCGAAACTGGAGGCATAAACATTTTGAGCTTGACATTGTCGCGGGAAAAAACAATTTTCTTCATTTTTTTGAAGTCAAGGCCCGACATTTCTCACCTTTTGGTTATCCGGAAGACAGTGTAAAAAAGAAAAAATTCAAGAACCTGCAACGGGCAGCTGACGAATACCTTTTCCTGAACCCGGGGCACAAATGGATACAATATAATATTCTTGCAATTACTTTATTCAGAGATAAAGATCCGGAGTTTTTTTTGCTGGAAGACGTGTTTTTGTGAACGGTGAATCGTGAGTGGTCAGTGGTGAATGGTCAGTAGTGAATGGTGAGTGGAACCTACACGGCAAGTTGCGTTCACTGACCACTGACCACTCACGATTCACAACTCACCATAAAAGAAATTTGCCATCAAAAGTTTTCATGATCTATTTTTGCTCAACTTAAATAAGACAATTATGAGATGTATACTTGCTGCCATTGCTATTCTGCCTGTCTTTGCATTAGCGTTTGGTTCCTGCAAATCATCAACCGGCCCCGCTACCTTTTGCGACACCGCCTGTATGAAGGATACAATAAAATTCACCGACGATAAACACCCATTGAAGCCATATATCTATATCAGCGCAAGAAACTGTGCAGCCGACTCATTGATCTGGAGCTACGACGGTATGGGCGTCAACCGCAAACTCGATCTTGCGGACATTTTAGGCACTACCCTGCATCTCAGCAAAGATTTTATCCGGTGCACTTTTAAGGATACCGGTTACGTATGGCTTTTGTTTAATGACTGCAGCAGCGGCCGTGGCTATTCATTAAAAATCCCGTTTAATAAGAAAGGAACTATTTCGCCAAAGGCCAGTGCGATTAACGGGCTTGATCCAAAATATTCTGTGGCCGAAGGATTAGTGGCCTATACAGACCGCGGAAATATTTTTATTGAAGAAATGAGCACCGGTAAGAAAGCGATGATGACCTTTGGCCAGGATATCAGTCCGAATTACAATGCCATTCATGAAACAATAGACTCGGTAAATATTACACCTTCGAGAGCATGGGCCAAAGTGAAGATCAAAGACGAATGGAAAGTATTAGAAAAAAAGATCGAGCTGAAGTAATGCTGAAATTGTTTTATGTGGGAATCGTACAAAAAAGGGTTCAAGGCATGGCTGCAGCTGGAAAAATCGTTATCTGACAATTCTACGGAAGCTTATTTGCGCGATATTAATAAATTAACCGAATACCTTCAGCAAGCCAATTCACTACATAAACCTTCGGAATTAAAACTCAAAGACCTTCAGCGATTCATTAAGTGGGTCGCCGGGTTAGGGATGACGCCTTCTTCACAGGCAAGGATCATCTCGGGCATTCGTTCCTTTTATAAATATTGTTCGCTGGAAAACATTTCCAAAACAGACCCCACCACACTCCTCGAAGCTCCAAAACTTAAGCGGACGTTACCCGACGTGCTCAGCTTTGATGAGATTGAAGATATCATGGCACAAATTGACATGAGCAAGCCCGAAGGAGGGCGCAATAAAGCGATACTTGAATTAATGTATAGCTGCGGTCTTCGCGTAACCGAACTGGTGAATCTAAGGATATCCCAATTGTATTTTGATGCCGGTTTCATACGGGTATTGGGCAAAGGAGACAAAGAACGATTAGTTCCGGTTGGTAAAAGCGCAGAGAAGTACGTAAAGATCTATGTGAAAAATATACGGGTACATATCCCGGTAAAGCCGGGCAACAGGGATATTGTCTTTCTGAACAAACGCGGCACAAAGCTATCAAGGATTATGATCTTCCTTATTATTAAAGACCTCGTAAAAAAGGCAGGGATTAAAAAAACAGTTTCACCCCATACTTTTCGTCATTCATTCGCAACCCATTTGGTAGAAGGCGGTGCTGATCTTCGCGCCGTTCAGGAAATGCTTGGTCATGAAAGTATTACGACCACCGAGATTTATACGCATCTCGACAGGAAGTTCCTGAGACAGACGCTGGAGAATTTCCATCCAGCATTTAAGAAGTAATTATTGAATGGCGATCTTTTCAGTAAAGCCCTTACCTGATTCTTTATTTGTGGCGCGCAATAAATAACTCCCGGGTCCTACCGACGGCACCTCGATATTCAGCAACCGTGCTTCCTGGTCGATCCAGATCTCTTTAGCATACACTCTCTTTCCGGAAACATCCAGGAGTTCGAAGGTAAAATAGCCTTCTTCCGTTTGCTTCCATTCAAGATGCAGGCTGGCACCGGAAGAAACGGGGTTAGGAAAAATTTTGAAGAATTTGAATGCGGTATCCATAAGTTTTTGTGTCAGCAGTGAAATTTGTTTTGGTACACCGGCGTTCTCCGGTTGTCTTACTACAATAATTCCGCCGACCCTACCTATTAAAGTCGCCGGTACGGGTAACTGTACTGATGATTTTACCAGTAATGCCAATTCAGGGTCGGGACTGTTTATTGCCGGTACTGGAAATGTTATTTTGTTATTGATCATACTAGCCCCCGCTTTTTCGTT
>WNFL01031932.1_pt1 | contig 11896 bp, 11 predicted proteins | sample 5400361 | NCBI WGS metagenome assembly WNFL01 (sample SAMN13153351, study PRJNA577476) | soil metagenome | isolation source: 40 cm soil on Douglas fir-dominated hillslope | place: USA:California | collected 2013-09-17
TCGTCCCCTTTGGGGAAGCGGGTTCTTCATCTGCGTGAGGCTTTCGACTATAATTCGCATCAATGAAACGAATTATTTCAGCCATCCTTATTTCATCTTTTCTCTTTCTCGCCTCATGCGGTCCCACTTCATCAGCGGTGACCGCATCTGATTCTCAGGCAAAATATATCGAGAACAAAGGCTCGGATACAATTGTCAATCTTGCACTGGCATGGGCGGAGAAATATCAGGCTGAACATCCAGATATCCGCATATCGGTAACAGGCGGAGGGTCAGGGACGGGAATCGCGTCGCTCATCAACAAAACTGTGGATATTGCCAATGCGTCCCGCCAAATTAAACCGGAAGAGATTGATCAGGCAAAAGCCAATGGAGTTGATCCAGTTGAACATGTTATCGCGCGCGATGCCATCGCAGTGATCGTGAATCCGGAAAATCCGGTGAACGAATTGACCTTGCAACAGATCTCGGATATTTACAGCGGCAAAATCAATAATTGGAAAGAAATCGGTGGCGATGACCGCCCCATTGTGCGACTCTCGCGTGAGACCAATTCAGGCACACATGTTTATTTTTTGGAAACAGTTTTGCGATTGGGCAGCAAAACAGATAAAACTCTTTTTTCAATGGACACATTGTTACTACCATCCTCTGAAGGCATCATCGCTGAGTTACGTCAAAACCCGAATGCAATTGGGTATGACGGGCTTGGTTATGTGCCTAAAGATCTGAAGGTGATCGCAATTGCGAAACAAGCAGGCGGCGCTTATGTGTTGCCTTCGATCAAGACTGTAAATGATAAAACGTATGCCATTGCGCGCGATCTTTATATGTATACCAATGGTGAACCAACGGGCTTGGTGAAAGAATATCTGAATTGGATTCTGACACCCGAGGCCCAACAGATTGTCGCTGATCTTGGGTTTGTGCCTGCGAAGTAAGGGCGAGGTAACCCCGCCCTTACATAATGGAGAATAATGGAAAAATCTTTAACCTGGCGTGAATTTATCATCACGCGTCTTATTCAAGCCTCAGGCTATTCAGCCATCATATTTGTTGCGCTGATTTTTTTCTTCCTCTTGCGGGAAGGTCTGCCTGCGCTTGGGGAAGCAAAGCCGTCAGAGTTACTCAGCATTCGCTGGTATCCCATTGAAAACTATTTCGGTCTCCTACCCCTCATCACCGGCTCACTAATCGTGACGCTTGGCGCGGCGTTGATCGCAGTCCCATTTGGGATTGGCACAGCCGTATACATCTCTGAAATTGCGCCGCGCTGGATGCGCGAGATTCTTAAGCCTTTGGTGGAATTGCTCGGTGGACTCCCCTCTGTTGTTTTGGGATTTCTCGGGATTCTCGTCATCTCGCCCTACATCCGCGTCATTCTGGACCTGCCCACTGGTCTGACCGCCTTTACTGGATCCCTGCTTTTGGGCGGGATCGCCGTGCCTACGGTCGTGTCGGTTGCTGAAGATGCGCTTGATGCCGTGCCGCGTGCGTATCGTGAAGGCGCCTGGGCATTGGGTGCAACAAAATGGCAAACCATCTGGCGTGTGACTTTACCCGCCGCAAAATCTGGTGTGCTCACAGCCATCATGCTCGGCGTGGGACGCGCCATCGGCGAAACAATGACAGTCATGATGGTCACAGGCAACGCGCCTGTGCTTGCGATCAAACTTGGCAGTCTCTTCTCCCCTGTCCGCACGATGACCGCCACCATCGCCGCTGAAATGGGTGAAGTTGCCAACGGCAGTACACATTATCACGTATTGTTTTTCATTGGTATGGTTTTATTCCTCATCTCATTGGGTGTAAATATCGCGGCATCGTCGGTTGTATTCCGTGCCAAGAAACGCGCGGAGAGGATCCTGTCATAATGAAACTATCCATCAACCGCCACCTCATGCAACGTCTCGGCTTTACTGGTATTACCCTCATGGCAGTAGCCACGGTGGTACCAATCATCGCCGTAGTCATTTATATTCTCGTACAGGGTTTGCCTGCAATCTCTATTGAATTTCTCACTGGCTTTCCGCATGATGGTATGCGCGCTGGTGGAATTCTTCCGGCTATCGTTGGCACATTGTATCTCACCATCGGTACAGCAATCTTCTCTGTTCCACTTGGCATCGCTGCCGCGATCTATCTTGCAGAATATGCCTCAGATACACCGCTCACGCGCACGATCCGTATTGCCATCATCAACCTCGCAGGTATTCCCTCGGTCGTGTATGGATTGTTCGGACTTGGTTTGTTCGTTCTCTTTCTAAAATTTGGGACATCCATCCTTGCCGCATCTATGACTCTTTCCATTATGACTCTGCCTGTCATCATCAGCACCGCGGAAGAGTCACTGCGTTCCGTCCCGCAAGCATTTCGTACAGTCAGCATTTCATTGGGCGCCACGCGCTGGCAAACTATTCGCCGTATCGTTTTGAAAGAAGCTCTGCCTGGTATTCTCACTGGCGTTATTCTAGGTCTTGAACGCGCTGCTGGGGAAACCGCTCCTATTCTATTTACAGGCGCAGCATTCTTTCTGCCGCGACTCCCCAATTCACCTTTCGATGCGACAATGGCGTTGCCATATCACCTCTTTGTGATCTCAACCCAGGTCCCTGAAATGCCGATCAAAATTCAATATGGCACAGCGCTCGTTCTTTTAGTATTCGTGCTGACTATGAATCTCATTGCAACAGTTATCCGTTCACGCGCGAGGGCAAAAAGACAATGGTAGATAAGATCATCATTGAAAATCTCTCGCTCCAATATGCCGACGGCGTTGAGTCACTGCGTGATGTGAGTTTGAACATTCGCGAGAATGCAGTCACTGTGCTCTTTGGTCCGGCGGGCGGTGGCAAGTCTACTTTGTTGCGCTGTTTGAATCGTCTTAATGATCTTACTGAAGTTAAAGCCTCAGCTGGTCGTATTATGATCGATGGCGAAAATGTTCTTGACCCGAAGACAGATGTGATCGCATTACGCCGCAAGGTTGGCATGGTCTTTGCACGTCCCGTCCCCTTGCCGATGAGTATCCGCGAAAATCTCACGTATGGATTGGAACTCGCAGGCGAGACGCGCCGCTCCAAACTGGACGAAGCGGTCGAACGCAGCCTGAAGCTGGCAGCCATCTGGGACGAAGTCAAAGACCGACTCAATGATCCGGCCATCGCCCTTTCGGGCGGACAGCAACAACGCGTCTGTTTAGCCCGTGTGTTGGCGCTACAACCTGAAATTATTCTGCTTGATGAGCCGACTTCGGGACTCGACCCGATCTCCACTGGCAAAGTCGAAGCCGCCTTACTTGAGTTGAAAAAAGAATTTACCATTATTCTTGTGCCACATTCAGTCCAACAAGCGGCTCGTGCTGCGGACTACGCCGCGTTCTTCTTGCAGGGTGACCTGATTGAATATGGCGAAGGTAAGTCACTATTTACGGCACCAAAAGAAAAACGCACGGAAGATTACATCACGGGGAGATTTGGGTAGATATTAACTCTAGAGTCCTAGGGTCTGCTCTGGACATTCAAGCACACATACCTGAACAATAAGCTGTCCGACTCCAGAAAAAAATGAAAACCATCCTCTTCCTCTGTACTGGTAACTCATGTCGCTCACAGATGGCGGAAGCCATTGTCAATGCGCGTTACTCTGATCAATGGCAGGCATTTTCAGCCGGGACAAAACCTGCTGGATACGTTCATCCCAAAGCGATTCAAGCTTTGGCTGAAATCGGTATTACCCACTCTGGTCAATCAAAACAGATCGATGAATTGCATACGAAAGATTTCGATCTTGTTGTAACTGTTTGCGATTCTGCCGCGGAGGAATGTCCCGTATGGCCCGGGAAGGCGGGGAAACGCGTCCATCACAGTTTTGCGGACCCGGCTAAGGCAGAGGGAGATGATGAGGAACAGATGGCAGTTTTCCGCGCGGTAAGAGGCGAGATGTTGGAAGTCATTCCCAAAATCCTGGAGAATAAATCCCCATGAATAGTCCCTATGCTATTTTATTTGAAACGGTTCGGATCGGTCCTGTTACTGCTCCGAACCGTTTTTATCAAGTGCCGCATTGCAACGGCTTTGGGCATCGCATGCCGCAGGGGATGGCGGCGATGCGCGGCATGAAAGCGGAGGGCGGCTGGGGCGTGGTGTGCACGGAGGAGACGGAGATCCATCACACGAGCGATCTTTCGCCGTATTTTGAGGGGCGCATTTGGGATGACGGTGATATACCCACGTTGAAATTGATGACGGATGCGGTGCATGCGCATGGTGCACTGGCGGGAGTGGAACTTTCTTACAACGGTATTGACGCGCCGAATCTGTATTCGCGTGTGCCGTCGCTGGCGCCACGTTCAATGGGTGTGGTGGGCGGCTCGGGTTACGACCCCGTGCAAACACGCCGCATGGATAAGGAAGACATTCGCAATGTAAGGAAGTGGCATCGTGATGCGGCGTTGCGTGCGAAACGTGCGGGCTTCGACATTATTTATTGTTACGCGGGTCATGGTATGACGGCGGCGATTCAATTTATTTTGAAACGTTATAACGACCGCACGGATGAATACGGCGGTTCGCTTGAAAATCGCGTGCGTTTCTTTCGAGAGATGATTGAAGATACAAAGGAAGCCGTTGGCGATACGTGTGCAGTGGCGGTGCGGTTTGCAGTGGACGAATTACTTGGCGAAGATGGACTCACGCATCAAGGCGAAGGGTATGATGTGGTTGCGATGCTTGCCGAGTTGCCTGATCTTTGGGATGTGAACGTGAGTGGCTGGAGCAACGATTCAGCCACGTCACGTTTTGGCAAAGAAGGGCATCAGGAAAAATATATTTCATTCGTCAAGCAGTTGACCACAAGACCAGTTGTAGGAGTGGGGCGGTATACATCACCTGATTCGATGGTCTCTGCTATCAAGCGCGGCGTGATGGACATGATCGGCGCGGCCAGACCTTCAATTGCTGATCCATTTTTACCGACGAAAATCAAAGAGGGACGCATCGAGGATATCCGCGAATGTATTGGTTGCAATATCTGTGTGACAGGTGATACACGCTTTGTACCGATCCGCTGTACGCAAAACCCGACGATGGGTGAAGAATGGCGGCGAGGCTGGCATCCTGAAATCATTGCGCCGAAGAAGAGCGATAAGGAAGTGATGATCGTCGGCGCGGGACCAGCGGGATTGGAAGCAGCGCGGGCGTTGGGTCAACGCGGGTATAAAGTGACCTTACTCGACGCGTATAAAGAATTGGGCGGGCGTGTATTACGCGAATCTGCGTTGCCGGGATTGAACGAATGGCGACGTGTGATGGATTGGCGCTTGACTCAGCTCAAGAAGATGAAGAATGTTGCAATGTATCCGTCCAGCCCGATGACGGCGGACGAGATTCTTGAATCAGGTGTGCAGAATATTATTCTCGCGACCGGTGCGACCTGGCGGCGAGATGGTGTAGGAAGAACTTTATGGAAACCGATTAATGGATTAAATTCGGGGAATGTATTTACGCCGGATGATTTGATGGATGCGACTCTGGAGTCAAGGAGCAAGCTCCTTGATATCCAACAGCAAAACCGACAGCAAGCTGTCGGACTCCAGAATGTCATCATCTATGATGATGATCATTATTATATGGGTGGGGTATTGGCAGAATTACTTGCGGAACAAGGTTGCAACGTTTCACTCGTCACACCGGCACCGCTGATCTCTTATTGGTCACAGTTCACATTAGAGCAGGAACGTATCCAAGCCAAGTTGATGAAGTTAGGTGTAAGGTTATATCCGCAGACGGTGCTGAGTGAAATCAAAAAAGATTCCGTGCGATTATCGAATACGATTTCGGGAGATCAAATTGAATTGCCACGTGATGGGGTTGTGTTGGTGAGCGATAGGACGCCGAACGATTCATTGTATCAATCTCTCAAGCCTGCACTTGATGAAGAGAAAATAAAATCGCTACGCATTATCGGCGATGCCGAAGCGCCAAATATTATCGTGCAGGCGGTATTCACAGGTCATCTTGCGGCGCGGGAGTTTGATGAAGAAAAAGTTGATGGCACCCCGTTCAAGGTGGAAAGAACATCAATGTCACAAACTCGGTAGAACTGCTGCTACGGGTTGAGATTATACAGATAGGCATTTGCACCAGCTGCATTGACGCGATCAAGCATGGTTCCCCGATCATTAAGGTAATTCACATAGAATAATTGCATATCCCCTCCGCAGCCTCCGCAATCCACAATATCTGAAAATATGAACCAGACCCGGTTGTGCCCTCTAAGCTTCTCAATATCATCGAAGAAGCCTTGAAGCGCAACCCTTTTTATGGGGGTATCGTAGCCGATAAGAACGTTTTGGTGGTCAATATCGTAGAATGGGGCATAATAATTAAAAGCAGATTCCGAGCTGTGATACACATAAATGGTCTCGCTATTATGCCTGTGTTCCCCAACATATTTCATGACTGGTTTTGTCTCTGCTACATAATATGGCGAAAGAAAAAGGTCAAAGGAAACACTCGCAGTCAGATAAAATAAAATAAAGGCGGGCAGTATGTATGCCACGCAGGCAAGACCAATATGCAACTTTGCGGCTGTCAAATAGATGCGCCCCAATCCTTCAGCAATTAGAAACAACAGGAAAGGCACCAGAAATAGCATGAACCTGTCCTTTAGCGGATACTTCTGTGCCGCCGAGGCGAACAGGGCGATAAAAAACGGGGAGATCACAATAATGCCAATCACCCACTCCCGATAAAGAAGTGATAAACACCCAAGCACAACCAGAATTGGAATAAGCACTGCCAGTATATGATCAGTCCGATTTAGGGCTATTAACAACATTGAATAATAGGTCTTCGTAAGCCAAATACGAGTGCCACCAGGTGGAAGTGGCATGAAGGCCTTTTTCCAATAATCATATAAATAATCATTCGCGAGCAGGTGGCGCAAAGAAACAAAGTATTCTACGCCGAAAGAGAGCAACCACATCGCGCCCAAACCAACCAACCAACTGATTGGCACAGGCCGGGTTCTTGTGATCGCAGTGAGAAACAGAGCCAGCCCAATTCCCGCTAGAATAAATACGGATGGATGCGACAACCAAACTGCAACCATGCCAGCAACGCCCAGAATTAAGAAATCTCTGGAATGCACATCCGCTTGCAGGCAGTGGCTTGCGAGAAACACCAACAATATCCCAATCATTACATCACTTGAATACTGTTTCATTTCAGATGAATAATATATCAGGGGCCAGCTGATCGCAAACAACAAAGTAGCAAACATACCACCTGTGATATGTACTTGAGCAATACGATACATCAAGTAAACGGATAGTACTCCAGCAAACAACGGAACAAGCCGCATAACCTGATCTATATTCCCAAACGAAATGACCAGTATTTTCTCAATAAACAAAAAGCCTATGGGCGCACCCTGCTCATAATCCAGAGGCTGGGTCAAACCCACAAAGGTACGATGCGCAATATTAAACGCCAGGCTGGCTTCATCAGCCCAGAACGAACGTCCTGAAAAATATTGCCGCACTCGCAAGATGGTTCCCATAATCACAAGTGACCACCACAAAAAAGCTGGCTTTGTCAGTTCGCTAAACTTGTTTTGCAATTGGTGCATGCTCGAATTTACCATACCCTCTCCAAATCCGTATTTGCGAGCGGACGGCGACCGACCTTTGCCATGTCGATCCATTCGCCGTGGATTTTGACACGCACCACATCGGCGGTGAAGTCGGTCACGGTGGAACCATTGTTATTGAATAGCGATGAGCCCACTGCATAAATATCCACAGGGACGCCCAACTTCTCGAACTTACGGATCTTATCGGGATTGAACCCGCCTGAGACGACGATCTTCACGTTGCGACAATACTCGCGCGCCGCGTCTTTCCAAATCTCGGGCAGGTTCCAACTTTCCCAAGCTGAATCCAATCCCTGACGGACATTGAACACCAATCGAGGGGTCACACCAAGGTCAAGCGCCGGGTCACCCAACGGTTCTACGGAAACATCGCGCAGGCTTCCACTGGTATCGAGGCGGACGCCGTACAAAATATATTTGGCGGCTTCAGCCTCATCGTTTAGATCGCATAATTCCCGATATTTTTCAAACATCACTTCCATCACACGCCGAGTATCGCGCACAGAATCATTATTAAAATCGACAAGTGCGATGCGCGGAATATTTGCCGGAAGGACGCGCGAGAATTGCATCATCACTTCCGCGGTGTCGCCGAGAAAAGAGGCAATTGCCGCATGAGCAACTGTCCCGCCGCCCGCGCCGCCCCACCAGTCACCCTGGGCATCGGTCGAGACGAACGATCCGATCTGATGCGAAAAGTCCATGTTGAAGCGTTCAATGGCAAGATTATAGGAATAGCCATCGGCGGCTTGCACTTCATGCAGATCGAAACGCGCCGGGAAGAACAACACCGGCTTGCCGCCCGCCGCCATCAGCGTTTCATACACATTCGTCGCTACACGGCTGGACCGAGTAAGAACGCCCAGCGTTGGCGTTTCAAGCAGGGCAAAATCACGATAACGTCCGCGCACCTTGATCACTGCCTCGGCATCCAATGGGTTGCCATCGGATTTGACCATCGCACCATCGTGGATCGCCCACACTTCCAATTGAGCGGAAGTATCGACAAAGACTCCATCTTCCCAATAGCCGGTACAATGCCTGAGCATCTCCAGAGTTTTATCGACACCCACAACAACCGTATTGCCCACCCGGCGCGTGAACCACTGCATCTCGACTTCAATATCACCGACAGCAATATTTTCAGGTGAAATATCCAGCGGCACGTTATGATGTTTACCCGAGTAGGTATATTTTTCAGAGGATAATGCCGTGAGCATACGGCCAATGTTCTCGAAATATTTATCTGAGTACCAGCCGCGGCGCATGCGTTCGATATCTAGTTTAAAGGTTTCATTGGTCAGACGGGTTTTATCAAAAATGGACATGAGTTTCTCTATTTCTGATTTACGATTTTGGATGCTTCGACAGGCTCAGCACAAGTTTACAACTAAAGATTAGGAATCGACTGTGTTGATTGAATGATATTCATCCCGGCTTGTGCGAATCTTTCATACGCGGCATTGGCTGCATCCGTGTGATCGACTACACCTGGGACAACTACAGGCGACGAACAGTCTTCGAGCAAATACACCTTCTTTGCCAGTTCAGGGTCTGTGGCGTTGATATCGTTGAGCAGGTCTTGTACTGTCCACGCCACACAATGGGATTTGGCTTGACCGGCAATGATCAGCTTATCGAATTGTTGAAGCTGTTCGATAAATTTCGTATTGTGCGTTCCCAACGTTTCGCCCATGGGACCTGTCAACACTTCGGGACCGATCACAGAATAATTTTCGGTGAAAGATTTATCGCCCTTGATCTCGATGTCATATTGCGTAGTGCGAGCAACCGAGTGGAAGAATAAAGCTTCTTCAATGGCTGAAACCAGTGCGTGACCGATTCCACCAAGCATGGCATGATAGGGCCAGATGGTTAGCGCGTATTTGCCTTTCTTTTCCAACTCTTCGGCATAGTGCAGCATCATTTGCTGACCGTATTCGGGGGCGAGGTCAAATTCATTAGCGAGGGCCGGGTTGAATTTCCATTTGCCGTCGCGCAGTTCGGCAAGGTGAATATCGGTGTAGGGTGCAGGGTGATTGCCGTCTTTATCCACAAAGAAAATGGCGTGGAAGACCTGCATGGTTTTGTGAGTGTCCATGGTGGCGGTGATATGCGTGATATTTTCCAGATTGTTGTAGATAAACTGACTCAGGCGTATATTGTCTTCGATGGCACCACGTCCACTGCGGCCGCCAACATAGAGTTCGAAATCGGGGATGCAGAAGGTGTTCTGTACGTCGATCAGCATCAGCCAGGTTTTGGTTTGGTCTGTTGAAGCAGGTTCGAGCTTGCGAAGATGCGCCCAGTCTCGGGCTTCCTTGGCATGCGCTTCGTAGGGAATCCGCCAGACGGTGCCGACTTTGTCTGCGTCAAAAAATTCGGGAAGGGGTAAAAGAGGATGTGGCATGGCGCCTCCAAATTGATTGTATTGTATTTTCCTTTTAAGTGTAACATTCGGTTGACTTTTTTGCCTGAAACCTTTACACTTTGCCCAACTTATTTACAGGAGCAGTCATGGTATCTCAATTCCAACTTATTATGCGGTCAGGTCCAACGCAACGAATGAGATCGTGATCAATGATGCGGAAATTTCACGCCGCCATGCCCGCCTCACTTTTCAGGGCGGCAAGTACGTATTGGAAGATCTCGGCTCGACTAACGGAACATTTGTTAACGGCCAACGATTGGCGGGACCACGCGTGCTGAAAGCGGGCGAGGTGGTACAGTTCGGCGAGCAAATCATGTTAGTGTTTGAAGTCACATCGATGGATGCGGGTGCGACGGTGATCTCACCACGCGTTGCAGCAGCTGTGCCTTCGGTGCCGCGCCCGTCCACACCGCCGCCGGCCCCACCCGCCGAATACGCAGGGAGTGTGCCAGCCAGCCCGGCACCTGTTGCGGCTGCGCCTGCAAATAAAATGAATCTGACACCGATCATCATCGGCGCGATTGTATTGCTTTGTATTTGTGGGTGTGTCGGCGTTTTAGTCTATGTAGATAGTAACCGTCTTTGGTGTATCTTCCCCTTCAACATTATCGCTCAAATGCTGGGAGGCGCCTGTCCGTAAGACAGGTTATTCAAGCTTAGATCAAGTTCCCGCGAACGACCAATTTGCGGGAACTTTGTATTTTAAGTTGCCAAACCCCTTGCTCTTGACTAGAATATCAATATGCAGGTGACACGCAAGTCGTTCAACCGTTATGTAATTCTGGAGTGCTATCCATGAATCAATCAACCAGTCCATCGCCAAGCTGGAGCGCAACAACGAAGTTATTGATCGGGTTGGTCGTTGTTGGTATCGCAGCCTTTTTGTTATATCGCTTTTCAAATCTCATCCCACCGTTGTTGATGATCTTTGTTTTGGTGTATTTATTGCATCCACTCAACGCCCTGATTGCACGCGTATTGCACATCTCATGGGCAATAGCTGTCAATATTCTTTATTTGCTGATCCTGCTTATTCTCTTTGGGTTACTCACATGGGGTGGCGTAGGGTTGGTGGGGCAAATCCAAAGTTTGATCACATCGGTACAGGATATTTTTACAAACCTGCCAACGTATGTGGCGCAACTTTCCACCCAGGTGTTTACATTCGGACCCTTCAAACTAGATATGCAAACGCTTGATTTGAACGCAATTAGCCAGCAATTGCTCGCCTGGGTTCAACCGATTCTGGCACGCACCGGGGATTTAGTCGGTGCAGTGGCAAGCGGCGCCGCACAGGTCTTTGGCTGGACCTTCTTTGTGTTGATCGTTTCATACTTCATCATGATCGAAAGCAGCGGCTTGCGCGGGGATCTTTTTAAACTAGAACTCCCGGGTTATCAAGAGGATTTCTCCAGGCTCAGCAATGAATTAAGCCGCATCTGGAATGCGTTCCTGCGTGGGCAGATCCTGATATTTTTGCTTGCACTGATCATCTACTCGATCCTATTGCCACTCCTCGGCGTTCGATATGCCCTGGGTCTCGCGTTGATGGCGGCGCTTGCCAAATTTCTGCCTTATATTGGCGCTTCGCTCACATGGACCGTCATGGTCCTGGTCACATTGATTCAAGATAATCCCTTTGGTCTAAAACATTGGGTATATGCCGCGATCATCGTGGGCATGACCGTTGTGATCGATCAGATCATCGACAATTTCGTTGCCCCGCGCATCATGGCACGCACGCTCAAGGTCCACCCAGCGGCAGTGCTGGTCACTGCGCTCGTTGCGGCAAGCTTACTGGGCATTCTG
>WNFL01343968.1_pt2 | contig 11895 bp, 13 predicted proteins | sample 5400361 | NCBI WGS metagenome assembly WNFL01 (sample SAMN13153351, study PRJNA577476) | soil metagenome | isolation source: 40 cm soil on Douglas fir-dominated hillslope | place: USA:California | collected 2013-09-17
GCAAGGGGCGAAGGTCGTGATCATCCTTGCCCAGGATGGCACCGCCATCAAGCCCGCGGTCGCGAAGGCGATCCAGAACAGCGTGCCGGTCATCGCCTACGACCGGCTGATCGAAGACCCGAAGGCGCTGTACATCACGTTCGACAACGTGCTCGTGGGCAAGCTCGAAGCTGATGCTGTCTTCAAGGCCAAGCCGAAGGGCAACTACGCGATCATCAAGGGCAACAAGGCGGATGCGAACGCCGACTTCCTGCGCAGCGGTATGGAGCAGGTCATCGGCGCGGCCGTGAAATCAGGCGACATCAAGATCGTTGGCGAGACCTACACCGACAACTGGGACCCGGCCAAGGCACAGACGAACATGGAGCAGATCCTGACCGCGAACCAGAACAAGGTTGATGCGGTGCTGTCGGAGAACGACGGCATGGCCGGTGGGGTGATCGCCGCGCTCACCGCCCAGGGCCTCGCGGGCAAGGTGCCGGTGTCCGGTCAGGACGGCGACAAGGCCGCCCTCAACCGCGTCGCGCTCGGCACGCAGACCGTCGACGTGTGGAAGGACGCGCGCCTGCTCGGAAAGACCACGGGCGAAGCTGCGCTGCAGCTCTGCAATAACTCCGATCCGAGCAAGGTCAAATCCACCGCGGTGTTCAAGACCCCCGGTGGGAATAGCCTGAACTCGATCCTTCTAACGCCAAACCCGATCACACAGTCGAACCTCAAGGAAGTTCTCGACGCAGGCTGGATCACCAAGGCCGATCTGTGCCAAGGGGTTGCAGCCGGGAAGGTTTCCGCCTGCGGTTGATGCAGCCGTAGCAAGTGTGGTGACGCGCCCTGCCTCGCTCATGCGGGGCAGGGCGCGTGTCTATCGCGGCCGATGACGAAGGTGGCGACAAGCTGATGAGAGCTTCAGTGCGTTCCGCGCTCGCGCCCTTTGCGAACGTCCTGCGCTCAGTTGAGATCGACACGCGCATGCTCGGCATGCTCGGCGCGCTGATCGTGATCTGGGTCAGCTTCAACATCGTTTCGGGCGGGACGTTCCTCACCGCGCGGAACCTCTGGAACCTGTCGGTCCAAAGCGCCTCGATCGCGATCATGGCCACGGGGATGGTCCTCATCATCGTGTCGCGGAATATCGATCTCTCCGTCGGATCGATGCTGGGATTCCTTGGATACACGATGGCGATGCTTCAGGCCGTCTGGATCCCGCAAAGCCTTGGTCTCGGTCTGGAGCAGCCGTACACCTGGGTGGTCACCCTGCTGTTCGGGATCGCGCTCGGCGCGGCCATCGGGGGACTGCAGGGATTCGTCGTCGCGTTCGGGGGCGTGCCCTCGTTCATCGTGACCCTGGGCGGCCTCTTGATCTGGCGCGGTCTCATCTTCCGGTACGCGCAGGGCCAGACCATCGCGCCACTCGATCGGACCTTCCAGATGCTGGGGGGCGGTACGGTCGGAACGAATGTCGGCGCGCTGGGGGAGTGGCCGAGCTGGATCCTCGGGGCCGTGATCAGCCTTGGGATCCTGGGCACGCTGATCGCGTCCCGTCGCCGCAAGCGACGCTATGGCTTCCCGGTCCGCCCAATGTGGGCTGAGGTACTCGTTGGTGCGGTCGCCTGCGGCATCGTCCTCGGGACCGTCTGGGTGGCCAACAGCTATCCGTTGCCGCCCGCGATCCCCGGTCCCGCCCGGCGGCCTTTTCATTCCGACGGGCGTGGCGTTCCCGGTCGTGATCATGCTCGTCGTCACGCTCGTAGTGACGTTCCTCGCGACCAGGCGCCGCTTCGGGCGGTATGTCTACGCGATCGGCGGCAACCCCGACGCCGCGGCGCTCGCCGGCATCAATGTCCGCCGGACGATCATGTTGACCTTCGCGCTCATGGGGAGTCTCGCGGCGGTCAGCGCGGCGGTCCAGACGGCTCGTCTCAATGCCGCGGTGACGAGCCTTGGTGTCCAGAACGAGCTCGACGTCATTTCCGCTGCGGTCATTGGTGGGACCTCCTTTTCAGGCGGCATCGGGACCGTCCCCGGCGCCATTCTGGGTGCCGTTGTCATGCAGTCGCTACGCTCAGGCATGGTGCTTCTGCTCGTCGATTCGCCGACCCAGGACATCGTGGTCGGCATCGTGCTCGTTGTGGCCGTCGGCCTCGATGCCCTCTTCCGCCGGAGAGCGACTTGAGCCGCGCATGCTGACGCACGCTCCGGAAATACCGGGAGTAGTCGCTCAGCGCGTTCCGCTCGTCGAGCTACGGAACATCCATGTGGCATTCGGCGGTGTCCGAGCTGTCGCCGGCGTGACGCTGGATCTCTATCCCGGCGAGGTCGTCGGCGTGGTCGGCGGCAACGGTGCGGGGAAGACCACGCTCATGCGGACTCTGTCCGGCGCGCGCCCGCCCGACTCAGGCCAGATCCTGGTGAACGGCCGGCCGGTCACGATCGGCAATCCGCGCGATGCCAAAACATTCGGGATCGAGACGATCTATCAGACGCTCGCCCTTGCGGACAACCTCGATGCGCCAGCGAACGTCTTCCTCGGCCGCGAGCTGGTGGCGGCGGCGACGCTCGACGACTCCGCGATGGAGTCAGCCGCGCGCAAGGTGATCGGTCGCCTCAATCCGAACTTCAAGAACTTCAAGACGCCGGTCCTGCGACTGTCCGGCGGACAGCGGCAGGCAGTCGCGATCGCGCGCGCGATCCACTTCAACGCGCGCGCCCTGATCATGGACGAGCCAACGGCCGCTCTCGGACCGGCGGAGACGGCGCAGGTGCACGACCTGATCCGGCAGCTCAAGAGCGAGGGTATCGGCATCTTCCTCGTCAGCCACGACATCCATGACGTGTTCGACCTGTCGGAGCGCATCAGCGTCATGTACCACGGCAAGCTCGTCGGGACCGTGAACAAGAACGACGTGACGACCGACGAGGTCCTCGGGATGATCATTCTGGGCAAGCCGCCCACGACACTCACGCGACAGGAGCTCGCCGGACTCCACGGCTAACGGCGTCGCGTCTCAGCTGCGCGCTCCCGCGATCGGTCGGCCGCCCAGATCCGGCGATTGACCTGTCCCTCGAGCAGCTCCTGTTGCCCGGATCTCGGTCGCGGATCGATCTCACCGGCCGCGACGCGGCGCTCGAGGTCAGCAAGCGTTACCGAACCCGACTGGATCGCACCCCCGAGGTCGCCGGACCAACCGGCATAGCGCTCCCTGCGCGCCGTCGCGAGCGTGCTCTGCTCGACCATGTCCGCGGCGACGAGCAGCGATCTCGCGAGCGTGTCGATGCCGCTGATGTGGGCGTGGAACAGATCGGTCCGGCTCACGCTCTGCCTTCGGAGCTTCGCGTCGAAGTTGAAGCCGCCGGTCGTGAAGCCTCCCGCGGCAAGGATCTCGTAGGCGGCCAGCGACAGCTCGTCGACCGAGTTCGGGAACTGATCGGTGTCCCAGCCGTTCTGGTAGTCGCCGCGGTTCACGTCGATGCTCCCGAAAGTGTCGAGTGCGATCGCGCTCGCGACCTCGTGGTGGAAGCTGTGGCCCGCGAGCGTCGCGTGGTTGGCCTCGAGGTTCAGGCGGTATTCGCCGGCGAGATCATGTCGCTGAAGAAATCCCAAGACACTCGCGACGTCGTAGTCGTATTGGTGTTTCGTCGGCTCCTGCGGCTTTGGCTCGATGAGCAGCATGCCCTTGAAGCCGATCCGCTCTTTGTGTTCGGCGACGAGAGCCAGGAACCGCGCGAACTGCTCTTCTTCCTGCCGGAGATCGGTATTCAGCAGCGTCTCGTAGCCTTCACGTCCGCCCCACAGCACGTAGTTCGCGCCGCCGAGGCGGTGGGTCACCTCGAGCATCGTCTTGACCTGAGCGGCGGCGTACGCGAACACCTCGGGATCGGGATTCGTCGCGGCGCCCGCCGCGTAGCGGGGATGTGAGAAGAGGTTCGCGGTGCCCCACAGCAGCCGCGCGCCCGTTCGGGCCATGTGGCCTTCGATCTGGTCGACACTGGCCGCGAGGTTCGCGCGAGTCTCGGCATACGTTCGGCCCTCCGGCGCGACATCCCGATCGTGAAATGTGAAGAAGGGGACGCCGATCTTGTCGATGAACTCGAACGCTGCGTCGAGCTTTGCTCGCGAGGCAGTCGCCGCGTCGAGGCCCGAGGTGAGCCAGGGTCGATCAAAGGTGCCAACACCGAAGACGTCGGAGCCCGGCCAGTTGAACGAGTGCCAGAGACAGACCGCGATGCGTAACTGGTCCTCCATTCGTTTCCCAAGCACCTCGCGGTCGGGCTGGTAAACGGCGAACGACAGTGGATCCGCGGACTCAGGCCCGCCATACGTGATCCGCTTCGGCACTTCGGTGAAAAAGTCGCCGCTCATGCCATTCCTCCTGGCAGGCGCAATTCTGCGCTCCGCCGCGAGCGAGCGAGCGCCGCATCGCCTATGGCACGGACCTTGCGAGCGAGGTGACGTCAAAGAAGGAGGTGTGTGCAAATGCTGTGGACCATCGTCCTGGTCCTTCTCGTCCTCTGGTTGCTCGGCGTCGTGGCCCTGCCGACGGCCGGCGCGCTCATCCATCTCCTGCTCGTGATCGCGCTCGTCGTGCTCGTGCTGCAGCTGCTCAGCGGCCGGCGCGTGGCGCTCTAAACATAGCGGCGCATTGAACGGGCGAGGGGAGACCCTCGCCCGTTTTTCTCGTCGATTCGAAAACCCGTTGACGACGACGGCGATGGCTTGGTATCGTGCCCACTCGCACGCTCACGCGTGACTCGCTGAAAGGAAGTGGCGCAGTGCTCATCAACGCAAATGCGCGCTCTGGTGCCGTCGGGGCAAAGCCTCGGCGGAGCCTGCCCACTCTCCGGTTGGTCTAGGGACTCGACTCCCGCTTCGTGACCTTCGGACCGTGGGCAGGGACCCACGGTCTTTTGGTTCCTAAGAAACGACGGGAGAACGAAGTGGCCACGTTGACAGCGACCAGACCAGAAGTCATACGAACGCCCGGCCGCGACGCGCTCGTGGCCGAGGCGGTCACCAAAACCTTCAAGTCGTCCCGCGAGGGCGTACGTCGCGCCGTCGACAACGTGTCGCTCCGCGTCGTCCGCGGCGAGATCTATGGGCTGCTCGGCGCGAACGGCTCCGGCAAGTCGACGCTGATCCGCATGTTCTCGACGCTCCTCACGCCGGACGAGGGCGAGGTGCGCGTGTTCGGTCTCGACATCCGCGAGGACGAGGAGGCGGTGAAGCGGCTCATCAACCGCGTCTCCGTCGAGGCGTCGTTCTTCAAGAAGCTTTCGGCGATGGAGAACCTCGTGTACTCCGCGCGTCTCTACGGCGTCGGGCCGGACGAGTCGCGCGGGAAAGCGCTTGCCATCCTGCGCCGACTCGGTGTGGACATGAACCGGGTGGACGAGCCGCTCGAGCAGCTCTCGCGAGGCATGCAGCAGAAAGTCGCGATCGCGCGCGCGTTCCTGACGGCTCCGACGCTGCTGCTCCTCGACGAGCCGACGACGGGTCTCGACATCCGCAGCAAGCGGGAGGTGCAAACGTTCGTGCGTGATCTACGCGACGAGCACGACGCCACCATCCTGCTGACGACGCATGACCTCGACGAGGCCGAGCGTCTGTCCGACCGCATCGGGATCCTGCACGGCGGACGTCTCGTGGCCGAAGGCACGGCGGACGAGCTCCGGGCGCGACACGGCGCCACGGCGCTCGAGGACGTCTTCATGTCGGTGACCGGCCGGCGCTTGGACGAGGCCGATGCCGCGGCCGAGGAGAAGACCAAATGATGACCGCAATGGGCGGCCAGCTCGGACTCGCCTACGCATTCGTCGAGCGCGAGATCGCGCTCTCGAAGCGCTACTGGGCGTGGGAGCTGGTCTGGCTCGTTTACGGCATCGTGACGTCGCTCTCGGTCGCGTACATCGGGCTCGCCCTGCCGACCATCAGCGGGGGCGCGGTCGATCCGGCGGTCGTTTCGCGCACCGTGCTGTATCTCCTCGTCGGCACGATCGCGTGGCGTTTCCTCGGGATCATCTTCGAGAACATCGGCGAGGTCATCGCATGGGAACGTTGGGAAGGAACGATCGAGTACACGTTCATGTCTCCTGTCCCGCGCTTCACGCACCTCATCGGCATGTGCGGCGCGACGCTCGTGCGCGCGACCGCGTTCAGCATCGCGATCCTCGGCGCGGTCACGCTCTTCGTGCCCGTCGACCTGTCTCACGCCAATGTCATGTCGGCGGTCGTGCTGCTCGCCGTCGGCGCGATGGCATTCGTCGGGCTCGGGATCGCGTCGGCCTCGTTCCCCCTGCTCTGGACCGAGAAGGGCCTGCAGATGGCGTACATCGTCCAGGCCGTCGTGCTCCTCGTCTCCGGCGTGTATTACCCGGTGGATGTCCTGCCTGGATGGATGCAGGCGCTCTCGACGATCTCGCCGGCGACGTACGTCATCGAGGGAATGCGTATGGCGCTGCTCGACGGTGCCGACCTCATCACGCTCTGGCCGAAGGTGTGGCCGGCCCTGGTCGTCGGCATTCTCTCGGTGCCGCTTGGCCTGCGCCTCTTCGTCGAGGTCGAGCGCTACGCGAAGCGCACGGGCCGCCTGAAGCGGAGCGGGTAGTGAGCGATCTTGTGTTCCGCGAGGCGACGCTCGACGATGCCGCCTTCTTCGCAGACGTCTACAGCGCAGTACGTCCGACCCGAGCCACCGATCCCGTCGTCGAGCGCTACTGGTGGGAGCAGCCTGACGACACGTACGTCGCGCGCCGTTGGGTCGTTCAGCGCGCTGGCCGTGAGATTGGTGTCGCGACCTTCGAGCACCCCGCGTGGGGCCGGCTTCGCGAACCACACGGCAACATCGGCGGTGGCTGCTCGATCTGGGGCAGAACCGCGAACGCATCGAGAGGATGACTGATGCGTCCCGCAGCCGCATGCGTGCAGAAGATATCCGCGTTCTCACGCTGGATCAGGACTCCGACCCCGAGAAGTACCGCAAGGTCTGGCGGTTGAACGAGGAAGCCGTGCAGGACGTGCCGACGACGCTGCCAAACGTCGACGAGTCCTTCGAGGACACGATGCGCTGGTTCCGCGCGCCAGACATGCATGACGACAGGTTCTGGATCGCCCGCGAAGGCGACAACATCGTCGGCGTCTCCGTTCTGGCCTTTCCGCCTGCGCGAGGAATGGTCGGCACGGCGTGGACTGCGACGGCACGCAAGGTCCGTGGCCGCGGTATCGCGCGCGCGCTGAAATGCGAGACATTGATGCAGGCGCTCGCGTTGGGTGTGGATTGTGTTCAGACCGGCAACGACGGCGCCAACGATCCGATACTCCACATCAACGAGTCGATGGGCTACCGCCCGTGGGTCGCGAGCATCAATTTCCTGAAGGACGTACCCGCCCCCGATTAGCGCTCGCTCTTGCTCGGCTCCGGAGTGCGCTGCGGGTAGGGGATCGGGATGTACTCGACCCCGGGACGCCGCTGTGTCGCCTGTGGGTAGAAATCCATGAGGTCGTACACCGAGCGCGGTAGCTCGGTTGCGACCTTGATCCCAAGCCCCTGCAGTTGGTCGACATCGAGCGGGTAGTCGTGCGTCCACTGGCCGTCCGCGAGGGCGCTCGCGATGCGCTCGGCTTCGGCTTCCGTGTGGTGCTCGAGGAGCAGCTTCCGCACCGACGCGTGGACCTGACGGAGCGCCTTCTCCGCGAGGTCGCCGAGGATGAGCGTCGTGTCATCACGGTTCGGGTTCGGCTGCGACAGCGCCTTCACGACCGAGGCCGCGGCGAACGATGACTGAGCCGTACCGAGCTGCGGGTCGACCGGGCCCAGGACGGCGTTCTGATCCATCACGATCTCATCGGCTGCGAGCGCGATGAGGGTCCCGCCCGACATCGCGTAGTGCGGGACGAACACGGTCACCTTCCCCTGGCGTCGCTTGAGAGCGAACGCGATCTGCTCCGACGCGAGCACGAGTCCGCCCGGCGTGTGCAGGAGGAGGTCGATGGGCATGTCGGGCGGCGTGAAGCGGATCGCCCGCAGCACGTCCTCGGAATCCTCGATGTCGATGTACCGGGCGATGGGGAAGCCGAGGAAGCTCATGGTCTCCTGGCGATGGATCATCGTGATCAGCCGCGAGTGCCGCGACTGCTCGATTGCCCGGATCGCCGCCTGACGGCGCACCTCGAGCATCCTCTTCTGCAGCAGCGGGATGAAGAACTGCGCGATGAAGAAGATGAAGAAGATCGAGTTCAGGTCGAACACGCCCGCATGATGCGCCGACGTCGCGTCCCGCGCTGCGGCGCCCGGCCGCGCCCATTAATCTCGTCGAAATGAGGGCGCCAGCGCCTCCGCTCACCCCGCGCGAAGATGTTGCGGACGTCTGGCACGGCGAGCGGGTTCTCGACCCGTACCGCTGGCTCGAGGTCACCGAGAGCGAGCGGACCCGCGCCTGGACAGATGCGCAGAACATGCGCACGCGCACGGTCTTGGACTCATTGCCACAGCGGCAGTACTTCGCAAAGCGCCTGCGCGAGCTGTTGGGCGTCGGGCTCTTGGACACTCCGCGGCCGGTGAACGGCCACATCTTCCACACACGTCGCGCGGGCACGCAGCGGCAGTCGATCCTGTACGTCCGCGACGGAGTCGCCGGAGCGGACCGGGCACTGGTCGATCCGAACGCGCTCGACGCGGCGGGCCTGGTGACGCTCGACTGGTATTACCCATCGCACGACGCGAAGCTCCTCGCGTATGGACTTTCCCGCGGCGGCGATGAGATGTCGACCCTCCACGTGATCGAGGTGGAGACCGGCCGCGAGCTGGCCGAGCGGATCCACACACGCAGCGTTCAACAGTGGCGTGGGCTGGGGATGGCTTCTATTACGCCGCGCACCCCGCGCCTGGATCGGTGGCTCCGGGTGAGGAGCACTACCACCGAAGCGTGCGGTTCCACCGGCTGGGCGATGATCCGGCGCGCGATGAGACCGTGTTCGGCGAGGGCCGACCGAAGGAAGACATCGTCAGCGCGCGGACCTCGCCGAACGGCAGATGGGTCCTGTTCCACGCCTTCAAAGGTTGGGCGCGAAGCGACCTCTATCTGCTCGATCGGAGCGCGCCCGAGCGCGGCCTGCGCGTTGTGACCGAGGGCGAGCAGGGGATCAGCGAAGGCTTCCCGCGCGACGATGCGCTGTGGATCCGTACGAATCTCGATGCGCCGAATTACACGGTCGTGCGCGCGGACTTCGACGCGCCCGAGCGCTCGCGCTGGCGCGTCGTCGTCCCCGAGAGCGAGCATGCGCTCGAGGCCTTCCACGTGACACAGGATCACGTCGCGGTCGTCACGCTCGAGCGCGCGACGTCCCGCGTCGCTCTCTGGAACAAGGATGGCCGCGACAAGCGCGAGATCACATTGCCCGGTCTCGGCATGGTCGAGTTCGTGATCGGCGATCACGCAAGCGATCTCGTCGGTTTCACCTATCAGTCCTTCACGGTCCCGGCGATCGGTTTCACGGCCGACGCGCGCACGGGCGCCGTACGCGAGCTCGTCCGGCTCCCCGCGCCCGCGGGGTTCGATCCCGATTCGATCGTTGTGGAGCAGACGACCTACTCGTCGAAAGATGGCACCGAAGTGTCGATGTTCGTTGTGCACCGCCGTGATGTTCGCCCGACCGGTGCGGTGCCGACCCTCCTGAACGGCTACGGCGGTTTCAACATCTCGCGAACGCCGCAGTACATCGCGGGTGCGGCGGCATGGGTCGAGGCGGGCGGTCTCTATGCACTCCCGAATCTGCGCGGCGGCGGCGAGTACGGGGAGCGCTGGCACCGGGCGGGAATGCTGGAAAGCAAGCAGAACGTGTTCGATGACTTCCACGCTGCGGCCGAGGCGCTGATCGCGCGCGGGTGGACCAAGCCCGAGCGCATGGGCGTGGCCGGTGGCTCGAACGGTGGCCTGCTCACCGGGGCCGCGCTCACTCAGCGGCCCGACCTCTTCGGCGGCGTGTACTGCGCCGTGCCGTTGCTCGACATGCTCCGCTACCAGAACTTCCTCATCGCGCGGTTCTGGATCGCTGAATACGGCAGTGCGGAGGACCCCGAGCAGTACCGGTGGCTGCGCGCGTATTCGCCCTACCAGCACGTCCGCGGAGGCATTCGGTATCCGGCCGTCCTCTTCACGACCGCGGAGGGCGACAGCCGTGTCGATCCGATGCACGCACGCAAGATGGCCGCGCTGCTACAGGCGCAATCCGCCGAGGATTCCGCCGAGGATCCCGATGCGACCGTGCTCCTGCGCGTCGATCGCGACGCCGGGCACGGTATCGGCAAGCCGCTCGACAAGCAGGTGGACGATCTTGCGGACCAGTGTTCGTTCCTCGCATGGCGGCTGGGCCTTGAGCCTGCGGGCTCGGGTATGCTCGAACGGCGGTGAACATCCTTCGGCGCCTTCGCGAGCAGGCGAAGGAATACGACTGCAGCGTCTGCGGCGCCAATCACGCACGCTCCGAGATCCGCCTACTCGGCCGCCTCGAAGCCGCGTGGATCGTGCGCGTCACGTATTCGAGATGCGAGACCCAGTTCAAGCTGCTGGTCTACGTCGACCGCGAACGCGCGTCGCTCGCGCCGATGACTGAGCGTCCGGTGCGCGCACGGCGCCCGCCGGTCTCGCTCGACGATGTCATCGACGCGCACGAATTCCTCGAGGGCTTCGACGGTGACGTGCGCTCGCTATTCGCCGGTAAAGGGAAGGTCGTCGGCTCGACCGAGACCTAGCAAATGGCGAAGAACGCGGTCATCACGGGTTGGGGGTTCTACGTACCCTCGCGCATCATGACCAACGCGGAGCTCGAGCGGATCGTGGACACGTCGGACGAATGGATCGCAACGCGCACCGGCATCCGCGAGCGTCGCATCGCGTCGGAAGGCGAGACCACTTCGTCGATGTCGACCCGCGCGGCTCGCGTGGCGCTCGACCGTGCGCGGCTTCGGCCGCAGGACCTGCAGATGATCATCGTCGGCACGTGTTCGCCGGACTACGTGTTCCCGGCCACCGCGTGCTTCGTGCAGAACGAGCTGGGCGCGACGAAGGCCGGCGCGTTCGACATCGAGGCGGCGTGCACGAGCTTCGTTTCGGCGCTCGCGGTCGCCCGCGGCATGATCGTGTCGGGGGCGATCCAGAACGCGCTTGTGATCGGCGCGGAGACACTGTCGAGATTTCTGAACTGGAAGGATCGCACCACGTGCGTGCTGTTCGGCGATGGGGCGGGCGCGGTGGTCCTCGAGGCGACGAACGCATCTGTCGGCATAGAGTCGGCGATCCTCCACAGCGACGGCTCGCAGGGCGACAAGCTCATGATCCCTGCAGGCGGCGCGCGCATCCCCGCGACGCAGGAAACGCTCGACCGAGGCCAGCACCTCATCACGATGCAGGGTGGAGATGTCTTCAAGCTCGCCGTGAAGTCGATGGCCGACGCCGCGGAAGAGGCGTTGGCCGAGGCCGGTCTGGGCCTCGATGACATCGCGCTGATGATCCCGCACCAGGCGAACATCCGGATCATCGAGCAGGTCGCGAAGCGGCTCCACTTCCCGATGGACCGCGTGTTCGTGAACATCCAGCGCTACGGGAACACGTCCGCCGCTTCGATCCCGATCGCGATCTGCGAAGCGGAGGCGACCGGTCGGCTGCGCCGCGGGGACAAAGTGCTCCTCGTCGCCTTTGGTGGCGGATTCACCTGGGGCGCATCGGTGCTCGAGTGGTTCGGCACGCACGATGGGGCGCGGCCACCCGGTCCGCTCGAGCGCGCACGCGACGCGCTCGAAGACGTGGTCGAGCGGGTGCGACCGGTCTAATCGCTCACGCGCCGCGGGCTCGTGCCGCGGCTTGGCTGTCGCCGCGCGCCGCGGCTCATGCTGCGGCTTGGCT
>WNFL01169894.1_pt1 | contig 11893 bp, 6 predicted proteins | sample 5400361 | NCBI WGS metagenome assembly WNFL01 (sample SAMN13153351, study PRJNA577476) | soil metagenome | isolation source: 40 cm soil on Douglas fir-dominated hillslope | place: USA:California | collected 2013-09-17
TGCGCTCGACACCGGCCCATTGCTGAAAGTCCGCCGGCGCGACCACATAAAGCAGCGTAACGATGCCCCCTGTGTGCTGCGCGCGGCGCGCGGCAAAACGCAGCGCAACGCGGCATTCGGGCGTGCTATCGACGACGGCGAGGAATTTGCGACGGCCGCCCGGCGGAAGCGATGTGTCGCTCATGAGAGCCCATCGTGCATGCTTGCCATCGTGCATGCTTGAGGGCGCGCTCGCAAGATGCGGCTTCCTCAGCGCTCGCGTTCGGGCAGCAAGCGCTTCAGCGCATAGATGAATTCCAGCGCGCCCTTGGGCGTGAGCGCATCCGGATCGGCGGCGCGCAGGGTGTCTTCAAGATCGCTCGACTGCGGCGCGGACGGTTTTGCGGCACGCAGCGCTTCCGCGAACAGCGGCAAATCGTCGATCCGCGCAAGCGGCTTGTGGCCTTCGCGCCCCTCTTCGAGGGCACGCAACACCTCGCGCGCACGTTCGATCACGGCGCTCGGCAGACCTGCCAATTTCGCGACCTGAATGCCGTAGGAGCGGTCCGCCGCGCCCGGCGCGACTTCGTGCAGAAAAATGACGCTGTCCTTCCACTCCTTCACGCGCATGGTGGCGCAGGCGACGTCGCTCAGTCGTTCGGAGAGCGCAACCAGCTCGTGGTAGTGGGTGGCGAACAAAGCTCGTGATTTGTTCAACTCGCTCAAATGCTCGACCACCGCCCAGGCGATCGCGAGACCGTCGAAGGTCGCGGTGCCGCGTCCGATCTCATCGAGGATCACGAGCGAATGCTCGCCGGCCTGATTCAGAATGGCTGCGGTCTCCACCATCTCGACCATGAAGGTCGAGCGTCCACGCGCCAGATCGTCGGCGGCGCCGACACGGCTGAACAGCCGGTCGACCGCGCCGATATGAGCCGATTGCGCCGGAACATAGGAGCCGATTTGGGCGAGTATCGCGATCAGCGCGTTCTGGCGCAGGAACGTCGACTTGCCGGCCATGTTCGGACCCGTCACCAGCCAGAGACGGCCCGGTCCGTCAGGAGACGTCTCTTGCGGCGTGAGATCGCAGCCGTTCGACACAAAAGGTCCGCTTGCCGCTTCCAAGAGAGCGGCTTCGACGACGGGATGGCGTCCGCGCGCAATCCGAAAGGTGAGAGACGAATCGACGACAGGCCGCGAGTAATTGCGTCGTTCTGCCAGCTCGGCGAGCGCGGACGAGACGTCGATCGCGGCGAGTGCATCGGCAATGCGCAAGAGCCGAGGGCCAGCGGTCTGCACGTCGGCAACGAGAGCGTCGAACAGCTCGAGCTCAAGGCTCAGCGCCCGCTCGCCCGCTTCGGCGATTTTCATCGCCAGTTCTTGCAGCTCGTCGGAAGAAAAGCGCACGGCGGAGGCGACCGTCTGGCGATGGCGGAACCTGCCGCCGGCGGACGCCATCAGCCGATCGGCATGCGTCGCCGTCACTTCGATGAAATATCCGAGCACCGCATTGTGCTTGATCTTGAGCGATGCAATCGACGTCTCGCTCCGATAGCGTGCTTCGAGCGCAGCAATGACGCGGCGCGATTCATCGCGCAGGCTGCGCGCCTCTTCGAGCGCGGGATGGGCGCCGGAGGCAATAAAGCCGCCGTCACGGGCAAAAAAGGGCGGCTCGGAAACGAGCAGGTGCTCCACGCGCGCGCCGAGCGAACTGACCGCGGCAAGCGCGTCCCTCAGCTGATGCAGGACGTCCTCGAGCTCGCCTCGTGCGGGCGACAACGGATCGGCCGTCTCATCCAGCACGCGCCGGAGCGAGCGCGCGGCCTTCAGCCCGTCGCGGATGGCGCCGAGATCGCGCGGACCTCCGCGCGCCACCGTCAGACGGCCGACGGCACGGGCAATATCGGGTGCGGCCTTCAGTGCAGCGCGCACGTTCTCGCGCAGATCGGACAACCCAAGAAAGAGTCCAACCGCGTCGAGCCGCCGGCCGATCGCCGAGGGATCGGTCAAGGGCGCCGCCAGGCGCTGATACAGCGCGCGCGCGCCCGCCGCCGTGACCGTGCAATCGATGACCGACAGGAGGCTCCCCCGCCTTTCGCCGGAAAGCGTTTCGGTCAGTTCGAGATTGCGCCGCGTTGCCGCATCGATCGCCATGCGGCTCACCTCGCCGTCGCGCTTCAACGATTTCAGTGCCGGAAATTTTCCCTTCTGCGTAAGGTCGAGATAGGCGACGAGCGCACCCGCCGCCGAGAGTTCGGCGCGCGTGAATTGGCCGAGCCCATCGAGTACCGCGACGCCATAGAAGGTCTTCAACGTCCGCTCGCCGCTCTGGGAGTCGAACGTCGCTTGAGGACGCAGCGTAAGCCGTGGACCCAATTCCTTGAGCACAGGACCGATGGCGGCATCAGCGAGCAGCGGGTCGGGGGCGAGAACCTCGCGCGGGTCGAGGCGCGAGAGGACCTGTTGCAGATTCTGCGGCGTGACCGGCTCGACGGCAAAGTCGCCGGTGGAGATATCGGCCGAAGCAAGGGCCAGTGCGCCGCCGGATCGGCCCAAAGCGGCAAGGATGCTCGGTGCCCGCGCGTCCAACAGCGAGTCTTCTGTCAGGGTTCCTGGCGTGACCAGGCGGATAACGTCACGCTTCACCGGCGATTTGGCGCCGCGCTTTCTGGCAATCTCGGGGTCTTCCATCTGCTCGCAGACGGCAACGCGAAAGCCTTTGCGGATCAACTTCTCCAAATAGGCTTCGGCGGCGTGGACCGGTACCCCGCACATCGGGATGTCCTCGCCTAGATGTTTGCCCCTTCTGGTGAGCGCGATATCGAGCGCGGCAGCCGCCTTGGCCGCGTCATCGAAAAAGAGCTCGTAGAAATCGCCCATGCGATAGAACAGCAGGTAGTCCTTATGGGCCGCTTTTATCTCAAGATATTGAGCCATCATCGGCGTCGCGCCGTCCGACGCAGCAGCCTCCGGGGCGGTGCTTTGGGACGCAACTTCCCTTGCATTGTCAGGAGAGAAAATCTCGGCCATGAGAGGAAATTAGCAGATCGCCCGTGAAGAGGGGCGGCCGGTACTGGGCGTCGAGAAACTTGTCCCCAACCCGCCTCGCCCGAGTTTCGCCGAACCCGCCGTTGAACCTCGGCCCTTTGAGGGCCAATAGTGACCAAAATATCCGGAGAGAAACGTCCCGATGGCCCCGATCATATCCGAACGGCCTTCCTTCACCGATGAAGAAGCTCTGGCTTTTCACAACGGCGACAAGCCGGGCAAGCTCGAAATCCGCGCGACCAAGCCGATGGCAACGCAGCGCGATCTCAGCCTCGCCTATTCCCCAGGTGTCGCGGTGCCGGTTCGGGCGATCGCGGCAAATCCGGACCTCGCTTACGACTATACCGCGCGGCGCAATCGGGTCGGCGTCATCTCGAACGGAACCGCTATTCTCGGCCTCGGAGATCTCGGAGCCCTTGCCTCCAAGCCGGTGATGGAGGGCAAGGCCGTGCTCTTCAAGCGGTTCGCGGATATCGACGCCATCGACCTCGAGGTCGACACCAGCGAAATCGAAGCCTTCATCGGAGCCGTACGCTATCTCACGCCTACGTTCGGCGGGGTCAATCTCGAAGATATCAAGGCGCCCGATTGCTTCATCATCGAACAGCGCCTGCGCGAGTTGATGGACATTCCGGTTTTTCATGACGATCAGCACGGCACGGCAATCATCACCTTGGCCGGTCTGATCAACGCGCTGCAATTGACCGGGCGCAGCATCAAGAACATCAAGGTCGTGGTCAACGGCGCGGGTGCAGCAGGCATTGCCTGCCTCGATCTGATGGTGGCGATGGGATTGCCGCGGAGCAACGTCACCCTTTGCGACACCAAGGGCGTGATTTATCGCGGCCGCACCGAGGGCATGAACCAGTGGAAGGCAGCCTATGCCTCGGAGACTCGCGCCCGCAGTCTGGCCGAGGCCCTGGAGGGCGCAGATGTCTTTGTGGGGCTTTCGGTCAAAGGCGCGGTGACGGCCGATATGGTCAAGGGCATGGCGAAGAAGCCGATCATCTTCGCCATGGCCAATCCCGATCCCGAGATCACGCCCGAAGAAGCAAGAGCCGTCCGTCCGGACGCGATCATAGCCACGGGGCGCTCGGACTATCCCAACCAGATCAATAACGTCTTGGGCTTTCCCTACATCTTTCGCGGCGCCCTTGACGTCGCGGCACGCACCATCAACGAGGAGATGAAGATTGCTGCCGCCCACGCCTTGGCCGAGCTGGCGCGGGAGGACGTTCCCGACGAGGTCGCGCTTGCCTATCGCGGTGCCCGGCCGACTTACGGGCCCAATTACATCATTCCGGTACCCTTCGATCCGCGTTTGATTTCGCGCGTCTCCTCGGCAGTGGCCGAAGCCGCCATCAAAAGCGGAGTAGCGCGTAGGCCGATCAAAGATCTCGATGCTTACCGTTTTCAGCTTTCCGCTCGGCTCGATCCGTCCGCTTCGCTGTTCCAAACCATCACCGCGAGCGTTCGGGCCAACCCCAAACGCGTCGTCTTCGCCGAAGGCGAGGAAGAAGCCGTGATCCGTGCCGCGGCATCATTCCAGAATTCGGGCCTAGGACACGCAATCCTGGTCGGGCGCGAGGAAATCGTGCGCGAGCGTATTCAGCGCCTCGGCGCGGATACCGATCCGCCGCTCAAGGTGAGCGTGCCCCACTCCGCCGCCGAAGCCGCACCCTATATCGACGCGCTCTACAAGCGCATGCAGCGGCATGGCACGCTTTATCGCGATTGCGTGCGCATGGTGACCAACGACCGCAATATCTACGCGGCCTCAATGCTCGCGGCGGGCGATGCGGACGGCATGGTGACCGGGGTGACGCGCAATTACACGGTGGCACTGAACGACGTACGCCAGGTGCTGGACCCGAGATCCGGAGAGTTGCCCATCGGCGTGACCGTGATCCTCGCCAAGGGCAGGCTGATCTTCGTCGCCGACACCACCGTGCACGAAATGCCGACGTCGGAGGAACTCGCCGACATCACCATCCAGATGGCGGGCGCCGTTCGACGCTTGGGCCACGAGCCGCGCGTGGCACTGCTGGCGTTTTCCACGTTCGGATTTCCCCGAGGCGAGCGCTCTGAGCGAATCATCGGAGCGGTGGAAATATTGGCCAAGCGCAAGGTCGATTTCGAATACGACGGGGAGATGGCGGCCGACGTCGCGCTCAACCGCGAACGGATGGGGCTCTATCCGTTCTGCCGCTTATCCGACGTCGCCAACGTGCTGATCATGCCCGCGATTCACTCGGCTTCGATCTCGACCAAGCTCTTACAAGAGCTTGGCGACGTCACCATTCTGGGACCGCTGTTGGTGGGGTTGGAGAAATCGGTGCAGATCGCGCCCTTGAATGCGAAGATGAGCGAAATTTACAATATGGCGGTGCTGGCCGCTTATGACATCAATCGCTAGAATGCCCTTGCTCACGCTTCGGCAATTTGGAGACCGTCATGCGGAAGGTCCTTTTTCTTACCTGCGCCGTCATTGGCCTTTGCGGCTGTGCCTCGGATACCCAACGTCAAGCCGCGATCACCCAATGCCAGGAGGTCGGAATATCACAAAGGGATCCGCAGTTCGACACTTGCACGAGGGCTTACACATTGCAGGGCAATCAGGACACTTTGGAAACGGCATACCACCGGGCACTGAACGCCGTACCTGACCGCAAATTGCCGCACCAGTGGTATGGGTACTGATCGCCGAGCCAGGCTGATAACGTGTTGCGTAAGACCAGTTTTTGGATAGCGGCCGCGGCGTTAGCGCTACTCAACAATTGTGCGCTTCAGCGAGAAGGCTTGGGCGATATCCAACGGCGAGCGATCGCGGAATGCGAAGTCTCCTCGCCAGGGAGAGCCTTTGCGGACTGTTATAAGTCCTACGTCCAGCAGCATCAGGCGGCGCTTCACAAAATTACGCCCGAAGAAGACAAGGTCGACTTCTTCCTCGACCAGCATCGCGTTCGATATTAGGCGATGCGGCGGCTCGTTTTATAGGTTGTATCATGTAATATATACAACCTATTGGATTATGGCCGCCGGAGGGGTGCGTAACTTTCGGGGTCGACGCGCGCGACCCCCGGGTACCTGCCCGCGGGAATTTCCTTGCCAAACCAAGCATCCGTACGGCTTGTGAGGCCTATACCCCCTTCCTATATAGGCTTGAACGCTATTTTTTGGCATTGCACCGAAGGGGATGGTTGCGCGGGCCGCTTCGTAAGAAGGGCTCAAAATACCTTCCGCCGTCAGGAGGACGAACATGGCAAAGGTCATTGGCATCGATCTCGGCACGACCAATTCGTGCGTCGCGGTCATGGAGGGGGCGGCTCCCAAAGTCATCGAGAACGCGGAAGGCGCGCGGACGACGCCTTCTATCGTCGCCTTCACCGGCGACGGCGAGCGTCTTATCGGCCAGCCCGCCAAGCGCCAAGCGGTGACCAATCCGGAATACACCTACTTCGCCATCAAGCGCCTGATCGGCCGGCGCTTCGACGATCCGATGACCCAGAAGGACATCGGCATGGTGCCCTACAAGATCATCAAAGCCGACAATGGCGACGCCTGGGTGCAGGGCCGCGAGGGCAAGCGCTACGCGCCTTCGGAAATTTCCGCCTTCATTCTGCAAAAGATGAAAGAGACCGCCGAATCCTATCTCGGCGAGAAGGTCACGAAGGCCGTCATTACGGTTCCCGCCTATTTCAATGACGCACAGCGCCAGGCGACCAAGGACGCCGGGAAAATCTCCGGTCTCGAGGTCCTGCGCATCATCAACGAGCCGACCGCTGCGGCGCTTGCTTATGGCATGGACAAGAAGCAGGGGGGCACGATCGCCGTCTACGATTTGGGCGGCGGCACGTTCGATATCTCGATTCTGGAGATCGGCGACGGCGTCTTCGAGGTGAAGTCCACCAACGGCGATACCTTCCTCGGCGGCGAAGACTTCGACCACCGCTTGGTCAATTACCTCGCCGATGAATTCAAGAAGGAATCGGGCATCGACTTGAGGGGCGACCGGCTCGCCTTGCAGCGCCTGAAGGAGGCCGCCGAAAAGGCCAAGATCGAGCTTTCCTCCGCGATGCAGACCGAAGTGAACCTTCCCTTCATCACCGCCGATGCAAGCGGTCCCAAGCACCTGACGATGAAGATCACGCGGGCGAAATTGGAAGCGCTCGTGGACGATCTGATTCAGAAGACGATCGCACCGGTCAAACAGGCCCTCAAGGATGCGGGCGTGTCCGCCAACCAGATCGACGAAGTGATCCTGGTGGGCGGCATGACGCGGATGCCCAAGGTGCAGGACGTCGTCAAGCAGCTCTTCGGCAAAGAACCCCATAAGGGCGTCAACCCCGATGAAGTCGTTGCCGTCGGTGCGGCGATCCAGGCCGGCGTCTTGAAGGGCGAAGTCAAAGACGTGCTTCTGCTCGACGTCACGCCGCTCTCGCTCGGCATCGAGACACTGGGCGGTGTGTTCACTCGGCTGATCGAGCGCAACACGACGATCCCGACAAAGAAGAGCCAAGTTTTTTCGACCGCCGACGACAATCAGACCGCAGTGACCATTCGCGTGTTCCAGGGCGAGCGCGAAATGGCGGCAAACAACAAGCTGTTGGGACAATTCGATCTGGTCGGCATTCCGCCCGCTCCGAGAGGCGTGCCCCAAGTCGAAGTGACATTCGACATCGACGCCAATGGCATCGTTTCCGTCGGTGCCAAGGACAAGGCGACGAGCAAAGAGCAGAGCATTCGCATCCAGGCCTCGGGTGGTCTTTCCGAAGCCGACATTCAGAAGATGGTGAAGGAAGCCGAGGCTCACGCCTCCGATGACAAGAAGGCGCGCGAACTGGCCGAAGCCAAGAACCACGGCGATGCCCTGATCCACTCGACCGAAAAGGCGGTCTCCGAGCACGGCTCGAAGATCTCCGATGCCGAGCGCACCGCCATCGAGAATGCGATCGCGGCCCTGAAGGGCGCCATCAAGTCCGAAGAGCTCGACGACATCAAGACGAAAACAAACGCACTGGCCCAGGCATCGATGAAGCTCGGCGAGGCCATGTACAAGTCGCAGCAGAGCGGCGGCGATGGCGACGGCACGGGTGCGGCCGGAGGCGAGGCTCCGCCGAAGGACGAGAATGTCGTCGATGCGGAATTCTCCGAAGTCGATGATAACAAGAAGCAGGGCGCGGCGTGATTCGGAAACCAGAAAACGGAAATCGGCGGTCGGAATAGTCGGTCATGGCGCGTGCCTTTTCCGATTTCGGATTTCCGGCTTCTGACGTCTTGCGTACCGCTTGGGGGCGGGTGGGATGAGCAAAAGGTGTTACTATGAGGTCTTGGGTGTTCCTCGAACCTGTTCGCTCGAGGACTTGAAGGGCGCTTATCGCAAGCTCGCCAAGGAGCATCATCCGGATCGCAATCCGGATGATCACTCCGCTGAACCCAAGTTCAAGGAAGTCAGCGAAGCCTATGAGATCCTGAAGGACCCCGAGAAACGCGCGGCCTATGACCGCTTCGGCCACACGGCCTTCGAGCATGGCGCCGGACGCGGGGCGCAAGGCTTCGATTTCGCCGCTTCCTTCACCGATGTGTTCGACGATTTGTTCGGCGAATTCATGGGCGGCAAGCGCCCCCGACGCCACAATCGTGGCGGCGATTTGCGCTACAATATGGAGATCGCGCTCGAGGACGCCTATCACGGCAAGAACGCACAGATTCATGTGCCGACGCTGGTGGTGTGCCAAGCTTGCAGCGGAAGCGGCGCGGAAGCAGGGAGCAAGCCGGAGACCTGCCCGACCTGCTCGGGTCACGGCAAGGTGCGCGCGAGCCAGGGCTTTTTCACCATTGAACGCACCTGCCCCAAATGCCGAGGAGCTGGCCGCGTCGTTCGACATCCATGCGTGGGATGCAATGGTTCGGGCCATGTGCAGAAGGAACGGACGCTTTCTGTCGACATTCCGCCGGGCGTCGAGGAAGGCACGCGCATCCGGTTATCGGGCGAGGGCCAAGCAGGCATGAATGGCGGCCCGCCGGGCGACCTTTATATTTTTCTGTCGGTTCGGCAGCATCAGATCTTCCAGCGCGACGCCCAGGATCTCTATTGCCGCGTCCCGATCGGCTTCGCCACAGCCGCCTTGGGCGGCGAGATCGAAGTGCCAACTCTTTCAGGGGGGCGCGCCAAGATCACGATCCCCGACGGCACCCAAACCGGCCATCAGTTCAAGCTGAAAGGCAAAGGCATGCCGCTGTTGAAGGCCCATGGCCATCACGGCGATCTTTTTGTCGAAGTGCGCGTGGAGACCCCGGTGAAGCTTTCCAAGAAGCAGAAGGAATTGCTGCGTGCCTTCGAAGCCGAATCCCCTCAAGGCAGCCAGCCCGAGAGCGAAAACTTCTTCGCCAAGATGAAAGAATTCCTCGGCGGCGGCACGAATTAAGTCATCCTGCCGTCCACGCTGGCGGTGCTGTCCGAAGACGCCGGATTAGATTGCGCCGCTCCTCTTCCAATTCCACTGGAAGGCGATCGGCAAAACTTTCGAATAGCGTCGACTGATCCTCGGCCTCCTCGATTCCCTCAACGCTGTTGATGTCGGTGATGCGGCGGAACTTGTCCTTGGTGAATTCGAGGCCCTTCCAATTGAGGTCTTCGTAGCGCGGCATGTACCCGAAGGGTCCTTCGGCGGCCGTTTCGGCACGCCCGTTGACGCGGTCCACGATCCACTTGAGCACGCGCATGTTCTCGCCGTAGCCAGGCCAAACAAACTTGCCGCTCTCGTCCTTGCGAAACCAATTCACGCGATAGATGCGCGGAAGCTTCGTGACTCTGCTCTTGATGCTGAGCCAGTGGGCCCAGTAATCGGCCATGTTGTAGCCGCAGAACGGCAGCATCGCGAACGGGTCGCGGCGAATGGCAGCCTGCCCAACCGCCGCCGCTGTCGCTTCGGAACCCATTGTCGCAGCCCAATAGACTCCGTTCTGCCAATCGCGCGCTTCGTAGACGAGGGGGAATGTTTTCGAAAGGCGGCCGCCAAAAATGAATGCCGAAATCGGCACGCCCTCGGGGTCGTCCGCCGCGGGGTCGAAGCTCGGACACTGACGCGCAGAGACGGTGAAGCGTGCGTTCGGGTGCGCGGCCTTGCGTCCACAGCCAGGCACCCAGTCCTTGGCTTCCCAGTCGATCAGATGAGCTGGCGGCTCATCGGTCATGCCTTCCCACCAGACGTCGCCGTCATCGGTCAGCGCCACATTGGTGAAAATCACGTCGCGCGTGAGCGTCTTCACGGCGTTGGGATTGGACCTCATTCCCGTGCCTGGAGCGACGCCGAAGAAGCCGGCTTCGGGATTGATGGCCCGGAATGTGCCGTCCGGCCGCGGCTTGATCCAGGCGATATCGTCGCCAATGGTCGTGACTTTCCAGCCTTCGAAGCCCGCCGGAGGAACCATCATCGAGAAATTGGTCTTGCCGCACGCCGAGGGAAAAGCGGCAGCGACATAGGTCTTTTCGCCGTGCGGGCTTACCACGCCCAGAATGAGCATGTGCTCCGCTAGCCAGCCTTGATCGCGGCCGAGCAGCGACGCGATGCGAAGCGAAAAGCATTTCTTGCCTAATAGGGCATTGCCGCCATAACCGGAACCGAACGAGACGATCGAATAATCATCGGGAAAGTGGACGATGTATTTGTGCCGTGCGTTGCACGGCCAACGGACGTCCTTCTGCCCCGCCTCCAACGGCGCGCCGACCGAGTGGAGACATGGAATGAAATCGCCGTCGCCAAGATGGTCCAAAACCTTCTGACCCATCCGGGTCATGATGCGCATGCTGACCACGACATAGGGCGAATCGGACAGCTGGACGCCGACGTGCGAGATCGGCGAGCCGAGCGGCCCCATGCTGAAGGGGACCACATACATCGTGCGGCCGCGCATCGAACCCGCGAACAGACGATCTAGGATCGCGCGCATCTCGGTCGGATCCATCCAATTGTTGGTTGGACCGGCATCGGCCTTCTTGACGGAACAAATGAAGGTGCGGTCCTCGACACGCGCCACATCGGCCGGGTCGGAGCGGCAGAGGTAGGAATTGGGACGCTTCTTTTCGTTCAGCCTGATGAAAGTGCCGTTCCCGACCATCTCGGCGCACAGGCGGTCATATTCCGCTTGCGAGCCGTCGCACCAATGAATCCGATCCGGCTTGCATTTGGCCGCGACTTCTTCGACCCAGGAGAGGAGTTTCTTGTTGCGCGTTGGACTCGCCGGAACAGCCATGGTGACAGTCATTCTCAACCCTCTTTAAAATTACCATTCGCACTGGCTGGCGACGTTTTTCAAATCGCGCCCCGCAGCGTTCCGCCGCCGGCTCTCTATGACAAGTGCGGTCTCCGCCCGCCAATGTCGGCGACGAGCCGTCGGCACAACAGACTCCTGCCGACATAACAGAGACGACGCACGCCGATCTCCTCCAATACCTCCGATGCCGCAGGCATCCCCTGTGGCTTTTGAAATGGCGCGAGGTCGCCGATTTATCGGTCTAACGCGCACCCTTGGGCAAGATAGAAGGCGAGCGTCGACGCTGCAATGAAAGAGAGGGTTTTTCGGTTAAAAACCGTGGTTTTCGCGGGCGAAAAGCAGCCCGGCCGCGCTTTGAAAACGTGCTAAGAGTACGCCGATGAACGAGACCTCGCCGATCAAAGCGCGCGCCCTCAAAGACGAGCAATTGGAGCGTTATGCGCGGCATATTGTGCTGCGTGAAGTGGGCGGCGCCGGACAGGTCAAGCTGCTGGCGGCTAGGGTGCTGGTCGTCGGCGCCGGTGGCCTCGGTAGCCCTCTGATCCTCTATCTCGCGGCCGCCGGAATCGGCACTATCGGCATCGTCGAT
>WNFL01348563.1_pt1 | contig 11893 bp, 15 predicted proteins | sample 5400361 | NCBI WGS metagenome assembly WNFL01 (sample SAMN13153351, study PRJNA577476) | soil metagenome | isolation source: 40 cm soil on Douglas fir-dominated hillslope | place: USA:California | collected 2013-09-17
GAAGAATTCATGTAGACTGTTTGGCATGTCTCCGCCATTGGGGTCGCCATACAGGAAGTCGCTAATTACCGTTTGGGTGTACACATCACCGCCGCTGTTTTCAATGTAGCTTTTATACTGTCCCACATATGTTTAATTTATACTCGAGCGACACCGGAACAACCTCACCTTCAACTGGTCGCGCTTAATGATGGTAGACATCCGATCCATGTCAATCCCTTCCTTGACGATACGGGCGAGACAGGTTCGGAATTTGTCGTCGAGGGTTTCAAGGTGTTCGGTTGGTACAGACCCGAAATAGACGTTGAGTTCACTGAAGGTTGCACGGACGGTCTGTGAGAAGGCAACATAGGTGCTGGAATCGCGTCAGATTTATGGGATAAATGCGGGGTTGAGAAGTTGACTGACCAATAAGGCGAAGGAATCTCGACGAATTCCTTGTTCAAGGGTGCGGCTGCAGAATCCGCGAGATAGAGACCCATCGTATCAATAGCCTGTAAACGTCAATCAACCTGTGATTAGTGGATGTTCCATATGGCGTACCTTGAAGGTTAAGTCGTCATTGGGGGCTGGCCCAAGAAGATAGATGGCAAGCTCGCCAGAGGATTCATCCTTCTCAGGAAACTCAGCGAGTTCTTTCCTAACACCTTTCATCTCTGGCTTCACGCTACTTGCTGTTTCCATGAATGGGCGCTTCCAGCCATTAGGTCGGGGTCCATGAGCTTGGCCGTGCTTGATGATTTGAGGTTCGACTTGCTTTTGGAGCGTGTCGAGGAGGGCTTGGGTTGACAGGCTGCCAGCAACAATCAAGCAAAGATTGTGAGGAACGTAGTAGCTTTTGTGATACGCCCTGATGGTGTCGACATCTAGCACTCGGAGAGCGCCCATCAGTCCTCCGGTCTCACTCCTATACGCGCTTCCTGGAGGGTATGCTGTTTGCTGCGCCCTAAAGACTCACGTCAGTATGCACCATCTTCATCAACGGTTGACATACTTAAGTTGCATCAGTTCACCCGAGGTATTCTCTACTCCCTGCATCTCCGAGTAGACTACCCCAGAATCGTTGCCCTCGCCATCGATGTGATGTACCTCGGTAATGTAACCGGCTTTTTGTATTGTAGGATAGAGGATGTGATCGACATAGATCGGGAGAAGCTGGAGGAAACCTTGTTGACCAGCGGTGGACACAGTGTAGACGGTATTGTCGTTCTGGGTCCATGCATTAGTTCCTTCCGAGAAAGCACGGCTCGCTAAATTATCGAGGACGCCTTTATACGGATATTGTTCAGAGCCCATGAAGACTGCAGGGCTGCGTTAATGCGAGCTTGCCAAAACGGATCGCACTTACCGAGATGCTCAAGTGTATGGGGACATCCACTATCGTTGAATACTGCTTGATGCGTCAGATCGGTGCTTGCCACACGATATGGCCACTCACTCTCTGTTGCCACTGCGAAATAGCCTTTGACGATGGGGGCTAGACAAAGCGGTTATCGTCAGCCACTCCAATGATTAGTAAAGATATATACCTTCATAATCGATGTGTACAACAGACAGACCGGTCACTCTGCTCCGCCATTTGGAGACAATGATGTTGGTCTTGTCGACTGGAACTCGTTTGACCAGGTCAAAGTTGCCATAAGAGGCGTCTGACATTTCAAAATGCGCGTTTTCAACGAGACTGGGCCTTCTGGCGAAGGCAAGGGCGGACGAGTGTCGAAGAGAAGAGCAAAGCTCATTCGCAAGCGTACTGACGATATTGACCGGGCGTCGCTGGAACGCATGTTGTACTTTGAACAGTCGTAGCATCCATCCGCCTAGCATGGAAGATTTCCAGGGCCAGCCCGAGTGTCAAGGAAGTGGCAAAAGGCAAGGTTGTTCTCCATCCTGGCAGTCAACATACCGCATTGTTGATGTGCTGCTCCTATCTTTAGCAGTTGTATTCTCCTATGGCTATCCACGAATGCCCTTTGAGACAACGAATGAAGAATAGCAACGCATACCTACGAAATAATGTGTCTATTTCGACCACAGCCAACACCGCGGAGCTTCAACACAAAATTATAAATGACAATAATTGATCTATAATAGGAAACATTCCTCAATTCCCGACTTTTTTTTACGTCGAATTTTTATGTCATTTGATTGATTGTACAGCTCGAAAGCCGCCCAGTCTGGTTAAAACCATGGTTATGTCTAAGCGAGGTGACATCTTGGGGAATTAGAGGTCATTCACCCGCTATCCTCCTTGCTCCTCGTCCGTCCTGCCGCGCCGAAAGTTGGAACACTCGGCGACCACAAATATTTCACCTGCACCTCCAGTTGGACTGTCCGTCTTTCCAACCTTCAATATGGTCCTTGAGATGAGTAAGCTTGTAGTTACCGCCTTGACGAGCCGCTGTGAATATGATCGAATTCCTTCATGTTCAGTTGCACGCCCAATTCTGGGGAACTGCGGGACGTCTTCTATGCGTATGGGTGATATTTCATACTACCCAATGCCAGCCGCAAGCACACAATCCAGTACAATGCACAAGAAAATAACTTCGGGCCGTATCGTCTATCCTTCCTACGGCGAGAGATTCACCTGTGTGTCTAAGTCAAGTTTAGGTCTTGAATTTCCGTTTGATGTTGAATCTAATTGTGCAGCTGCCTGCGCCTCCTCAATGGTCAAGGTCTTGGAACGACGTAAACCGGGCCATCCCTGATACATAAACGCCATGACTTTCTTCGTCACACCACGAATGCTAGCTGGATTTTGCTTGAACAAGGTGACGATAGTCACCATTGACAGAATGAAGGCGAGCCTTAGAAACCAGTCCGCATTAGTGTGGCGATATGAATACTGAGGATGTGGTTCTGCGCACCTTTCGGACCACCGTGCGGACCGTTTACCGCTCCTCACACACCGCTCTGCAAGGAGGGTGCGCACAGCTCGCGGTAAGACGTACAACGCCAACTCTCCCCTTCGCCTCCCTTTCTCGATATACATCGCCAAACCAGCAGGCGCAACCCCTAGCAAGATGCATCCCTGTGGTCCATCCCAGAACCCGTTTGAGATATTTGGGAACAGCTTTGCCAGCCCAAATGTCCTGACGAAGCAGATCCCGTACCACATGAAGCCTATGTAGGAAGCAAGGAAGCTCGTCGAGTACAAGGTCCCTCGAAGGACAGAGAAAGGATCGGTGATGATACTCATGGGACTAGAGAGGAGCCGGGGTATCAAATGTATCGGGAGGTATAGGAAGACGCAACGGAAAAAGCTTCTCTGGAAGCGTATGATAGCGTTGAGTGCACAACTTGAGGTGTGGGTCGACCCATGAACTAGCTCGCATGGCAGGCCTCCAACGCCTGCCCGGCTCATGACGCCAAGTTGGGCCCAAACCTTATTAGCGGTGTCGCCTCCATAGGCGGGTATAATCGTTGGATCGCCCCAACTCGTGGGTATGCCAACTCGTTCACATAACCCATCGAAGAGGTGCGGGTACTTGGCTGACTCTTGTCCATAAATCCAGTCCTTGCTCCGTAGTGCAGGAAGTGCGACCAGCAACTCCGGTTCCACCTGACCGAGAGCGGCAATCCAGCGTCCGTAGCTGCCTGGAAGTCTGAAACGCTCGTAGAAGAAACACCACATGATCCTACAGATGACCTGAGTGAGTGTTAACTCTAGCGGTAACAGACATTAACATACCTCCACGCAGCTAGGGAGTAAAGGAGAACATCGAGATGTTCGACCACCCGCTGTATAGTTTGAGCATGAGCAATCCCCTCGACCCGATTCTTCGAATATCTTCGGATATATTCCCTGGTGCCATGTTGTATGATACCGTCCATAGCTCGGACGGCGAAGATTATTGTGAGGTCAAGTGATGGGGTGGATTTGGGGGAGGTTGAAGCCGGGAAGGTAAGCGGGATATCAACTCCTCGTATCCTCGGTTTCCTTTGTCCTTGTAGGAGATGTATTGCGACGAGAGATGCTAACACGGTCGAAATTACGGTGACGTATGTAGATCCCCTGTCCTCCGTAAGGTCCGTAAGGTCGCTTGAGCCATTGGACTTGACTGGATCGCAGCCCGAATAACGGCCATTTAATTTCTTCTTCATGAGCTTGGCTGTATGTTCCAGCCAAGCGCCTCCCCCAATCGCCACGATGGCTGCAAATGGAAAGCTGCGGGGACCCAACTCCCTTCGCAGAAATTCGTACCATTTCAACTGTCTACGAGCTTTTGGTGAAACGATGAGGGTTATGAGAGATGGTGTTAAGGACGCGGCTGCTGAGACGAGGCCAGCGCGAATAGTGATTCTCGCTGGGTGGGAGGCCGGCAAATGTGGGAGACCCTCGGTGAATAATAAATGCCATAGTAGATCTCGGTGGATGGAATTAGCGCTCATAGCGAGCGCTGGACCAGGGGTAAGAGTCGCGGTATCGTCACCGTGTCTTGATTTGGCGAATGAAACAGAAGATATGCCTGGACAAGTGAAAGTGAGCCTGCGTGTTATTGTGGAGCACCAGAGAACTCCCCTCGCCCCGTGTGCCTTTATTCAAGAGCGGCAGCTGATGGGAACGTCCGACTCACCAAGAGCTAAGAAAAGAGGATCTAGAAATTACAGGCGAGATAACTCCCCAGTACTGGCGCCGTCTTCCCGTGGTTCAGAAAAGCCCGAGACGGTAAGAGGCACAACGCACGTGAAAGCATCAGATCATTGTCGCCACACTGCACGCACTAGGACCATTCTAGAACTCTCAAACTTCTAGTTGGGCTATTGCATGCGTGTGTGAGGTTACGTTTAGGGTGTCGAACGCGGCGCACACGCCTTGCCTGCGAGACAGTGCAATTCTAAATATTATTATAATGGCGACAATTCTGCGTAGCCTGTTGATCAACTGCAGCTCTGATTCAACATCAAGGTAGAAGATTGATAATAAGGTGTCATCGATGGTCGTCCTATTATTTACACCTCCAGAGGACCCTTGAGGCAAACCAAATCCCATATCTCTACCAATACCGCAAGGCTCAGGACCAATCCATCGCAATGCCCTCCATAACCTTGCACACTATTTCGGTGCCTTTGGGCACCTTGAAACGCTCAACCGGTTTGATATGTCTGCGTGGAGAGCAACAGCCTCCTTTAGAGGCGGCAACGGCTCGTCTGATATATGTAAAGGCCCCAATATCGCTTGAACCTTGCGATGCTGAACTCATCTTCATCACGGGCTAAGTTTGACTATCCCAGATGGCACGTCATACCAGACGTAATAAGCCCCGATTCAATCCTTGCTTTGCTTATTCTCCGCGCAATTATGAATAAATAGACCTCTGATTGACATATGCATTATCGCGTATTGGTGTCCATAGCCGCCAGCCTCACGCGCGCCAACCGCCGCCATCACCAAAGTCAGTCTTCCAATCGACTTCGAAAATGCCAGTCAATTCTCAGTTAGATCGCGTAGAACTCCAGCACCCAAATGTGTGTCCCGATTGACCGAAATGTATCGTTCTCACACCTCTCAGGGTGCTTCCGCTCAAGTCATGCTGTACGGCGCTACTGTTGTCTCATGGAAGTCCCCTTCCTCATCGGAAGGAGGTGTCCCTCAAGAGCGTCTCTTCGTGTCTTCAAAATCTGCCCTCGATGGCAGCAAGCCCGTCAGTTGTTTCGAGTCGAGATATCGTGCAAGACCTGAATCTAGATCCAGGTCAGAGGAGGAATTCCTGTGGTCTTCCCGATCTTCGGACCTCCGTTACGTCCCGAGGATTCCAAGTTGGCCCAGCACGGGTTCGCCCGTTCCTCAATCTGGCAGTGGGAGGAACAACATACCACCACCCCTCACGAGGGCAGCGTGAGACCTGGTATACTCATGGATAACGAGGCAGGTGTTTCAATTAGTCTTGGTGCGTGCCATTGCTCTTTCTATTCCTCGATCAGATCTAGCCGATCTAACTTTCTCAGTGCTTGAACCAATCGAGGCCATCTCCAAACTCTGGCCCTATAACTTCAAGCTTGCCTACGTGGTGACCCTCGCAGCTCACCAGCTCTCCACCGATTTCCATGTCTTGAATCAATCAGGCCAACACATCGACTTCCAAGCACTTCTCCATACATACTACGCCGTCAATGCCGCCACTACGAAGGTTACACCGCTCACCGGCCTTACCTACCTGAACAAAGTCAACGGTGGTGTCGAGGAGACGGAACAGCGTCAGGAGGTTGATGTCACTAGCTTCACGGATTCCGTGTACAAGGACGCGGTTGAGAAGAGTGCTGGAAAGTATAAGGTCACAGACGGGAGCGTGTCCTTCGAACTACACACCCGGGGCTTCAAGGACCTCGTCGTTTGGAACCCCAGTCAAGAAGCCGGCTGTAAGATTGGGGATATGGAATCTGGTGGATGGTTAGTACATTATGGTGGATCGAATATTGTATTTACTAAGTGGCTTTTACAGGGACAGGTTCATATGTGTCGAACCGGGCTCTGCCTCTTACCTAATCGGGCTTGAGGCAGGTGCAACCTGGAGAGGCGGTCAAACGATAACGGTATTGTAGACTACATTTGGGGTGCCAGTATGTGGCGTCGAGACCACCCCAAGACATCGTTTCACAGATTGTAGTGTTTCAACCCACAGGAACAGACACCATGAGAATACAATATGTACAGGAACTGTATATCGTACCCCTGCCGCAGTGATTAATCGCTACTTCAGCCAGATCGAACCTCAGGGCCATGTCGGGAAATATCCAGGAATGGACAGAGGTGATACCATAGCGTAGTGGGTATCTACCGGCGCCGAACACCAATCATCCACCCATCAATATTACCACAAAATAATGTAATCGCACTTACTAATGAGAATACCGGGGCTAGTAAGGTATGCACCAGATCATCCAGATCCTCCCCTGATGACCGCCAAGTTTCCGTTCCACCAAGCTAGTAGGAAGGAGTGGTGTACATGTTCCATCTTAAGAAATGGTGGGTTAACAGGGTATAACTGAAACCGAAGTTCGTATTCTTGCCGTAGCAGATACTCCCCCAACAGGGGAAGAGTAGTGGTACTACGGTTGAATTGGTCCTCTGATGGACGGAAAGGTGATGGACCCTTCCTACATCTACAACGGCGGTTATTTTTCTGATCTTAAACTAGACCTGGGAAGAATCAAAGCTTGTAGGCATTGTCAGGCCTTGGTCGTTTACACGCAGAGCACATTGTCATAATGGATGAGCTGGCCCTTGTTCAGAGAATGCCCTTGGGAAGCAGGACCGGAATCAAAATGACCTGGTCAGGCGTCATACCAACCACAGACTCAGCTGTAACCGCAACAGTGGATGTAGGTGCTATAGTACCATATATGAGTAGAAAGTGGGCTGTGTGCTGTGTAATTCCCGGTAGCTGCGCACCTCCACTCGGAGGACCGCCGGAGTCACAGTGGATAGCAGTCGAGCCTACGTCTTGTACCGGGCCGCAAGAGAGATAAGTCACTGTGCGTTGTGTACACGGGTAGATCATCTATTGTGGTTTGTGTTCATTCTGGCCCCGATGTGCCCAAGAGTCTGCGTGAGGAGGCTTGCAGGTTGTTGGGCCAAAACGGCGTACCTCCTGCTATTCACAACCCGTTTGCTACTGGACGTCGATGTGGCTAATACGTATGGACCGACGTGCGCTGGTGAGGAGCGCGATCCCCCATGTATATGATGCCGTTGCTTGATTTCATGATAATTATCACTGTACCCTTGCTCTCGCCATAACCGGAGCAACAGCACACTGGCGGCATTCTGTACCAGTGCTGGTGGCGCAGTTGACTCTTTATGTGCTACATAGATGTTCGGGTTCACCGCGAGTCTTTTGAGGTTGGGCTCCGCGTCTTGTTGAGCGGGTATACTTGGGCCATTCGGGAGGTTGAACTAAAGTATGGGGGAGCCCCGAGAGAAGTGGTGCTGCCAGCTAATAGTATGGCAGAGCATGAAGGTGATATTGAGAAGGTTTCACCGAGGGCCCGCTGAGAAGCCTTGTCGTCATTCAGAAGGCCTCCAATGGGAAAGCCCAATGTCCTCCCAGCTCGCACTTTGCCATAGGTGCAGCTTGCTTGCACCACTCATTGGCCTCCTGGCTAGGGACGCACGGCACTGGGAAATGTATAGTGGCCTCTTAGAAAGGCACCCGACCTCAGAGCATCCACTACTCTTGATCTCCGCAGTCGTGAGCGACGGACCACTGGAATTTACTCCCCTCGGCTGGCAACAAAGTTCGCGTGGTCGGCGATGCTGTATGGAAATGTGGAAAAGGCAGGTGAAACTACTATGGTGAATTCGGTGAACTGAGAGGATCCGGATTTGCGGAGGCAGTGAAACTCGAGCTGAACAAGAAACGAGTTGTAAATAACACAACGAGCACTCAATTATTTGGATGAGACGCTTGCATACTATAAGGAAGGTCCCGTATCCGTTGCGGTGAAGCAGGGAATGATCAAACCAGCAAGAGGGTGGGAGCAAACTACTCACGATTATTTGCAGCATCACGCTTGACCTGCGACCATACCAGCGGTAGACTACATGACCTACGAAAGGCCTTGATGGTGATATTATGATCATGCAGACACTCTGTCGAAGACTCTTCTCCCTTCCAATCCATCTGCACAACGTGGACTTAGATCATCACCTCCTCCTTACACGTTTTCCCCTCAAACGTTTGTCCTTGACTTGTGTACTAAGTTTCCTTTATCCTTCACGATGTTTTGGGACACAAACTGGAGGAGCGCACAACCTGAGCAGCCGATACAAATCCTTAGAATCAAACCTCCTGTCACAACACTTGCGCAGGCAGGTTGAAGGAGAAAAGGAATGCCCTCTGGCACCAGGAGAACAGCTTATATCCTCAGAACCCTCGCAAAAGCCCTTCCTTGACACAGGAGTCAGCCCGCTACAGATGGAGCGAATAATGATCAAAGGAAAATCCATTCTAAGGCCCAAGTCTATAATATTTCATGGAATATCCATTCCACCAAACCCTCCACCGCCTGCTTCTGATGGTATGTTCCCGTTCAAGGTCGAATGTCCACTCCCTCCCGGCCACATTACCCCATAAATCGGAGAACTGATATGTTAATTAGACTGCTGCATGTCCTCTTGCGCAATATGTGTTTACGACCTCTACGCTGCTGCCTTGGAAGAGCACCAAGACGCCATGGTCACTGCTCGAGAGCAGCTGACTGCTAAGAACATCCCCAAGTCCGAATGGCCGGTCGAAGTTCTTAGCAAAACAGATCAAGCATTGCTAAGAGATGAGGAGCGAAGAGGTGGGGTAGAAATTGGAAGGGGTCTGGGTGTTACGGGTGAGAGCGAAAAAGACAAGCAAATGGCAGTAGTCATCGGGGCCTTTTTCGAATTTGAGAAAGCGCTGCGAGAGAAGAAGAAGCGCGAGCGCGAGAAAGGGAACACTGGGAATTGAGGGACATCGTCGGCCAGTTCTCGAACGTGACGCCCGCTCCCTCAGAATCCCCTACTGGCCGGAAGGGACTCTATTACATATAGCTCATTATCAGCCACAGGTGCATGTCACATTGATAACCGGTTTATTACTAGTCAATACGGACATGAACTACTCGAGATATGAAATTCCTGTAGTTACTGTCAGAAATGTACCTAACACCACCTATATCGCCTCAATGCTCTGTCGGATATGCTTCATGCAGAGGATCCCAAGCCAAGTTACCGCTTGGTCGGTCTGTCAGAACAAATTTATCATCAGAAAACGGAAAAACGGCAATCCTACAACCCACCAAGCATAGACCAGCCAAATCTTGAGACCTTCACGGTCAGACGCCCAAAAACTCCAGCCACGTCCATTCGGGTTTGCTTGTCGCAGGCCAACAAGTTCAGGGCACAGATATGACGTATAATACCAGCAACGTCATTATTGGAGAAACAGTGGTAGAGCGACCCATGCTCAATGGACGCTATCTGATTGAAAGGAACTGGGTGTCCCTTCCCCCAGCGACACTCCTTGAGGTTGGTAAACGTTCCGAGATGTGCTCCTACTCCCCCAGTCCGATCAATTTCAAGTTGAGTGAGGGACGACCCAATTGGGTCTGGTAGGCGGGGCGCCATACCCTGGCACTGATGCAACCCGAGCAGAGATGATGGGCAGGCACGGTTGTATCAGAACCGCCATACCGAACCTATCACGCATTGAATGAGCGTCAGAAGACGGAGGGACAGAGGAAGAGAAATAAGGAAGGGTAAAACCAGATAGTATGAGGATACTTAGGTTGAGGAAAGGAAGTCCAAGGGCGTCCTTCCGTCGTTCGTGCGAGGGTTGACCAAGTAGAGCGACACGATCCTGACTGCCCTTTCGGCGACCATAAATAGCCCAAGAATAAATAGTGGAGAGTGTGAAATGAAACAGCTGTTGTTAAGGTGTGCAGATTTGGACAGTACGCGATTGTTGACAAGCATCGCTTCAACCACGCCGGGGAGGTCAAGCCCAGGCATACTAGGCTTTGAGTAGTTCAATATAAGGCGGAATGGGTGACCAGCGTCCCTATTGGCGACGAGTTGAGTGTCCGGGGCAATTTCTTTGCGGCGCGAAACCGGCGAAACGTCGACATCCTGGTAGAGAATCATATTGTCGGACTACACCAAGGCGAGAAACCAGAGTGGCACTTGAGGAGAAGATATCTTGTCCGGTGTTGGGGGTTCCAGTCTCGGTATGGTGCCGCACTACGCGGGATGGACTCCAGGATAGTTATGGCGGTTCTTGCCTCCTCCTGTAGTAGTCCACGGGTCAGAGAGGGCGAAGACGGAAAACATCGAAGTGGTCAAGGCTCGAACAATACCAAATAATTGAGCCACCTTTTTATGGATCACATGAAGCCCCGACAGCACCCATCCACCGACCCCTTACATCACAATAGTTCTTCGTCCGGGACAGTTCCGGATACAGAACTATGTCCACAGAAAGAACTGCTATCGAGCGTGAAGCCGAGCGGAAGCAGGTTGTTTGTTTGCACTTATTTGGCTCTCTCCAACGTTGACCTTGAAAGTCCAAATCGTTAAGTCACTCTCCCTCAAAAAGTGGGTGGGACATTGCACAACGCGTCTGACAACGTACGGCCTGCGAGTACATGGTTACTGTCGCAGATCGCCGCCAAAATTCAGCTCCACACTCATAAACGATTGAAGGCTGACAATATAATTTCCAGAAGTATTGTAGCCGGCGTCGACGAACATGTCCAACTACCTTGAATACCAGGTTGTTGGTCGCCACCTTCCCACCGCGGATGAGCCCACCCCTAAGCTCTACCGTATGCGCATTTTTGCTCCGAATGAAGTCGTCGCAAAATCACGCTTCTGGTACTACCTCCGTAAACTCAAGAAGGTCAAGAAGGCCAATGGTGAGATTGTTGCCGTGACCAAAGTTAGTTTCAAATGTTACTCCTCTGAACGATTTACTTACGAAACATCTCGCATCCTTCCAATCTCTCTATTGCACGCACGGACGTTAATGTTATTTCTTAACCATTAGATCTCAGAGAAGAAGCCTCTCAAAGTCAAGAATTTTGGCATCTGGATCCGTTACGACTCCCGCTCTGGGACACACAACATGTACAAAGAGTATCGTGAACTCTCCCGTGCCGAAGCCGTCAGATCTCTCTACCAAGACATGGCTGCCCGCCACCGTGCTCGCTTCCGGTCGATTCAAGTGAGGCTCCTGTACCGCATCGGTGATTGGACGGATCGAACGCTGACCCTACTGTCTTCTGTAGATCATCCGCGTGCAGGAAATCAAGACGGCCGGGGATGTCAAGCGCCCGTATATTCGCCAACTCTTGCAGCCCGGGCTGCGTTTCCCACTGCCGCACCGCGTCACCTACCCCAAGTCGACATTTGCCGCAAACCGAC
>WNFL01443256.1_pt1 | contig 11893 bp, 10 predicted proteins | sample 5400361 | NCBI WGS metagenome assembly WNFL01 (sample SAMN13153351, study PRJNA577476) | soil metagenome | isolation source: 40 cm soil on Douglas fir-dominated hillslope | place: USA:California | collected 2013-09-17
GCGACTGGGGTACTGTGTTGATCTGAGGTTTGTATGAAATAAGCTGACTTGAGCTGTGTCTAAATCATGAATGTGACACATCGCGGCCATATGAAGACTGGGCTAAGGAGTGGTTCGTATCGCCTAACATGCATATTCTGATGCAGGCAGAGCACGAATATGCTATTAGATGACGACCATTGAAAAATTAATAATTGAGAAGATTTTCGGCTACGCCTTTGCGATCGAGATCCAGTACGAACGTGCCAGACATGTATTTCGCTCTAATAATAAGAGATTATCATCGTGTACCTTACTTAACTACGAATCTAATACAAGATTGCGCAAAACTCTGCCTATTCTTTCTGTTAGAACGTGTTGTGTGTGTAGCACAGAGTACGAGGAGTGGGTCGCCTGCCCCAAAGTACTTGCAGGTATACATAAATGACGAACCGTTTTTTGGTAACTCTATTGTTGATTGACAATGGACACTGACTGTCATCTGTGGTGCTCGTCTGTGATTAGCTACTGGAGTGCCTTTGATCAATATAATAACAAGATACACAATACTGTATGTCCATTCCCTTGTTAATAGAGTCAATTGGCCCTGTTTAGCTGGTTTAGACTGTAGAGTGGAGCGGCGAAAGTTCAGTAGTGTCCAAGAACGTGAAGGGACAGTGTAATGGTGTCTGGATTTGGCGACAGTGAATTATATACACCTATTCTAAGGCGGGTACCTCTCAAGAGCTGGCCTGTTGCGTGTTGCATCTCAAGGAGGATAATATTCAGAGACAGGGCGGGACAGATATTATTCACCTCTATGCAGCTGGTCACTCGAATCATATGCTTTTGGCGCTTTGCTAGTGTCAAACCAGGACATACTAGCTCGAGGATGGTCCCATATCTCCCCTATGCAGGCTTTATCCATTATTCCGTAGCTTTGATCGTACCCAGATTATATCTTTGCCTAGTTGGAATAAACAATATATATTTTTTTTTTTGACCTTTTCGTTTCCAAAGGGGCCGCCCGGCAATGGTCTTTTTCGCATGATAAAGCTCGAAGTCCTTGTTTCCAAAACTCAATATATAAATAAATACGTAAAAACAAATGCAAAAACCACACACAAACACATACACTTTTCTTCTTTTTCTGTTGTCCATTTATATACCGTACCGTCCCATTCACAAATCCATAAAAAGCTCGCAACCCAAAAAAAAAGTATCAACAACTCAACCATCAACTCTGGCTTTGATCCACTCCTGCACAACTTGATTCTTGTCCTCACCCACTCCAACGCCAAAGCCAGCGCCAAAGCCAGCGTCACGGCCTTGCGCTTGGGTTTTCAACCCCTTACAAACGGCACGACCAACGGTACAAGCCCACTCGTCCGCCCTCCCAAACCCACTCAAGCAGCGTTTCTTGTACAGCTCTTCGTCCATCCCAAGGAACGCAGCAGCGCCATGCTCCACGGCCAATCGATGGCGCAACAAGAGCTCAAGCGCAAGGAGGAACGGGATCTCCTCTTCTTCTTCTTCGTCGTCGTCGTCGTCATCGACATTATCATCGACTTGCACCTGGGCAATTTGGGGGCTGAGGAAGTGCTTGAGGGCAGAAGCCATCATGTGGTTGTGGTTGTGGTGGCTGTTGAACCCGCGTGCGATCCAGTCTCCAAGTGCGCGTACACGTCCAAACGCCTCTTCGACAGCTTCGCCCGCCAGTCCCTCTTTTGCAGGTGGGCGGGGCAACTCGCGTTCCAGCACCTCGAGGAAGACCTTAAAATCGAGCACGAGCGGTGACACTTCAAAAAGCGGTGGACTGGGTGGACGAGAGGTGGTAGAAGAGGTAGAAACTGGGGTGAGTGCAGTGACGGGGAGCGAAACTAGAGTGAAGGCAGTGGGGCTCGAGTGGTCCTTATCCTTGAGAAGTCGCAGGCCAAGCTTAGGCGTGCTGGGCGGCGTACGGCCGGTCTTCGAGCCTGGGAGGGCTAAACTGGGTGCCTTCCCAGGCGAGCCAGAGGCGGGCGGAGAGCCGGGGCTGTTGGGACTCGGGAGGAGCTTGATCACCGTCGGACGACACACGAGCGCGAGCATACCCGCCCAGGAGACAGCAATGAGCACGCTAGCAAGCTTGCTCTCGGTTATCCTGGACGTCCCACCGCCGTCGACCGCGTACCGTCGCAGTACGCGTCCGGCGTGCGGGGCGAGCAGTTGGAACTGCTGCAAGGCAGGGTGAGGCCGCCCAGCGGGCTTGTACACCGCAGGTTTAGTCGCCCACTCGAGACAGCCGATTAGTTCACCCTGGAGGGCGGTAAACAGTGGGCTGGTAAGCCTCACGACGGCATTTTCGATAGTGGCTTTGACGATGGCAAGATCGGGACTCCGTGCGTCCCCCAGTGAGTGCGCTGCAAACACGTCGAGTAACTCGGCACAGAACGCCGCAAGTGCGAGGCCATGTTGGGTGCTCGCGTCCCACTGGGCAGGAGGGAGAGTGCAGGATGTGGGAACGTAGTGGGGGGAGGTGAGCAGTGGCGAGAGTTGGGCGGCAAGAGTGGTGACAAGCACAGAGAGGCTCCGAGTAAGCAGGCGAAGGATGGCACGCTCGAGGTTGGGGTTTTCACGCGCGGCTGTTAATTCGCTAGTGAAATCAAAGGCGTCAGTTAAAAAAGTCCAGATTGTATTCATTTAATTTGATTCATATGATCGCTTTTTTATTTATTTTTATTTGCCCCATCGATCGCTTTACGCGATTGTTCATATATATACGGAGGAGGACCCGAAAGACGTAGGGGAAAGAGCGGAAACGTACCTGGAAATAAGCGCCCCAAGAGCCCTTCCGCGTCCAGGAGGAAGTGGCCGGCGGCCTTTGAGACTATCGCTTCCGGTTCCAAGGACGGGCGCAAGGGCGCGGCTAGTAGCCTCGTTGAGTTTAAGACCAAGCGTCTGAAGGTAACTCCCATCTTGAACCAAGGTAGGCGGTGGAGTTGGATGTGGAGTCGGCGTGGTCGGCGGGGAAAGACGGCGAAGCTTGGCGAGAGTGTGGATGCGCGAAAGCGCCGTGCTACTGTTGTGATTATTATTGAGAGCCGCGTTTGAAGTATTATTAATAGTAGAAATAGATTTGTGCTGGTGCTGGGACGTGGCCTCTTCGACAAGTTGATCCGAGGCGGGCGCAGGGGAGCCAGCCCTGGCATGTGCGACGCCGCGGAGAGGGCGGATAGCCTGCATGGTGACGGAAGGCGTATGACTTGATTTTAGGTAAATATATTGGATATGGCGCAGTGCAGCCCTTTGGTGGAAGGGGGGCGTTGCGTCTGGCTGGATGGCAGGCACGTGTGGCCTTAGGGAGGCTTGTCGGAGGGAGCACAGAGGCAGAGGACAAGCAAGACGAGTGCTGGCGATCTGCTGTAGGGTCTACAGCTACAACCGGCGTAGTCGTGTGAGCATTGCGAGCAAAGGGGTCTGGAAAGAGAGACATACGAAGGTTCGGTTTCCGTCATAAGATGTGGAAAAACTAGTTGTTAGATATGCGTTGCTGTTCGCTGTAATTTGAAGCGCTTTTGCTTTGCGGGTGAGCCAAGTAGCGGACGAAGGTGGTAAGTGGACAAAGTTCGGAGTTGCGGCCAGGCCCTTTAAGGCCCTTCAAAGGTCCTTTTGACTTTTCGACCCGGCTCTGTGGCCGACACCGGTCAGGACCACCAGGACCACCAGGCAGGTCACCACGCTTGCTCGCTCGCTTATCTGTACCCTAACCCAGCTCATCTTTCCTCAACGGGGACGGCGCACCGGATAGAGCACACAAATTACATACTGTATATATTCAATCACACGTAAAACCAATCTAATCGCCAGGCTCAATTAACTAACACAATCCAGTCAGGGCTAACCACTCTCTCTCACCATCACTCCTCGCCTTTGGGCACCTGGCAAGCACCAGAGACTGCACAGTATCTAACGATCCCATCCGTAGATCCTATCACGGGTGCAGCAGGTCCATTCGATCGTGGAACCGGCCCTGGAGGAGTAGGAAGAGGCAAAGCCACGTGGGGGGGCACCGACGGGACTTGTCGCTTCTTTGGAATCTTTGGGAGTTTGCTGGGCCTCGGAAGGCGGACCATACCCCCGTGGAGCAGTGCGCCCTTGTCCACTACCAGTCGAGCGACCGACACAGACGAATGTCAGCTCGGCTCACTATCCGAATAGAACAACAACAGCAACCGAGGCGACTTACATCCTTCAGATCCTGGACGCACTCGAAGGAGACGTGGGGGGCGGATGGGTAGCCCGCGAGCGAGGCGTTCAGAGTTTGTGAGTTCTTGAACTGGTTCTGGAAGAGGAACGGGTGGCGAAGCCGACGGCAACGACGGAGGGACGGGCGGGTACATGCGACGCATGCCGATCGGGGGCGCTGGCGGAGAGGGGATCGGAGTACTGGCGGAGTTACCAATCATCGTTGTCGGGGTCACCGGAGGGGAAACGACGCCAACGCTAGACGTGGGAGGTGAGACTGGAAGGTCAGGGGCACCTGCCAGTACACTCGAAGCAGCGAGGACGACGACTGCGAGATGGGCGACGACGAGCATCGTGCTAGCGGCACACGTCTGCGTCAGTAATCCCAGAATACTGCCATGAGAAGAACTCAGGGGCGTACAATGTTGAATGGATAGACTGTCGAGGATGAGTGAGTCGGCGTGCGTGCGTTCGTGCGTAGTCTACCACAGGGAATCAGTATGCCGTCGACATAGTCACGCATGCTCGTCGTGCTGATGGATGGCCGCACGGACGCACCAGTCGTAAAAAAGGAGGGGGATTATGCGGCGTCGACGTGAGGTTCGTAAAACAACTGTGGGTTGCGGTTGGGGTTGGGGGAAAGGAAAAGAGAGCAGGAGGACAAGATGCGTTGTGGGTCAGGGCAAACAACTTGTCCCCTTTATATAAGGAGACGAGAGACCCACCCCACCCACGCCTGACGTAGTTATTTTTGTCCCCGCCTCCCGCCTGAGACCCGTTCCACTTGGCGGCCCCCAAGCTTATTTGGCGGCACGTGCCCCTGGGCGCAGCTTCCCGCGAGGGCAGGCAGGTCGGGGAGGCGTAACGTCGTGTTTATACCCGATCGAATCGCTTGCGTTTGGTCGAAAGCGCGCCCACGCCGGCGCCCTCCGTTGGACATCCCCCGGCCTACCACCCACATTCCTTCTCAGCTTATCAAACGTCGGGCCCGTGGTGTATAGTGGCGACCAATGGCGACCGCCGCCTGAAGAACCAATCCCCCGACTTGACTTGCACTTCTTGCCTCCATTTCAGTTTCAGATAGTGCTGCAGACCCACTCTTTGAATGTGCCAGACGCGTGTCGCAACGCCCCCCTTCCCCAACCTAGATTGCATTCTTCCTCCACTCTCGCTCTCAATTTTGCCTCGTCCAATTTCAACTCCCATCTATTTATTATACTGTACATTGGGTGCAGGCTGTTTACGTCCTTTATCTTTACTCTGTCCTGTTATCAACATTATTCATTCCCACCTCTTGTAGCCCACCCGGTGGCTTCGGGCATTCTAGCCGCCCAACAGTTGGATTCCTATGCTTGAATTTCTGGTAGTAAAGGTGGTCCATCGAGGCGGGGGGTTAGTAAGCGTTAGCCCATATGTGTCCCTAAAACCTTCGGTGGTACTAGAGTTTTATTGATGAGATTGATACCGAATAAGATTAATCAGTGTCATTGGAGGCCTCGTTTTACGATTTGCACCCCTTATTCGCTTTTTCTACAAAGTATGTCTGCCTGATCGCTAGTGGGAACGAACACGGGGCTCAGCCGCTTTGCGTATCTGAACTAGGAATATTATACATGCTGCCCTCCAGATGTGACATTACCTGGCCACTCTGCAAATCCAGACGAGGGTGATACACGAGTCCTCAACGTTGTCGCTGCTTCCATATGGTACAGGTTATGGAATTTAAAAGTGGCAGCATACTTTCTTAGGCCACCTGCAGATTGAGCTGCTCGCTTATCCACCAGTCTACAATTCATGTATTTATCTGCGACGTAATACTATTGCGATTGCGTACGCATACCTTTCTTGGGGTAGTTGAGCTTGGATGGCACGTTCTTTGTCTCGGCAAGTTATCCCACAGACGCGAGATGCGCCTAATATTACCGTGGGCTGCAACGTAACCCAAGTTCGTATCTTCCGGGGAGACCGGCAGCGCCCTATATAAATATAACCCACCTCCTTCGGGCGAAACGGGCAATGACCGTACGACTTCTACGAATCCGGACTTCCACGAACCCGCCTGGAGCAAGCTCTTGGGGGCTATGCATTCACCCTTTGCTTTCCCAAGCGTTGAATATCTCAAATGTCAGAAAAAGTAAAATAACGTTTCGCCGACCTCCCACTACCCTCAGTTGAGATCCCTGCCAGAATGAGAAAACGAGCCAAATATCGTGTTTTTTGGGGCCCACTATAAACACATAAAGATTCAAAATATTGAATCAAGACTGGAAACAATAAGAGACATATCATAAGGATGGGATGGAATCCCGGACATGAGCTACGCTTTTCTCCTTGCCTTAACCCCCGCTCTTGCCTTCAGGCGAGGACTTCTATTCCTCGAAATTGTAACTAGATTCGGAAATGGCTTCTGCTTCTCCCCTTTGGGGTGTTTGATTCTGATTATTTATTAATAATAGGGTTCCTCTTGGGACCAGAAAATTCTCCGTCATTTCAGATTTATTATCGCTGGAATATAAAGGAATAGGGATTTGGTCATCTCAATGGTTGCGCTACGATATCAGCCAGGTAGTTGAGATAAGCATGAGATATAACAATCTGGGTGATTACGGGCATACGGACAAATTTGAAAAAGGCATGTTCATACCATCCAGTTCCTTGCCTAGTGCATTTGCAGACGGTTTTAGTACAGCATACGTCGATCGACGGGAGAGCGCATCAACTCGACATCAGAAATGGGCACGAGAAGGAAACACCACTTCCAAGCACCGGAGCCCTACTGAAATCGTAAATCAACATAAAGTGATAGCTCTTTGGGCGTAATGTGGCCATATGCTTGAGGCCATCCATCAAATACTGATCCCTGAATATGCGAAAGTAGTCCGAATGCTGCAGGTCTCGTCACAATAACTATGACGATGTACTTCAACAGTCCAAAATTGTACTAGTCTCCTCTTCAACCGTGTGCGACAATCGGAGCTGTCGGGTCGCAGACAGAGGGATGTAGGAAATAATTGGCATACTATGACTAGTAGGCCAAAACCAAACTGAAAACAAACTAGAACTAGTGATACGACAACCGATCCGCCGGGCTCACTCCGTGCAGATGTGTCACAGTACTGAGCCTCAGTGCGGCCTGCAGCCTAGTGGGACGAAAAACGCACCTATCAGTATTTACTTGGTCATGTCCTCGATGTATATTGAATGGATGACCTATGTTATTACAATGTCATTTTCCGAATATCGATATTTCGCTCTCGGGTATTTGGACGGTCAACTCCAGGAAAGGCCATAACGTACGTATAGACATAAAACCGAAATAATATATTAGTTTCGTGATTAAACCGAGGCGGTGATGCCTGTAAAATCTTCCGTGCTTATTCCCCTTGCCTCTTCTCGCACCACCTTCCTTCGTATAAGCAATTTCAAAATAAAATGACTGTTGCACAATATCCAGCCTTGAAATTGGGGTCACAGTCTCGATGGAACCCCTTAACCCAGGGTCTTGATTGAGAGATACCCTATGTAGGAGTACTCCCTCGGGCAGTAATACAGTGTGTGTCAAGCTGAAATTTAGAGGTCTGTTAGATATGGAACCCTATGGTCACATTTCCTTTCAGGCTGTTTGACAGTCTGCTTGAGCGATAATCTAATATTTAACATGACAGAAAAATAGATGATGGAAGGACAAGGTTTGTATATATATACAGCAGGTCCATTGGCGCTTACATGAGCAGCGAGACATCAGTGGTACCTTCCACAATTATAACAGTAACAGCCTCGGTTTCCGGCCTGGCTTCCTGGTGGTTTATCTCTCTCCGTAATCCATTGATGGAGGTCCTCTGGCGACAGTTTGAGCATCTCATTGAATGACAGCGGCTCCTTCTTCCTCAAGAGCACCCCCATTGGAGCCTCTACGAGTTCTGTGCAGTGATATTTCCGAGCCGCGACAATCTGGTCTACCGGATCCAAGGGCGGGTTTGCAAGTTTGAGTTCTTCAATAGCCTTCCTGCGTATAACCTCCATATCGTATTTTGTAGCGATCGCCAATACAGAACACCATTGTACTGCGCTCAATGGGACAGCGGATCCAGGAGACCTATCCACAAGGGGTGAGTGGTGAATGACCCACGCGTGTACTACATTTACCTGTGATAAAATAGCTGCAACAAACAGCTAAAATCCCCTGGCTCATCCCCGTTAAGTAATATAGGGTTATCGTCGCTAAAACCTTCCCCATCATTGGGTGCTGATGAGCCTAAGGTCCACATATCTTTGAACACTGGCGAGTATTCAGTCAGAAAATGTCGGTGAACCTTGAAGAGGGTGGTTTGTATCTGCCAAAAGTCGCAAAGTCAAGGACTGAATTATCATGCTGTAATTTCGAATAGTTCACCTTCAGTATGATAGTTCCATCTTCGAAATAGAACCATGGGTGCCGGCCTGCTTGCACAGCTGGAAACGTAGTGCTATCGGTGTTGGAGGGGCTGGGGGTCACAGTTGCAGTTGCCATTGACTTTTTTGTTTTCTTTGCCATTGATGATGGGGCTCGGTGTCACATCAGTTTATAATATGCAGAGCCTGCCATCCAAACGAAAGGCTCTGTCATGCTCAGAAGACACCTTATGGAAGGTTCTCGAAGATGTACCATTCTGAATTGAGTTTGGATCTCGGCACTGGCCAATAGCAAGTTGACTATTAGACATTCGTACTGCTTATCAAGGCGCCAGCTTTTCCACTTATCGCCCTTCGGTGATGTCCTGAGTTCTTACTAGCAGCTACCTCTCTATGACTGCTATCACACAACCAGTCGATTGTCAATTGATCCACCGATTAGCTCTCCCGAAATATGACATGATGGCGCAACCCGTTGTTTGTATTCGCACAGCCTTTCTATTGCCACCACAAAAATCTGGATGTCCAGGGAAAGTAGGACCATCTCGTCCTTTGACAGCGCTTCTTTCTCGCAACGAAGCATACAGTCACACCATCGAACGAACACCTTATGACACTTCTTCCTTTTCTTTTTCAGGGAAAATAAATTGGTGAAGCCTTTGGCGATGATCTGTGAACAGGGCGGATATTACTTGCCTTGCGCCCCAGTGCACTCAAATCCCGGGCCATTCCAAAATAGCCCATTAGATTACATGGTTACCCTCCAATCTGCGGCGGGATCAACTTTCATATGCCAGGTCTGGGATCGAGTTGCAACGCCTCGGACTTTCTGCTACCGCTGTGGTATTTCGCATTTTGTGTTAAGTATCGTGGCTGTTTTCGTTCCCCGTTTGTTTGTGTATCATGTTTGTGTTCTATATTTGTCCATTTCCTCATTAAGATGTTCTGCTGGGTAGTGAAGTAGATAAGAGATTCATTCGATAATATTATATATAGGGCAGGGGCCGGAACCTCAGTGTTCTTTCTCCTGCTCACTCGTGTGCTAACCTCCTAAACTTTCTCCTAAAACAAGATAACTAAAGCGATATAAACTATCATGGGGTTGGCTAGGAAGCTCTCTTCGAGCGTCTCTGCCACCCGAGCCCTCAGATCCTGGACGCGCACAGTAAACGCAAAACCTGCAATCTGATTCCGGAATCCCCCTATTATCATTTTCACCACCATGAGTGACAAAGCGCTGCCTGGGCGGATTCGTGCCTAGAGTTGGAGACAGGTTGCAACAGACTGCCAGTCGAGTTACCCGTATACTATAATAGGTAGGATTCAAGGAAGTTCGACAGAACTAGCGTCTTGCTCCGGAAAAATTCCATCACTCACGGTCACCTTGACTCCCACAAGTTCCTTCTGAAGCCGGAACGTCGCACTTGCGGAAAAGGTCCTCATTTTAATACACGAGGAAGCAACGACCGACTTTCCAATACCTAACAAGTAGCTGGCCAACCTCTTCGGTAGGAAACATCACACAACTTGACGCCAACCTACTGATCGCCGGCTTGCCTTGGGTTGCTAGCTCTTCGTTCCAGCTATTGGACGACGCGAAGTAGGCCTCTGGGTGTTTCTACTCCACTTGAAGGTGGGTCTCCCTATATCTAGCCAGGACGTGCTAACCTCTGCCCCACCTAGCTGGCAAGTGGAGGAATCATCAACTCCAAGAATACGAGCACTAGTCCTTGGAATATCCATCAACGTGGACAGGCACACAAGCACCAATTTATTGATGGCCAATTGAGGTAGTACCTCCGCATTCACTGCGATAATTCTCCTGACTGGTATTGACCCAACGAACCTTACCCTGAGCCTGTCAGCATCTCAGCCAGTGCATGCTGCTTGCATTCGCGGTCAAGAGTCCGGCTGGCCACGTTGTCCTTCGGAATCACTCGGTTCATTCCATTAGACGCCCATTCCCACCAAAGCTTGAGCCGCTCCGAGTCTGCTAACTGTATCCCCGAACAACTCCCTCAATCTACTCGCCCATCTCGACCACCTATGGACGTCGCCGGCGCAACTGGTGCAATCGCCGGGCTGGCCATTCCGGTCTTTCAATGCGCAAAAGCCTTGCGGGACAGGATTAAACTCGTACGTTTTCCTCCTCACCCTCTGCGTACCCCCACGGCGCTCATAATTATTCTCTATCCACGTTCGCAGGTCGCATCGGAGAAAGCGGAACTTTTGGCAGCACTCACCGAATACGAAAAGGATATCAACCTCCTCGAGTCACTCTACAACGGCAACAAGGAACTATTGGGCCAGCAAAAACTCGACACCGACCTGAAGGAGCTCGCGGAGTACGCGTTGTCTTGCTTCCCGATCGCGGACGGGTCTGACAATACACAGAATCATAGGCGACCTTGACAAGTGGCTGAATTCAATCAACCCCAACCTGGGCAAAAAGAAGTTGCCGGGTTTTATGGAACTGTGGAAATCCGGCGACCTACGGGAGAAGATGGTCGCATTAAATGCTAAGATCAGCAGCGTACGCACTCGATGGCAGGTACGAGGGGCGCTCAGGTTTTGGAAGTGGACTGTGCTGACCACCACCATGGCCAGATGAGACTGCAAGTTTGCACACTCGCATCGACGAACTTGATACTAGGGCGAATGGACTCTGCTCAGACGGAAACAAACGCGATCCTTAGGCGAATGGACTCCGCGCTCCAACAAGTATTCACCATGCTCCAGCAGGGACCGGTCCGGCAACGCGCTCGTAGTCTCTCGATGCACTCGCAGGTCGAACCGGCTGGCTTTATAAGCCAGACGACGAGGGTGGGTGATCATCCACGCATGTACATACATATTAATGGGTACCATTCTCAGGTCGTCGCCAATACAACAACATCGATTGTCACCTTCTCCATCTTGTCACCTGACGCCTCCCTTTCATATGATCGTATCAAGCTTCGCCTAGACGAATACCGTTCCCTCCTTGCCTCTGACTCGGATACGATCGAGCTTTCTACTGAGAATGGAAGGGTTGTTACCTGCAAGAAGCAAGCAAAGGAAATGGAACAATTTCTGGATCAGGCCGAAATATTGCTGCGTGATGTTATCCAATCTCGTGATATCTCTACGCTTGTGGTTCTACATCGTCTCCGTGACCTCGCGGACGTCCTAGACATCCTAGAACTCTATGATGAATGCCAACTGACTGGTAGCTGTGCCCTTGATCTTGCTGAGGCTTTGGGCCGAGAGTCACTCGAGTTCAAACACGAGCAGGCTGAGACGCTTGCACTTATTG
>WNFL01054344.1_pt1 | contig 11892 bp, 11 predicted proteins | sample 5400361 | NCBI WGS metagenome assembly WNFL01 (sample SAMN13153351, study PRJNA577476) | soil metagenome | isolation source: 40 cm soil on Douglas fir-dominated hillslope | place: USA:California | collected 2013-09-17
ACTTATGCCATACTAGCGCCGTACTCGAAGCAGCGACGGACCTCCTCATCCGACACCACCTGCTTCGATACATACTGTCAACCAGCCAGAATTCATCCGCTCGGCAGTTGATCAGTAAATCTGGAATTTGATACGCCGGGATGGCGGAACTGGCAGACGCAGCGGACTCAAAATCCGCCGACCTTCGGGTCTTGGGGGTTCGACTCCCCCTCCCGGCACCAGCAAACATCGTCGCGCGGAGCATTGCGAAGATTACGTTAGACTCAAGGTTCACCGGTCTTCGACCCGGACAATCAGGTTGCGAAACGAAGCTGGAACTCCATCTCCGTGCCGTCGGACCTTCCATCCCGCATCAAACAGTTTGCCCGCGAGGCTGGATTCGACCTCTGCGGGATCGCTCCCGTTCGTGAGTTTCGCGAACTCGAATCATTCCCCACATGGATCGCCGCCGACCGACACGGCGAGATGCGCTACATGGAAGCGCGCGACGACGCCGGAGAACTGAAACGCGCGTCACTGGCCAGCGTCGCACCGTGGGCACGCAGCGTGATCGTGTGTGCGCTCAACTACAACACCGACCATCCTTATTCAACTTCCACCACAAACCAACGTCCCGGCCGCGGATGGATCTCGCGCTACGCCTGGAGCCGCGAGGACTATCATGACGCGATTCTGCGGCGTCTCCGTCAGGTCGAAGCCGCAATCCAGAACGATTTGGCTCACCACGAATCACTTAGCACAGAGCATTCTTTCCGCTCCTACGTCGACACGGGACCACTGATCGAGCGCGTCTACGCAAAATATGCGGGCATCGGATGGATCGCGAAGAACACTTGCATCATTAATCAGAAACTCGGCTCGTGGCTTTTCCTGGGAGTGATCCTGAGTTCGTTGGAACTGGAATCCGATCTGCCCGCCCCCGACCGTTGCGGAAGCTGCACGCGCTGTATCGACGCCTGCCCCACGCACGCGTTTGTCGCACCCGGCGAACTCGATGCCCGTTTGTGCATTTCGTATCTGACCATCGAGAAGCGCGGTGACGTCCCCGAAGCCCTGCGCGCGGAGATGGGCCGGCATGTTTTCGGTTGCGACATCTGCCAGGACGTGTGTCCCTGGAACCGCAAAGCGCCGGTATCCGCCGCTCTCGAATTTCAACCGCGTGAAGGCTTGGTAAATCCGGCTCTCGACTGGCTCGCCGAAATGCAGCAGGAAGAATTTTCCACAGTCTTCCGTGGATCTCCGATCCGCCGAACCAAACTCACTGGCCTGCGCCGCAATGCCGTCATCGCCATGGGCAATAGTGGAGAACGTAAATTCGTTCCTACCCTCAAGCGCCTCGCGGAAGATCCCGATCCAGTAGTAGCCAAACATGCCCGCTGGTCCTTAAATAAGTTAGCGTAGGCGCAGTTCCGTGTATCTCGGTCGAAAAAGCTGTGTCCCAGATTATCTGGGAACCGGGAACTGAGTTTACAATCCGACCATGTTCCAGAACGACCTTCTGCAAAACAAACGGATCCTGATCACCGGGGGCGGCACCGGCCTCGGCAAGGCCACCGCCCAGCGCTTCCTCGAACTCGGCGCCGAAAAGTCCACATCTGCGGGCGCCGCGAAGAAGTCCTGACCGCAACTGCGCAGGAACTCCGCGAACGCACTAGCGGAAAAATTCATTTCCGCCGCTGCGATATACGCGATGCAGCCGCCGTCGAAGAAATGATTGCCGCCATCTGGGTCGATGGCCCTCTCGACATCCTCATGAACAACGCCGCTGGCAATTTTCTCGCTCGCACCGAGGAACTCTCACTCGGCGCGTTCCAGTCCGTGATCGGCATCGTTCTGATGGGAACACTGCACACCACTCTCGCCTGTGGACGCCGCTGGCTTCAAGCCGGCCACCACGCGGTAGTTTTGAATGTGACGACCACTTACACCGAAACCGGTTCTGCGTATGTTGTGCCGTCAGCCGTTTCCAAAGCCGGAGTCCAGGCACTGACGCGAAGTCTCGCCGTCGAGTGGGGCAATCGTGGCATTCGTATGAACGCCATCGCTCCCGGACCGATCCCGACTGAAGGCGCATTCTCGCGTCTCTTGCCTCGGCCCGAACTCGAGGGACTCGTCAAGCAGAAAATTCCCGTCGGCCGCTTTGGAACTGTAGAAGAGTTTGCCAACCTCGCCGCCTTTCTCGTCAGCGACGGCTCCGGCTACATCAACGGCGAGGTCGTGACCTTGGACGGAGGAGAATGGCTGCAAGGTGCGGGGGAATTCACCGCCCTCGGACGTCAGCTGACAGAAAAAGAATGGCAGATGATGAAGCCGAAGAAATCCGCGTCCACTTGAACAAACAATGAGGAACTGAGAACTACGATCCTGGTAGGCCCGGCAGGAATCGAACCTGCAACCCTCGGATTAGAAATCCGATGCTCTATCCGTTTGAGCTACGGGCCCTCATACACCAAACACGAAGCGACACAAGTATCGTCTACGGCCTGAGTATCGCACAGGCGTAGTATGGCTTCCAGTTCGGCAAACTCTGCTTGCCCAACATTTGTGAAGTGTCATTAGGACCCGTGCCAGGTCCTGCCTGCTATCCAAACCACATTGCCAACGTCTAGAAGCTACGGGCGTGCATCATCTCTAGCTCCGAAAATACTGCGCAAACGCTGCCTGGTCTTCCCAGGCCGCGGCCAGCGCCTGCTCATAAGGAGAAACAACATGGATTCAACAAAGCCGCCGCGACTGATTTTTGCTGCAATTCTGGTAGTAAGCATGCTCACGTTGATCGCCTGCAACAAGTCGGACAGCGCCACACAATCCGCCGCCGCCTCAACCGATGGCGGCAAAATCCCCATCACCACCAAGTCCGAAGAGGCAAAGAAAGAATTCCTGGCGGGACGCGATCTCGCCGAGAAGCTGCGCGCCCAGGAGTCAGTCGCGCATTTCGACAAAGCCCTTGCTCTCGATCCCGACTTCGCATCTGCTGAATTAGCCCGTGCCAACAACTCTCCCACCGCCAAGGATTTCTTCGAACACCTGAACAAAGCTGTAGCGCTTGCCAGTAGAGCGTCTGAAGGCGAGCGTCTTCTCATCCTCGCCAATGAAGCGGGAGCCAACGGCGAAGTCATCAAGCAGAAGGACTATCTCGACCAGTTGATTGCTGCCCACTCGAACGATGAACGCGCCCTCTTCAATCTTGGCGGCTACTACTTTGGCCAGCAGGAATATGAGCAGGCGATTGCCCGCTACAAGAAAGCCACCGAGATTGCTCCTGACTACTCGCCCGCCTACAACATCCTGGGGTACGCCTACCGCCAGCAAGGTAATTATCAGGAAGCGGAGCAAGCGTTCAGAAAGTACATCGAACTGATCCCCAACGACCCCAATCCTTACGATTCCTACGCAGAACTGTTGCTCAAGATGGGGCGGTTCGACGACTCGATTGCTCAGTACAAGAAGGCACTCAGCATGGACTCACACTTCGTGCCTTCTCATTTTGGAATTGCCGCTGACCTGATGTACCAGGGCAAGCACGACGATGCGTCGGCCGAACTCCAGAAAATGGCAACCCAGGCCCGCAATGATGGCGAGTTACGGACAGCATATTTCGGACTAGCCGTGGTCGCGGTCGATAGTGGCAAACTCGATAGAGCCGTGCAAGCGATGGACAAAGAATTTGCCGTCGCCGAGAAAAAGAATGACGTCGCCGCCATGGCCCAAGACCTGCAAGCGAAAGGCAACATCATCGCCGAAATGCAGCGCTACGATGTCGCGCAACAACAGTTTGATCGCTCCCTCCAGATGGTCGATGGCTCAAGCCTTTCCCAAGCCATCAAAGACAACGCCAAGCTTCAGCACCATTTCAATCTGACTGTGCTGGCGCTCGGCAAGAAGGATTACGCGGGCGCAAGAAATCATACGCGGGAATATCGCACTGGGGCCGACGCGTCCAGGAATCCCGGACAAATCAAACTCGCTCATGAATTAACCGGCCGCATCGCCCTTGCCGAAAAAGATTACGACACTGCAATCACGGAATTGGAACAAGCCAATGACCAGGATCCTCGCAACCTTTATCGTTTGAGCCAGGCCTACCAGGCCAAGGGCGACGGTTCCAAGGCACGGGATTACTGCAAGAAAGCAGCGGGGTTCAATTCGCTCCATCAATTGAACTATGCCTTTATTCGCGCCAGGGCCCGAAGTGCAGTTGCGGGCAAGAAAGCGTAGCAACGGCAGGCCGCGCAAAAAAGGGGCTGCTTGCGCAGCCCCATGTAGTGAACAATCCTGCTGTCTAGTGGCAAACTGCCTGTGGAGCGCTAAATGCGTTCAGGAACGTGTACCAGCCGTTCACCGAGGTGGACGGACTGATACGAGCGAACCACGGGAAGAACACCAGGTCTTCCGGATGGTAGGTGAACGGGAAGCTACCGCCCATAGCGACCGTGAAGTCGCTGCCCGTAACCGGGTCGCCCACTTCAAGGTTGTTTTGGCACCCGCTGACCTGACCAACGTGGCCCCACGCAGGAACAATGTTCGTGCTCGGAATGAGCGGATCGTCCATCCATTCGCCTACTTCATGGCTGAGGGCGTGAATGTCACGAATCCCCGGCTTGCTGAAGATTCCAGGGTCGCTGTACGCCGCAACTGCGTAGGCCTGCGTTCCGGCGTTATTCGTGCTGTGATAGCCGAGAATGCAGCACTGACCACCCGAGGTCCAGAAGGTGTTGTAAGACAGGAACAGCGGCAGTGTATTGGCTGGGATCGCCAGCTGCGTCAGCAGATTCATCGCAATGTTATCGAAGAAGTTGATGTCGACTTCGCCGATTCTGGCGCAGGGGCCGGCGACGGTCGTGCCATTGGCTCCCACATTGATCGTTTGCAGCAACTTGAACGAACTCGGGCTCAGTTTCACGTGATAGTTCGGGGATGTCGTGCTGACTTTGCTCCAGAAGTTGGCGCGCTGAAAAGCGTCGACATATTGTGTAGTTCCTACGTTGGTGCCGCCCGGAGTGAAGGCAGCATTCTTGAGAATCGGCGAGTTCTTTACCCGGTACTTCGTATTCTTTACGTCTCCGCACACGGTCTGGCTGGCGGAAAGGTTTGTCCCATCGTTGAAATGGAATTTCAGAGGAATGATCACAACCGGGATGTTGGAAGTCGCCGAACCGGCCGACGGATCGGTGCCGACCATGTGATAGGTGAATGTTTGTCCACTGAACGTGAAAGTGCCGGTCCAGATCGGAACCTGAACGTCGGGATTGTTGGTTACGGGCGGATTGCTCGCACGTGGAATCACGGCGAACATCGGTTTCGCACCCTTGACGTAGGCTGAATCGCCCTGTTGAACCTGGAGCTGGGTGATCTTCTGTGCAAAGCTCGCACCCACCAACAACGTCAGACAGAGAAGGGCCATCACAAACTTCTGGGATTTGCTCACTGCTTCCTCCTGAGAGAGTTTAGTTTCGCTTTTTCGTGCTTACGGTTTATTTCCCTATGACCGGAGGGATTCCCGGGGGGAACAGAGGGGTCAAAACACTTGACGACATTTTGTGCGTACTTCCCGCGTCTGTCAAGCTCTTTGACGTACATCATCAACTATCGGACGTAGTTGTGTATCGGATGCAACACAGGGGCGAGAGCTTTTCCCGCCCCTGTGTTCGTTGACGTAATCGGATCCCGGACTACTGCCCGGTTCCCGTCAGGCTCGCACTCGAGGGACTGCCGCCGCCATTGTTCCCTACGTTCAGCTTGGCGTTACGCTTACCCGTCGTTGTTGGTTTGAACTTCACTCCCACTGAGCAGTTCGCGCCGGGAGCGATGGTGGCGCCACAGGTGTTCGACGAGATCAGGTAATCTCCCGCAGCCGTCCCAGCTAAAGCGAAGCTGGTGAACGTCACTGTTGTGGTACCGACGTTGGAGACCGTGACATTCTGCTGCGCACTCGTGTTGCCTACGGCGATCGTACCGAAATTCAGCGACGCCGGCGAAACTGCGATTGACTGACCGGTTCCCGAAAGCGCGACGGTTTGAGGGCTGCCCGGCGCATTATCGTTGAACGACAACGTACCTTTACGCGCACCCTTCAAAGAGGGATGGAAAGTCACGCTCACGGCGCAATTCGCACCGGCAGCTACGGTTGCTCCGCAGGTATTGTTGGAAATGTGGAAGTCGCCGCTGGCTGTGATGCTGGAAATATTCAGCGTCGCGGTTCCGGTATTGGTTAGGGTAACGGTCTTCGGCGAACTGGTCTGTCCAATCGGCACCTTCTTGAAGTTCAATGCCGTCGGCGAGAGTGACACCGCGGGTTGTCCGCCGCCACCGCAGCTGCTGAAAATGAACGATCCGATGTTCGTGTTCCAGTTGAAGTTGCCACTGACTTTCTCGTACTGGTCCACATACCAGAAGGTACAGTCGTCGATGGGATCGACTTGCAGAGCGGTGTAGTCGCCCCAACGGCTGAGACCGTTGATCTGCGATCCCGTGCCGACCAGGATGCTGGCTTCCGTCTCCATGGTCCCCGCTGGATCGCCGGGTACACGACCAGTAAAGCGAATGGCGGGATTGATAGTGCTACTGGACGCGCTGTATCCCATCGCGATATCCCCCATCTTATCCTCGGCGATGCTGCCCATCCAGCGATAGGTGGCATCCGGGGCGAAGGTTCCTTGCTGATTCACAGTTACGGCGCCGGCTGGGTCAAAGAGTTCATACCAACGCATGGCTACCTGAGCTCCATTGCCCACGGCGTGGGTTAGGACCGCACGATCGTGATCGGCGAAGTGCCGGACGGCAAAGCGATACATCGGCCGGTCGCCGAGTGTGTCCAGTGTCTGCGAGGTTCCACTTTGTGGAACGCAGGTGCCGCCATTGCCGCAGGCCAGGGTGAAGTTTGCGACGGGTTCAGCGTGAGCTTGCGGAGGAACAACTCGCCGGGATTGTTGTTGTTCCAAGTCATGAATAGTCCGGGCGTGCCATCCGCTGGCGGGATTGGGCCATCCATGTCGGAGGGAAGATAACTGAAATCGGTAGCCATCTGGCAGAGCTGAGCAGCTCCCGGGTTGCCAGCCAGCATCTTGGTGCGGTCGAAACCGCACATAGCCGCACCTTGGGGCGAACCAAAGATGTTGTAGGAAGCCAGGTATGCGCTGTTGCTGGCAGTCGCCCAAGTGCCTAGTTTGGGATAGTCGTTCAGATTTGAGCCAAACGAGTAGGAGTAGAGAGTGTAGGCGCCACTCGGATCGTTGGTCTTCGATACCCCGATGCACTCCAGGAAAGGGGCGCTGCCGGTGTAGCCGATATCGCTGATGACCCAGCGATCAGCCGCGCGGTCGTAGAGCACAATGGGATCGCTTGCGCCATTAGCGCAGTTGCCGCCGAGCGGAGCGAAGAAGGTTCCGAAATTGGTTGGGCCCGACAGAAGCGTGCCATTCTTGCTGTAGACCGCGAGTCGCACGTTGACGGTCTCAACGATGTGGTTAGGGCCGACTGCCATGTTGGCGTCTGACGGCGCAAAACCCTGCGCTGGAATGCCGTCGAAATCAACGCCCAGGGTGGCTCCGACGTTGGGTAGGGCCTCCTTCTGCAAGGCAGGATCCGGTTGCCCGGGCCCGAAAACGGCGTTCGGCTTCGGAGCCGGCCGAGGCTCAGGCATTTCCCGGCTTGCGAAGGCAGACACATCAATCGGCAGTTCCGACAATGGCTGCGAGGAGGCATAGCCGGACGGGTAGGTCACTATGGTTGCACTCTTGGTGGTTTTGGCGAATGCCAGCGCTGTAGTCAGCGTCAGGCAACACAATACAAACATGGCGAGAAACTTTTTGACTTGGCTCACCGATTTCCTCCTGGAAGAGAGTTGCGCTTAGGTGTTCCCTGTGACGGCTGGGGATTTTGAGGAGAACATGGGGGAAAAACACTGCCGAGCATTTTGGCTGTATTTGTGGGGTCTGTCAACTATTTGTGCTAGTAGCGAAGATTAATCTTTGAGCGGAACCATCGTCTGATCGCCACGGCAAAAAGTTGCAACTCGCAACAGGCCGCCGGCTGCCTGTGGCATCGTCATCACCGGCCCGTAGCAATAAACCGCGTGACCGTTTGCCGCCATATGCCAGCGCCCCCCTTTGCGTTCACCCTGCTTGGTGGGGATAAGTGAAGGCTTGGCAGTGGGCGCCAACCTGGGGACGGAGAGAGACAACAGCAAAGCTAGGGTCAGGGCCTTCATTTAGGTGCCGTTCTTTCAATTGCGGCCCTACCACAGGCCGCTTCTCACAGAACCGTAAACTTAAATTACCTGCGTGGATCGCCGCACATCCTGCAAGTCCGCCGCCGGTTTTTCCGGACTCTCTCTTTTAATGTGCGCCGATTTGCTCGGACGTTTTACGTCTTTGTTCGGAGTTTCGGGAGCCTTCGGCGCGATCCTGGGAGAAGCTCCAGCCACCGCCTCTTTTTGGTCTGTCTGCGCCGCTGGTTTGTCATGAGATCCGACTGCTACCTCACGGGCGATCTTGTCTTTCAGCCTCGCCAACTGGGTGCTGTCCTTGAGCATTTCCCGTAGCAGGCTGCGCTGCGCTTCGATCGTCTGGCCCTGCTCCACCACCAGCAGAGTCAGGATCCCATAGGAAAACAGGAACAGAATAACCAGCAGAGGGAGCAGCACGCCCCGGGACTTCGACTGAGGAACTGCGCTCTGCGCCGTATAGATAACTGTCAAGGTGCCCCCAAGTCGCCCGCTACGCTGGGCTGTCTCTCTAAGTGCATCTGTTAATCCATCTCTGGGGACCGGTGTAAGTGTCTGCTAAGGATGCAGTTAGTTGAGAAAAGCAGTCGGAACGCCCGGCCCCGCATGCAAGCCTCTGCACATTATGAGTAACGCAAACAGCGTTACTGAGGTAAGTTGAGACTCAGACGGGAGTTTTGGGGGCCACGCCAGATGCCGCTCTGGGCAATGGCTTTGGGACGGTACCAGCAAACGAACAGTTTGGTAGGACTCTGATTTGAAAAGATGCGGCTTCACCGCGTTGTGAATCCCGAAGAAACCTATGCGGTTCCACCGCCCAGGTTCGCGGCCACAATCCCGCGGAACTCGTCATCCGTGACCAATGTCCGCTTGCTAACTGCCATCTTCTTAACCGCCGCCAGAATTGGCCCTCGCTGCTCGGGGGTGATTACAATCCCCAACTCTTCACATTTCAGATCGATGCTGTCGAGTCCGCTTTTCTTCCCGAGCACAATTCGACGCTCGGCCTGAACAATCTCCGACGAGTAGGGCTCGATCGCTTCCGGCAAGTGAAACTGGCTCGCGACCGCGCCGCTCTCGCGCATGAAAAGATTTTGCCCCACTAACGGCTTCCACGCCTCCAGCGTGTAACCCGCCGCACGCTGGACAACCTCGGAAACTTCGCGCACTTTCTCGAGATTCAATTCGACCGGCACATCGTAGAGACAGCGCAACGCCAGCGCAATTTCGGAGATGTCGGCATTGCCAGCCCGCTCGCCCATGCCATTGATCGTCCCCTGAATCCACGTTGCTCCACCGCGAACCGCGGCCACCGCGCATGCCGTAGCCATTCCAAAGTCGTTGTGCCCGTGAAAATGCACTGGCACGTCTTTCCCCACCCACTGACACACCTGGCGCACCAAATACTCCGCCGCTTCCGGACCGCAGGCGCCGATCGTATCCACGACGACGATTTCTTTTGCCCCCGCTTCCAGCGCCGAAAGATAAACCGTTTTCAAAAACTCCAACTCTGTCCGGGTTCCGTCCACCGCGAAAAACGCGACCGTAATTCCCGCCTCTCGCGCCGCCGAGACCGCATCGCGAATACGGCGCAAGACTTCCTCGCGCGTAATACCGTACGCCTTCAACTTGATGTCACTGGTGGGTGCTTCAATCACGGAGTAACGCAATTCAAGGCGGACCAGTTCATCCACATCCGCCTTCACCGCCCGCGAGAACCCCCACAGTTCAGCCTTGATTCGCGCCTTCTGCATCAACTGGATCGCTTCCGCATCTTCCGGTGAAACGCGCGGAAAGCCGGCTTCAATGCGGCCGATTCCAAGTTCATCGAGCTTCAGCGCGATTTCCAGCTTCTGCTGCGGCGAGAGCACGACACCCACCGTCTGCTCGCCGTCTCGGAGCGTAGTGTCGTAGAAATGAATCAGCGTCTTCGGAAACGCCGACCGCACCTCCGGCCGCGCGTTGAGTTCGCTCACCCAGATTTTGGAATTGTTCGTCATTACGTTACCTAGAAAATTCCATGTCTTGAACTGTCATCCCGAGGAGCGAAGCGACGAGGGATCTGCAGTCCGCTGCGATCACAGAAAACTGCAGATCCCTCGCTCCGCTCGGGATGACAGTTCTTTAAAACACCAACCGTTAATCACGAGCCGCTGCTTTTCCGTAGGCGTTGGCCCACGAAACCACCGGATTCCGCAGCACTCCAATCTTCTCGATCTCGCACTCCATCACGTCGCCCGGCTTCAGATACCACGCCTTCGGATCGCCCGAAAATGCCGCCACACCCGAAACGGTCCCCGTCGAAACGACATCGCCCGCGCTATACCCCATCGGCGAATAGTGCGCCAGGATCTCCGGAATCTTCACCGACATCTTGCTGGAGTGCGACCGCTGCCGCGACTCGCCATTCACACGCAGTTCCATCGCCAGGTTGTGCGGATCGGGAATCTCGTCAGCCGTCACAATCCACGGCCCCAGCGGACAGAACGTATCAATACCTTTGCAGAAGCTGAACACGCCCGACTTCATCTCCCGCCGCTGAATATCGCGAGCCGTGATGTCGTTGAAAATCACGTAACCGCCGATATAGCTCGAGGCCTCCTCCGCCGTGAAATGCTTTCCCGCCTTCTTCAGCACGACCGCCAGTTCCAGTTCGTAATCCAGTTCCTGGGTGAGGTGCTCGGGATAGATAACCGCTTCGTCCGGTCCGATGATCGCGTCGGTATTCTGAAAAAAAACAATCCACGGCATCACCGGATGCGAAAACCCGGCCTTTGTTGCCTCTTCGTGATGTTCGCGAAAATTGCCGGCGGTGTGAAATAACTTCTTCGGAATTATCGGCGCCTTTAACTTGACGTCGCTCAGAGAATACACCAGACTCTCCCCGCGCGGACCGGCTGCGTCCGCTCCCAGATGAGTCACATAGTCGAAGGCTTTGCGCGCAGCCTCCAGGCTGGTATCGCCGCCGCGGAACAGCGCTCGCATGTCGGGAGGAACCAATGCATCGGCCAATCGATAGAAAATGGTTTCGCCTTCAACATCCCGCAGATAAAGAGCGCACGCGGTGTGCAGATCGACAACCTGTTTGCGATCATGAAGCGCACCAATGCGGGTCTGCGCGCCCACTTCAAACGTCACAAGTTTCATCGGAGTCCCGGCCCACGAGGAAAGTCGCCGGCATTCAGAAGTTTAGTTAGTAGAACGATTGATTGTCCAGAAGGGGTGATGCAAAGGTTGGCAGTCGATGAAAAGAATCGAGTCGAGCCCCAGCAGTGAGTCCCGGAGGGACGACACTGTTCCTATCTTGCAGGTTCGTCGGCGATGGCCCTCATCACCAACACGGTTGTTTGCCGACCGCACTCGAAACTTTCCGCGGCTTCGCGCATCTTATCTGAGGAGAGAATATGCCCGAAAAACTGACCGAAAAAGTAACGAAATCCGAAGCCGAATGGCGACAGCAGCTCACTCCGGAGCAGTACCAAGTAACACGGGAAGCCGGCACCGAGCGAGCATTCACCGGAAAGTATTGGAATAACCACGAGGACGGGATGTATCACTGCGTCGCGTGCGGCGCGTCCTTGTTCGACTCCGAAACCAAATTCGATTCCGGCACCGGCTGGCCCAGCTTCTACGCCCCGGCCGACCAGCAGAACGTGAGCGAACACACC
>WNFL01149134.1_pt1 | contig 11892 bp, 15 predicted proteins | sample 5400361 | NCBI WGS metagenome assembly WNFL01 (sample SAMN13153351, study PRJNA577476) | soil metagenome | isolation source: 40 cm soil on Douglas fir-dominated hillslope | place: USA:California | collected 2013-09-17
TCTTGAAAGACTATCGCCACATCGGGATCTCAGTTGTGGACCTTTTCCTGTGTGAGAGAAGGGAGCCAGATCCAAACGTGTTGAGTGAGTGTCCTGCCGGTGCAGCCCGACCACAAACCCTGATCAGGCTCACGGTGCTAGGTCAATTGTTGACCACTTTTACAGCATGACTTGTGCAAGGCCATGTTCCGCTGGACAGATAACAGTACAATGCTTTGAACACGCGGGGATCCTTTGCCTCTCATAAAAGGCAGTCGACCCGCGACTGACCACATCAACCGCTAATTGTCCTTCAACGGCTTTCGCATTTCAGATCCAAGGGTGCTTTCTGTAATCTCTTGAAGAAACGAGGACCGACCTACTCATTCGCCTCTGTGAAGCATGCCCGTGGAGGTGATTGTCTATTTCGGCTTACAGCTTGAAGACACTGATCGGGGATTTGCACCAAAGTTCATCGATCCGGCCCTCTTGGAGTATGAAGATGATACTGAGAGGGGGGGCCCCAGCAACAGGTGGGTGAGATAGCGTGCGACCGGCCTGGGGCGGGCTCAGAGCCGCACCAGCAATGGAGCCATACCAGTGCTAATTCCTGGGTTATTCTATAAATAGTCCCAATAACGAGCTAGACGAACGCGAAGCTCTCCGCTCACAGTTACCTCAGGATTGGCCCGTTGATCTGCAGCCCGCTGTGCACGCCATTGTGGGCACAGATGCCTGGCTCTATCAGAACGATACGATACCTCCGGACATGTTCAAGATGCTTTACGTCAAGACGAAGGGTGATGAGGAGGAGGATGTATTCACTTGTCAAGCTTTGACCTGCAGCGCAAGGACCCCACAATCAACCCAAGCACGAGACCATGCCAAAATCCATCTCAAATTTAAGCAGTTCCAATGCGAAGAATGGTGAATCCCATCCGCAAGTTTGGGAGAGTACTGCTGATCTTCTCGCAGCCCAAGGCGCTTCGTAAGAAAGCAGGATTTGACGCAACATGAAGACCGCCACGCAGGGTCGAAAATATTTAGGTGTGAATATTGGTACGTGCGGATTTATCCCTTTGGTCATTATCTCCGCTCATGTTCAAGTAGTGATCGCGAGTTCAATAAAGCAGGAAACCGCAATCGGCATTCCTTGAACTGTTTAAGTAAACAGTGATTGTGTTCCTTAACGACTCCTGCGCTTTGCAATAAAGCTGATGTTCATCAATGTACACGAGAGTCTGGCACTTTCCCGAATCCGAAATATGTTTTTCTTTCCTTACCCATTGCCAGGAATCTCGGTTAGATGCATTTCCGAAATGCGGTGGCAAACAAATGAAGATAGGGTAGCTATAAGTTCCGTTCCCAAGCAAACAAACCCCTTCAAATGCTGAAATACTGGTGGTCTACCTTGGAATTCCATCTGGTAGTTGACCTCGGATGGCTTACGTCGGGAGGCTCTCGCTTAACGCGCTAGAAGCAGAGAATATTCGTTGCCGGGCTCTTCCAGCGCCACTAGTACGGCCATTCACTCCAAGTTCAATGTCACCTCAATGAAGGTAGAGTGGTGTCTCACGTGAGAAGCACTGAGAGGTTCGGCGGGATGTGCGACAGATTAAGTATGACCGCTTCTGAAGTTTGAAGTCGTAGTCCCGTATATCCCGAGATAAATTCGGTTGATCAGTGGTGCCATCTGTATATGCTGAACATCAATATTGCTGGGGTACCTTGTGGCCGACGCGACGAGAGTGGGTCATTCACATATGCCCATCTTAGGTCGCTCCACGACACCCTCCGAAGCTATGAATGCTCCTGCGTGCTCGCCACGTAAAGCGTTTACAGTCAGACAGCCAGCTAATTGGTCGCACAGCCTTGACGATAATTGACAGTTGCGCGTAAACATCGTCGAAGTTGCCACCCTCCTCTCCCTTTATCCGTGAGAATCTTGACTCGTAAATATACCGCACTCGGTATGCATACGTGACAGGCTGAGTTACAATCTACCGTTTACCGTTCACCACTACTGTCCAGGGCCTCCCTGATTGCGATTGTGGCGCCATCACAACATCACCATGATAGATGCCTTCGCCCCCAAAACTGACATCCAGGACGCCTGCACATGGCGACTGAATGGCCTATCAGCTCACCCTCATCTTCGGTCATGGGTAATATTAGCATGGACGCAAAGGACTGTCATCATTGGTCTACAGCGTTCAGCAGTCCGCTTCAGCAATCCGCTGGCATAGTGACCCTGACCCCGTCCGGTCTCAAGCGCCAGGCACGGCCTTGTCGAACTTCCTCCAAAGAACATGTCAGAGTGTCTATCCACGTCCTGTGCAAATGGGAATCGGACGAATCATAGCTCGAATGGTATACCCCATGCATCGTGCACCCATCAGGCTCGCGTGCAGAGACAAGGGAAGTGCCCATTGGATCCCTGAATAACTGTCATCGATAGCTGCCATTATCAGCGGTCAAGGGGCTATATAAGAAGTCGAACCCTCGTCCGTCATGGTCGCCAAACCACCTCTAAACCTCGTCACCGTCACTCCAATACCTAGACTAAATGAGCTACCAGAGCAACCTTCCTCACCTCAGCCAAGACGCTGAAGATGAATCGAAGTCTAACCCTGTCCCAATTCCGAATCTACAACTTATTGGCTTAAGCATCGACACATACGGACTTACTTCTAATTACTTTTCCCCTTCAAGCGCGTCGGAGTCCACCCTCGCGAGTTCACACCCGTCAAGCCCCCCCTTTTCACCCAATCAAGCGTGCTTTAATGCGCCATTCATGGGCCATAAAAGTACGTGTTAGTGACATTTTGTGCTCTCATAACTCATATATTACACACCTCACTCGGCCACCTTTCCAGCCCCAAATTTGTTCGTTGGGCCCCTGCACTCTCTACACTCGATGGACACATTCTCCATCCGAACTCCGCAAATCATTGGTGCGTCCTTCCGCCAAGTATATCGCACATTGGCGAAGCTGACCCGCGCTATGTCATTTTCCAATAGATGGCCAACTCGACTTTTCTTGTTTCGAAACCTTTGACGGGCTATTTGCGCCTCAGATCTCCTTACCACTCGCGAGCGACGCATCTCTGGATCAAGTATCCTACATCGGACCAGGAGGAAGTCGAATAGCTCAGGCTTCGCACTCGATGACATTTTCTACCGTCAATAGTGAGGATCCGATCACCACATATCGACGGAACGGCAGCACGGCCAGGAGCGTCGGCTATTTTGTTCCGGGCAACCCCTCCGACTGTTTCAATAGATCGGAGGGCTCACCTCTGCATCAAGTCACTGCCCCTGGGTCTACCTCTGGGTCCAACTTCGGCCCTCGACTCATCCTACCCTCCAGTGCTTCTGGCCTGTCGCCGGCTCAGCTTGTTGATTATCTCCGGCACTCCCCTTATGTTATGGAACATTGTTTGGAACCGACCGATCACCGGCGACGTTCAATTTTTCTCGAGCTCCTGCGCAAAACCCCTAATCTCCAGAACCACTTTGAATGCATAGTACCTCGCTCAGATGGGACCCCCTGTGCAAAAATCTTCAATAGGGCCGATCGCGGACTGACGCACATCCGAACCCATTTCGACCATCGGCCATTTTACTGCCGTGGACGATGCAGCAATCAAAAATGGTAAACCATTTTGACTTGCTCTACAATAACCATATTTGATTGACGTGGGAATTGGCTTGGCACAATAGTTCGCAGAAGTTCCATTCCAACGAAGGACTTGCTGCACATCTTAACCCCAAATTCGAAAAGTGCCAAAAATGGTGTGTAGTCATCAGACCGGTTCATCATGTGACGATTTACTCATCTAATTATAGTCACAACAAATTCCGTCGCCAGAACATCCAGAGACATGAGCAAAGATGTCGAGGACCGCAGTGACTGGTTCCATCAGTTTTTACATCCTATTCCCACATTACATCCTATTCCCACATTACATCCTATTCCCACATTACATCCTATTCCCACATTAATCGTTCCGAGACTGCTGGTTTTGTCCTAGATATCTTACCATATACCCTCCCAACATGGCCGCTTGACCAGTTGGTAGTGTGTCGTGGACACAATTTGTACCTTTAGTCTGTATTCTGGCTCTCTAAATAGATTTGTAAACTAGATCGGGAAGAGATCCCAGCGAGGAGTTCGTTTGCACGAAAAGTGGCTTGTTCAAAGCAGCGGTTGGTTGGTCACCAGATAAGGAGACCCTGGACAAGGATAAATGATATGTCTGTAGTGCAGAGTCGCAAATATCAAGCTCTAATCGCCACGTTTACGTCTCAACCCACCCTGTTTAGACGTATGCCTTGATCTCCCCTTCCAACCAGTGGACTAGTTGGTCCTCCGACTGTTCATCCTGGTGGTTCGGACGAGGCGATCCGATCCGCGCCCAAGGAATCAAAAACTGGAAAGGTAATCGCAACCAGAGTTACGAAGTCGTAGCGACAATAAAGAAGGCTACACGTACAGCACCATTGCAATTCTCCGCTCCTGGCATCGTTGCCGCCCACAATTGAGTCAAGGCGCCGTAACTGACGGGTTTCAGCCACAGACGCTAGAGGATAGGTAGTGGAATCAGTTTGACTACCGAAGGCATTAATCCAGCATAGTGGGAGATTGAAACGTACAATCCAGTTCCAAAGCCAGTTCGAGGGGGCGTGCCGAAGGAGGTCAGTGTCGATTCCACCCGGGTTGAGGGCCATAAAGACGATAGGCTTGTCCTTGTTAGTTCGAGCACGAGCCCTGGTGACTAGGATGTTTCCCTATCAGACAATGATTGCGTTTCAGTTCTCCGACAATCCACGCGCCGTGGCTAGAGTACTCACCGATTTACTCTGTGCGTACAGAGCCCCGCTCCTCATTTTCTTCCTAGCCGGCCCGTCCTTCAACGTTTCGTAGTGGATAATCGGGTTTCCGGACAGGATATGCACGATTGACGAAACCTCAACGACACGGCCAGGGTGGCCTGTTTCCTTCGCAGTGGATTCTACCATAGAAAACAGGAGGTTGGTGAGGAAGTAATGACCGAGGACGTTTGTGCCAAACTGTAGGTCATATCCCTGTGCAGTGACCATTTCTAGCGGCGGAACCATCACTCCGCTTAACCAATTATCAATTGTCAGCAAATTTAGATGTACGGACACATGAGATGCAGGTGCTCACGCATTGTTTACCAGGACATGTAAGTATTTTTCGCGGCTGAAACATCAAAGCAAGTCAGCCTATAGTCCCCATTTGGAATGAAGGAGTAGTCCAATATACACCTCTTGAACTCTTCCGCGGCCTTCCTGACAGAAGGCAAGTCACTCAAATCCATCTCGATGAAATGGAGGTCGTCCTTTCCAATTTCCTTCTTCAATTCCTCGATGACAGCATCAGCTTTGGACTTGGACCTTCCGAAAATGTAGACCGTTGCATTTTTGGTGAGGAGTTGCTAGAAACGAGAGTGCGTTAAGGAGGTCCCTCTCCGAGAGAGTATGTTCTCGCTGACTTTTGAGCATTCCTTGCCAATGCCTGCTCCGAATGTGCAATTAGGTGAGGAGAGTAGATGAGGCCACGATAACCCACCAGAATACCCCCCGGTGACGATGACAACCTTCCCGCTTAGATCCGGAATTTGGTCTACAGTGAAGCGCGTGGCAGGAGGGAGACACTCAGTGATAAATTGCCACAGGAACGCCATCGTACAGTCAAAGTACTAGAGACGTGAAGGTGCTGGGAGGTGAGCACAAGTACTTCAAGTGTGGCGAGAGGTAAGATACGAGACAGTAGAGGAACCTGGAGTATACCGGGAGAAGAGACTGACGGAAATTCTAAGAGATAAGGAGACTCAGTGCGCGGCGGCAAACTGCGTCTGTATCGTCCCATAGTGCGATGCCCTACATACCGGACAATGTACCGTGGAAAAACGGAGGACGGAACAACAAGGAATCCCCGAATCGGTGAGCCACATGTGGAGAATTGAATCTCGAGTCCATGTGAGGATGGACACCAGCGTTCAGAGTGATACTATCCAACAGAAACACGTGTGTGGGCGTTGCTTGGAGGTGGTGGGAAGGGCTTCGGGGGCTGGGGCTTCTGGATTTAAATAATGTCAAGGGAAGACCGAAGGTCACCTTTGTGTACCACCAAAATACCAAAGGTGGGGAACAAAGGGCGTCACTACGCTCAACTTAAGTGTTATCCCTCTCAATTATTATTAGTATCAATATATCTGAGTGGCGCCGAAAAAGCATCACGTCCACAGACACGAAGAACTGCCATATCCTGCTCTCGTGGGTCGTTGGAAGTCTATTATGGCGGCATATCAATTACTATTCCATATTCCTTAAAATCGACGACCCAACAAGCTGTGGCAAAGTAAGCAGGGAGATGACTAACGAAACCGCGGCGTATATTAACGGCAGTGTACTAGCCCTTCTTGAAACCTGGATATGGTTTCATATATCAGCTAATGCAGACCGAAAGAAACGTGAGGGATGAATACTGACCAAGTCGGCGCCGTTCGTAGAACAGATCTGTGCGACTTGCGCCAAGATTGACAATCTTAGGACACCCGTCGCGATCCTTCTCTAGTCGTGTACACTCTGCACAGTAGTACGCGTCGGAGATACCTGGGTTGCCGGGTGAACAGTCAGTGAATGGGTCATTTGGAAGGCAAGTAACAGACCTGGTGAACCGCAGATGATACAACGACCACCATAAGTACCGAAATTGCACTCATCACAGATTCGCACAAGCGTTTCTGGGCGGACATAAGAATCGCATACGGGGCTGGGAGTTGCAAAACGGAACGCGGTCAGCGTTGACAAGGATATATAAGAGTGGGAGAATAGGCGCACCATTTACCGTCACATTTTTCGCACAGGCGGCCGATAGCTGGGTCCGTATAAGTAACGCTGCCAGTGAAAAGGAACGTTAGACGCACCAATGCCCGTCTGGCGCCTGCACATGATAAGGTCTAATGCATATATGTAAGTAAAGAGCTCCAAGATTTATTTGGGAAAATTCCGACCTGGGTGATGCTTAGACATAGTTTCTGGCCGCGGTCAAGTCTCCGCGAGCTTTGGACCCGACTTTAGCTTACGTGTCGACCTACCTCGTTCGCTGCTCGTCGTCGCGCACAACTTGAATCCTTCGAAGTGCACCTATGTCATTGTCCTTAACAACCGAGATCGACCCAGCAAGGAGGGATGCTCTTCTCGCTTTCAGGCAGGTTAGCCACTCGCTCATCACGTCGCGTTATTTGGCGGGGATTCTGGAGATTTGACGCGTGTCTTTTGGATCTAGAAAATCAAAGGGCACGAGCAGTTGGCTAATGACCTCAAGACCAGTGCGTTACGCGTCTCCCTAACTGGATAAGTTCACTCACACCTGGACAGAACGACTAGAAGTTAGGGAATTGGAGAAGAAGTATGAGAAAACGGAAGAGGACCTCAAAGCCGTTCAGTCGGTTGGACAGATTGTTGCCGAAGTCCTAAAGCAGCTTGACGATGAACGATGTGAGCTCACGTTTCTACGTTGCTCCTTATCACTACTTCTCTCCTTCTTACATGAATATCACGCACTCGATTCTGCTACCTCTTTCCTATCAACACGGAAACAATCCGGCTGACCACCCCACTCAGTCATCGTTAAAGCCTCGTCAGGACCACGTTATGTAGTCTCATACCGACCTACACTACCACTATCCAAGCTCAAATCTGGTGTGCGAGTCAGTTTAGATATGACCACACTTACCATTATGAGAGTGCTCCCTCGCGAAGTCGACCCACTAGTATACAATATGACGCTGGAAGACCCTGGAGGGGCAACGTTTGCAGGAATCGGCGGTTTGGGGGAACAAGTACGCGAACTGCGAGAGGTTATTGAGCTCCCCTTGATCAACCCGGAGCTCTTCCTCAGGGTCGGTATCAGTCCACCTAAAGGAGTGCTGCTTTATGGGCCTCCTGGGACAGGCAAAACGCTACTAGCAAGAGCTGTCGCGAGTACGCTGGAGACCAATTTCCTTAAGGTTGTCTCGTCAGCAATCGTCGACAAGTACATCGGCGAATCTGCGAGGCTGGTGCGGGAGATGTTCGCCTATGCGAAAGAACATGAGCCGTGCATCATTTTCATGGACGAGATTGACGCTATCGGTGGGAGGCGGTTCTCCGAAGGCACCAGCGCGGATCGGGAGATCCAGCGAACACTGATGGAGGTGCGTCTCCTCCACCGCCTTGTTCGCATGCCTTGACCTGACGTGTGGACGTCACTTGTCAGCTCCTTAATCAAATGGACGGCTTCGACTCCCTAGGGCGTGTCAAACTAATTATGGCGACCAATCGGCCGGATACCCTCGACCCAGCATTGATGCGTCCTGGACGTCTAGATCGCAAGGTGGAGATCCCATTGCCAAATGAACAGGCGCGCCTTGAGATTTTGAAGATTCATGCCCGGCCAGTGGCGAAGAGCGGAGACATCGACTATGAATCGATCGTCAAACTAAGCGATGGGTTTAATGGCGCGGATCTAAGGAACGTCGTCACCGAGGCAGGAATGTTTGCCATCCGAGCTGAGCGGTGAGAGTTGCACTCTCAAACGATTTAGTGGGTGGACGCAGGGCACTAACGAGATTTCACATCTGTAGGGACGCTATTATACAGGAGGATTTGACCAAGGCTGCGAGGAAGGTCGCCGAGGCTAAAAAGCATGAGACTAAGATGGACTACACTGTGCAATAGGTAGTCTGTTGTACGGCCACTGCCCTCGCGTTCTCGTCTTGTCGTGTTATCGTTTTGCCGCATTCTTTCAAGACCCGCCCTTGAGAATTCACTGATTGGCAGTAAGGTTACCCAACGTGCTAACGTGGAACCCTAACCCTGTTTTGAGATGATTGCAACTTTGCTCCTGAGATTGAGCCATGAGCCATATGCAACTGCATACGGGTAAACCCGTTGGTCCGAGAGTCAGGCACCGTGCCTGGCCACCGTTATGCCCCGAACCGAAATGAGGCTGGGAGTTGAATGTAGTCTAAATATTATTACTGCTCACGATATATTTCCACAGCAGCACCGAACTTGGCGGGATCAAGAGGCTGGGTGGCAATCCGTCACGATAGACGTCACGATAAACTCACCAGTGCCCTCGTAATTGTTTCTGGAATTATGATTGGTCAGATGCTCTTGTATACAAGCCACTACTCCGGCTAAGTAAGTACTAGGACGAAAACTCGGCTATATGGCTACTGTCTCTTACTCGGAATTTCTAAACAGTTTTTCACTTTGAATAATATTTGCGATATCCGCAATATTCCAGAGGGCCTTCCTCTTGCTACCTGGTTTCATTTGATTCATTAGCAGCCAGCAGTCCAGCAGTCCAGTAGTCCAGCAGTAGCCTCTTAAGAGATTGTCAAAAGTCAATATGAAACACAACTAAGATGGCGAGATGTCAAATATTCTGAAATACTCACGGCCACGGCCGTCGAGCGATCAAACTCGGTGGGACAAACCGCCGGACCTGCTCCCTCCCTCGCCGTACTCTTCCAGCCCGCCCTCGAGAGTCGTGTCTGCGCCTCATAGTAAGCATTCAAGATGCGGATGGCATCGACGATGGACCCGGAAACATGCCTCCTCGACTACTCCGAGAACGACGTGCACGTCTTCTTCAAGTCCCTAGGCTTCCCACAATACGAAGCCCAAATCTACGAAAATTCCATCACGGGGGATGTCCTCGCTACTCTCCATCACGACGAACTAAAGGATCTGGGTGTTACTTCCGTCGGCCAGCGCCTCACCATCCTCAAAGCCGTCTACACCTTGAAGCAGAGTCAGGGCATTACCATCGAACTTGACGACTATATTCCCCCATGTTTGTCTCCTCCTCTCTTTCACAGTTCCACTGGCTGATCCCGTCTGTAGCGGAGGACCCACAAGTGCAAAAGGCGACTCTTGCAAGTATAGTCGAAACAATGCTCATGCAAGGTGAATCGTCACTACACTCCTTACTTTACATGGACTCGGTGTAATTGGCCCATGACGGTATCTGAAGCTCGCCGCTACCCTCATAATTTATGGCGTTTTGGCTCGTGTTTGAGCCTTAGGCTCTCTATCTATCTACACAAATTGACGATATGTATGCACACCTCTTGGTCCTGCGAACGTTTGGGATACTCCCAAGGCGTAGCTCTCCTCTCACTCTCCACTGCCTTATTAGCAACAGCCTGCTAACAGACTGCAGACCGCCGTATACGGTCCCTCGAAGAGGAGCATCAGAGACTGCATGACACCATACAAATGTACTTGGGGGAGGTGCGACGAGACAACGACTCCGACGGTGCAAATATCAAGAAATCAAACTCCTTCAAATGGGGAGAGTATGACAGATCCCCCAGAAAACACCTCTCCCCGGCATCTTCGCCCATTGCGACAACTTACAACCCAACCGTACGTATTCCATTTGTACCACCAATTGACATTAGCCGCCCGCGCGTTTGATTTATCACGCCTGAACCTCTCCAATTCAATACTCTCTAACGCTAACCCCGTCTCCTTCCGCAGTCCAATGCATCGACCAATTCAAAGGATTCCATGTCCCGACCGCAACCCGAAGCCGTGGTGCCGCCTGCACCGACGCCGGGGATCCAGATTAACCAAACGACGCCCAGGACAGGTGCTCCGAGCAGGTCCAACGGCGGCGTTACGGATGCCACCGACATTCGAAGCTTCAAAGTCAGCCTCGATGACCCAGCATGGAAGGTCTTACCAGCGGCGCTCAAGAAGTATAAGATTAACAATGACGATTGGCAAAACTATGCCATGTTCATCTGCTACGGCAATACCGGTGCGCCTGCGCCTGCGCTTTGCACGATTTCGAATGTGTTCTGACTGGCATCCACAGAGCGATGCTTGAGTTATGACGAGAAGCCACTACTCCTATTCCAGAAGCTCAAGGATGCGAAGAAGAACCCAGTCTTCATGCTCAAACACATTCGCGATATTCGATCCCCTATTGCTGTTGCGCAGCAGAAGCAAGCCGCTCGGACGAAAGAGAAAGAAAGGCTTGCAAATAGTGCTGCTGCTATTTCCAAGACTTCCGCTGGCGCTGCTTCTAAGCCACCCAAGTTTCCGGACGTTACGTCCCCGACGGTATCCAGTGCCGGGGATGGAAACGTGAAGGAACGCGAGAGTATAGGCCCTGCGGAGAACGGGAGTGGGTCTGCGGGGGGCGGTGCGAATACCAATGGCGATGCCGCGCATGGTGGGACCGCGCAGCCACTCACTAACGTCTCATACGCTATTGCCATCTATCCATATACGGCAGAACAAGAGGACGAGTTTGACGTTGCTGTGTGAGTTCACGAATTTGTTCTTCATTATGGACTTAGCCTCAATAAGGGTTTGCAGGAATGACACTTTCACCATTATCTCTCGTGCGCGAGGGTGGTGGGTCGTACAACGAGATCCAGACGGTTCAGGCCGTTTTGACCCTGATCAGAACAAGCAAGGATGGGTCCCTGCTGGATGCTTGTTGGAAACGTCTATACCCGTCGCGCAAGCCATTGCAGACGCAATTTCCGGTCGACCTGTCAATGAGGTATCGCTTGATACGCCCATCATGGCCAGCAGCATTGTCAGCACTAGTTACCCTGGTGTTGCACTGATGGACTACCGAAAGAAAGGCGGCGAAGAGGAATTAGACGTTGTCAAGGAAGACGCACTAAGGGTATTCAAACGATACAACCATTGGAGCTATGTATGTCCCACTCCTTCTCTCCTTTGTTCCTCGATACTGATCGGGATGTCCATCAGGCGGTTAAGGAAACAAACGGCGAGCGAGGCTGGTTGCCCAGCTGGTTTATTGGGAAAGTCGGCGGATCGAGCTCTTCATCAAGCAACCCACCGCAA